>CXWL01049805.1_pt1 | contig 20072 bp, 15 predicted proteins | sample 590931 | NCBI WGS metagenome assembly CXWL01 (sample SAMEA3498368, study PRJEB10139) | groundwater metagenome | biome: water well; material: biofilm material | place: Germany | collected 2015-04-27 | reverse complement strand
GATCCCGTCGGTGTCGCCGGCGCGGCTGCGCGACATCATGCAGCGCATGGCCGAGGCCGGCGTGACGACCAAGATCCTCAGCCGCCTGCTGGATCTGGCCGACGACAGCATTTCCGCGCCCGAATCGATCCGCGCCCTCAAGTTCGAGGACTTGCTGGGACGCGCCCCGGTGCCGCCCCGGGTCGACCTGTTCGGCCGCTGCGTGCGGGCCAGGACGGTGCTGGTGACGGGCGCCGGCGGCTCCATCGGCAGCGAGCTGTGCCGCCAGATCGTCACCCTGGCGCCGGCCCGCCTGCACCTGCTGGACCATTCCGAATTCGCGCTGTACACGATCAAGCAGGAGCTGCTGTCGCGCTTTCCGGACCTGAAGATCGAGGCGCACCTGGGCTCGGTGTGCAACACGGGCTTGATCGAACGGATCCTGCAGGAAGCGCGGGTCGACACCATCTACCACGCCGCCGCCTACAAGCATGTGCCGCTGGTCGAATCCAACATCGTCGAGGGCCTGCGCAACAATGTGCTGGGCGCGCAGGTCATCGCCAATGCCGCCGAACGCTTCAAGGTCGACACCTGCGTGCTCATTTCCAGCGACAAGGCGGTGCGCCCGACCAACATCATGGGCGCCAGCAAGCGCATCGCCGAACTGATTTTCCAGGCCGCCGCGGCGCGCTTTGCGCCCCATACCACCTTCTGTATGGTGCGTTTCGGAAACGTGCTGGGTTCGTCCGGTTCGGTCATCCCCCTGTTCCAGCGCCAGATCGCGCACGGCGGGCCGCTAACCATCACCCATCCGGAAGTATCGCGCTATTTCATGCTGATCGCCGAGGCCGCCCAGCTGGTGATCCAGGCCGGCGCGATGGCCGAGGGCGGCGACGTGTTTGTGCTGGACATGGGCGAACCGATCCGCATTGTCGACCTGGCCCGCACCATGATCGTGATGTCCGGCCTGACCGAAAAGAACCAGCATAACCCGGACGGCGATATTGAAATCAAATTCGTCGGCCTATTCTCCGGCGAGAAACTGCACGAGGAATTATTAACTGAAGGAAAAGTCTTCCCGAGCGAACATCCGCGCATCATGCGCATGAAAGAAAACGCGCTCCGTCCGGGGGTATTGGAAACCTATATCACCTGCCTGATGATGGCCTGCGATACCAACGACCGGGCGATGATCGAATCGATGGTGAAAGCCATCGTCAGCGAATACTCCCCGCAATGCCAGCCCGCGCCCGAACAGGAGGCGGCTTTGCCGGTATTGGCCCGTCCGCACCTGCTGAAACGACTGACCTCATTTCGAATTTAACCCGGTAATCCCCAGTTTCCACGGAGGCGAATAACATGCGCGACGATATCTTCACAGGCCATCTGAAACACCTGATCGGGAAATTCAAGGACCGCAGCGCGGTGATCGGCATTATCGGCCTCGGTTACGTCGGGTTACCGCTGAGCCTGCGCTACTCGGAGGTCGGGTTCAAGGTGCTGGGAATCGATATCGACGCGGGCAAGGTCGGCAAGCTGAACTCAGGGGCCACCTATATCGAGCACATCGGCGCCGCCCAGATCGCGCACGCCCGTGCGCGCGGTTTCGAGGCCACCTCCGACTTTTCGCGGGCCGGCGAAGCGGACGCGCTGATCATCTGCGTGCCGACCCCGCTCAACGCCTACCGCGAACCGGACCTGTCGTTCGTGCTCGGCACCACCGACGCGCTGCTGCCGCACATGCGCGAAGGCCAGCTGGTGTCGCTCGAGAGCACCACCTACCCCGGCACCACCGAGGAAGAACTGCGCCCGCGCCTTGAGTCGCGCGGCTTTACCGTCGGCGACGACGTATTCCTGGTGTTTTCGCCAGAGCGCGAAGACCCGGGCAATCCCCACTTCGAGACCCGCACCATCCCGAAAGTGTGCGGCGGCAGCACGCCGGCCTGCCTCGCCGCCGGCCTGGCGCTGTACGGGCCGGCGATCGACCAGGTAGTGCCGGTCAGCTCGACCCGCGCGGCCGAACTGACCAAGCTGCTCGAAAACATCCACCGCGCGGTCAACATCGGCCTGGTCAACGAGATGAAGATCATCGCCGACAAGATGGACATCGACATCCACGAAGTGATCCGGGCCGCCGCCACCAAACCGTTCGGCTTCACCGCCTACTATCCGGGGCCGGGGCTGGGCGGGCACTGCATCCCGATCGATCCGTTCTACCTGACCTGGAAGGCGCGCCAGTACGGCCTTCACACCCGCTTCATCGAGCTGGCCGGCGAGATCAACAGCGACATGCCGCACTGGGTAATCGGCAAGCTGGCCGACGCCCTCAACGCGCGCTCGCGCTCGATCAAGGGCAGCCGCGTGCTGGTGCTGGGAATTGCCTACAAGAAAGACGTGGAAGACATGCGCGAATCGCCCTCGGTCGAGCTGATGGAGATCCTGCGCGACAAGGGCGCGCTGGTGTCCTACTCCGACCCCCACGTGCCGGTATTCCCGCCAATGCGCGAGCACCAGTTCGACCTCGAGAGCGTCACCCTCACCGCCGACTCGATCGCCTCCTACGACCTGGTGCTGCTGGCGACCAGCCACAGCGCCTTCGACTACCGGCTGATCCAACAGCACGCCCAACTGATCGTCGACACGCGTGGCGTGTACCTCGATCGCCTGTCCAACGTGGTTAAAGCCTGATCCCCCGGAAGGAAACAACATGCGCAACTTTGCTCCTGGCATCCTCGACCGCAAGATCCGCTTCGCTCTGGTCGGCTGCGGCCGCATCGCCAACAACCATTTCGGCGCGATCCGCCAGCACAAGGAACGCTGCGAACTGGTGGGGGTGTGCGATATCGACCCGCGCAAGCTTGAAGAGGCGGCCGGCAACACCGGGGCCACGCCCTACGCCACGCTGACCGAGATGCTGGCCAAGTGCAACGCCGACGCCTTCATCGTCGCGACGCCGTCCGGGCTGCACCCGGAACAGGCGGTGCAGATCGCCCGCGCCGGCCGCCACGTGATCACCGAGAAGCCGATGGCCACGCGCTGGGAGGACGGCAAGCGGATGGTCGCCGCCTGCGACGCGGCCGGGGTGCGCATGTTCGTCGTCAAGCAGAACCGCCGCAACGCCACCTTGCGGCTGCTCAAGAGCGCGGTCGAGAAGAAGCGCTTCGGCCGCATCTACATGGTCAACCTGAATGTGTTCTGGACCCGGCCCGACGAGTATTACAACAGCGCCAAGTGGCGCGGCACCTGGGAGTACGACGGCGGCGCCTTCATGAACCAGGCCAGCCACTACGTCGACCTGATCGATTGGATCATCGGTCCGGTGGAAAGCCTGCAGGCCTATACCGCCACGCTGGCGCGCGACATCGAAGTCGAGGACACCGGCGTAATCAGCTTGCGCTGGCGCAACGGCGCGCTGGGATCGATGAACGTGACGATGCTGACCTACCCGCGCAACCTGGAGGGCTCGATCACGATCCTGGGCGAAACCGGCACCGTGCGCATCGGCGGGGTCGCGGTCAACGAAGTGCAGCAATGGGAATTCGCCAAGCCTGACCCGGACGACCTGAAGGTCAGCGACGCCAGCTACCAGACCACCTCGGTCTACGGCTTTGGCCACGCGATGTACTACGACAACGTGATCCAGGTGCTGCGTGGCGAAGCCGAACCGGAGACCGACGGCCGCGAGGGACTCAAGTCGCTCGAAGTGCTGGTGGCCGCCTACAAGTCGGCGCGCGACGGCAAGCGCGTGGCGCTGCCGCTGGATTGCTGAGCCATGGACCAGGCGATCCATCCCAGCGCGATCGTCGATGATGGCGCCACCCTCGGCGCGGGGACCCGGGTCTGGCATTTCGCCCACGTGTGCGGCGGCGCGCGCATCGGCGCCGGCTGCTCGCTCGGCCAGAATGTATTCGTCGGCAACGACGTGCGCATCGGCGACAAGGTCAAGATCCAGAACAACGTTTCGGTCTACGACGCCGTGACCATCGAGGACGAAGTGTTCTGCGGCCCCAGCATGGTGTTTACCAACGTCTACAACCCGCGCGCGGCGGTAGTGCGCAAGGACGAATACCGGCCCACCCTGGTGCGGCGCGGCGCGACCTTGGGCGCCAATTGCACCATCGTTTGCGGCGTGACAATCGGCAAGTACGCCTTCATCGCCGCCGGCGCGGTGGTCAACCGCGACGTGCCCGACTTCGCCCTGATGGCCGGGGTGCCGGCGCGCCAGACCGGCTGGATCAGCCGCTTCGGTGAGCGCCTGGCGTTCGGGGAAGGCGGCAAGGCCCACTGCCCCCACACCGGCGAACTGTACCTCCTGCAGGACGGCACATGCCGGCGGCACCACGCCCGCGAGCCGGCCACGCCGGCCGCCTGAATCCACTGGACCCGTTCATCATGGAATTTATCGACCTCAATGCCCAATACCAGGCCTCACGCGAGCTGATCAACAGCCGGATCCAGGCCGTGCTCGACCACGGCCAATACATCATGGGCCCGGAAGTGGCCGAACTCGAAGGCCGGCTGAGCGAGTACACCGGGGCGCGCCACTGCATCACGGTGTCCTCCGGCACCGAGGCGCTGGTGATCTCGCTGATGGCGCTCGGGGTCAGGCCGGGCGATGAAGTGATCACTACCCCGTTCTCGTTCATCGCCACCGCCGAAGCGATCGTTCTGCTGGGCGCGCTGCCGGTATTCGCCGACATCGACCCGGCCACCTGCAACCTCGATCCGTCCCTGATCGAGGCGAAGATCACGCCGCGCACCCGTGCCATCATGCCGGTGTCGCTGTTCGGCCAGCCGGCCGACATGGAAGAAATCAACGCAATCGCGACGCGCCACGGCCTGGCCGTGATCGAGGATGCGGCCCAGAGCTTCGGCGCCAGCTACCGCGGCAAGAAGAGCTGCAACCTGTCAACCGTTGGCTGCACCAGTTTCTTTCCCAGCAAGCCACTCGGCTGCTACGGCGACGGTGGCGCCATCTTCACCAGCGACGACGTGCTGGCGAAGGCAATGCGCGAAATCCGCGTCCACGGCCAATCGCGCCGCTATGTGCACACCCGGATCGGGGTTGGCGGCCGCATGGACACCCTGCAATGCGCAATCGTGCTGGCCAAGCTCGAGCGTTTCGACTGGGAGCTGGACCAGCGCGCCAAGGTGGCGGCCCGCTACGATGCCTTGCTGTCGGGCCGGCTCGGGCTGGTGGGGCGTGGGCCGGAGCGCAGCAGCGTGTATGCGCAATACACGGTGGTGATCGAGGAACGCGAGCGGATCAAGGCTGTGCTGCATGCGGCCGGCATCCCGACCGCCGTGCACTATCCGGTGCCGATCCACCTGCAGCCGGCCTACGCCCACCTGTGCTGCGCGGAATGCTGCCCGGTCGCGCAAGACATGGCCGCCAGGGTGATGAGCCTGCCGATGGGTCCCTACCTGCCGGCGGCGGCCAGCCACGAAGTCGCCGCCACCCTGCTGCAGGCTGCCGGCGTGCGCCTGCCCGGCACCGACCACCTTGAAAATTCGTTATGCTGACGGCGCCCGCAGCGGATGCCATCCGCACCGCGCCGCCCCCCCGGCAGCCGGCCAGGTGCAGGATCGCCCACCTCACCTCGGTCCACCCGCGCAACGACACCCGGATCTTCATCAAGCAATGTCGTACGCTGGCCGCGCATGGCTACGACGTCACCCTGGTCGTCGCCGATAACCAGGGCAACGAATCGAAGGACGGCGTGGCGATCGCCGATGTCGGCCGGCTGCCCGGCCGGCTCAACCGCATCTTCCGGTCGACCCGGCGCGTCTTCGACAAGGCAGTTGCGCTGGACGCGGACATCTATCACCTGCACGACCCGGAATTGATTCCCATCGGCTTGAAGCTCAAACGGCTAGGAAAGAAAGTCATCTTCGACTCGCATGAAGATGTCCCCCAGCAGATCTTGGACAAGCCCTATCTCGATCCGATGTCGCTGCGGGTATTGTCGTGCATGGCTGCGCTGTACGAGCGCTTCGCCTGCCCCAAGCTGGACGGCATCATTGGGGCGACCCCGTTCATTCGCGACAAGTTCCTGTTGATTAATCCGCAAACGGTAGACGTCAGCAACTTCCCCTTGCTCGGCGAGCTCGATGCCGACGTTCAATGGAACAACAAACGCGATGAAGTCTGCTTCGTCGGCGGCCTTGACACCATTCGCGGCGCGCGCGAGATCGTCCGCGCGTGCGAGCTGCTGCAGACGCCGACGCGCCTCAACTTGGCCGGACGTTTTTCGGAGGCCGCGCTGGAGGCGAGCGTCAAAGCCTGTCCCGGCTGGGCGCGGGTCAACGAACATGGTTTCCTCGACCGTTGCGGCGTTCGAAACGTATTGGCCCGCTCGGTGGCCGGCCTGGTGACATCGCACCCAATCGGCAATTTCCTTCAGGGGCTGCCAATCAAGATGTTCGAGTATATGGCGGCAGGCATCCCGGTTATCGCTTCGAATATTCCGTCATGGCGCGACATTATTGAAGGTAATGGCTGCGGCTTGTGTGTCGACCCTTTTGATCCTCGAGCAATCGCTGCGGCGATTGATTATCTCGTCATTCATCCCGAGCTGGCAAAACGCATGGGTGAAAACGGTAAAAAAGCGGTAATGGAAAAATACAACTGGCCGGTGCAGGCAGTGAAATTAACCGAGTTTTATCGCATTATTTCGGGCGATGAATTATCGCCCGCCGTCGCGTGATTGACGCGCCAATGGTATGCGGAACATCAAAACTTCCGCAGCGCTTTGCCGCATGATAGAAGCCATAGCCGCCGCTGTGCGGCCCGTCCTGAACCTTATTAGTTTACGCGAACCCTCAGAATGAAAATTACTGTCATTGGAACTGGGTATGTGGGTTTGGTGACGGGCGCCTGCCTGGCCGAAGTCGGGAATCAGGTTTATTGCCTCGACCTCGACCAGGCAAAAATCGATATGCTGAATGCGTCCATCGTTCCCATTTATGAACCTGGCCTCGAGAATATCGTCAAACGCAACATGGCAGCCGGTCGGCTGCAGTTTGGAAGCGACATCGCCGACTCGGTTGCCTTTGGCGAAGTGCAGTTTATCGCGGTCGGCACCCCGCCGGACGAGGATGGATCGGCGGACCTGCAACACGTGATTGCCGCGGCCAGAAATATCGCGGCGCATATGGATTGCTACAAGATAATCGTCAACAAATCCACTGTCCCGGTGGGTACAGCCGATAAAGTCAAGGCAGCGCTGAAACAGGGAATGAAGGCGCGCGGTATTCAACTTGATTTCAGCGTCGTATCGAATCCGGAGTTTCTCAAGGAAGGCACTGCGATCGAAGACTTCATGCGGCCCGATCGCATTGTGATCGGTATCAGCGACGAATATGCCGCGGAGTCGATGCGCCGCCTCTACCAGCCGTTTCAGCGAAATCACGAACGCATGATCGTGATGGACGTACGGTCCGCCGAACTGACCAAATACGCGGCCAACGCAATGCTGGCGACCCGCATTTCGTTCATGAATGAACTGGCCAACCTGGCGGAGAAACTGGGCGTCGACATCGAACAGGTGCGGCAAGGAATGGGCTCCGATCCACGCATCGGACACCATTTCCTATACCCGGGCTGCGGCTACGGCGGCTCGTGCTTTCCGAAAGACGTACAAGCGCTGCGGAAGACTGCGGATGATTGCGGCAGCGGGATGCTGGTGATTGACGCGGTGGAGGCAGCCAACGCCGCGCAAAAACAGCGTCTCGTCGAAAAAATAAACCATCATTTTGGCGCGGACTTGAAGGGCATGAAGTTCGCCATGTGGGGGCTGTCGTTCAAACCGAATACGGACGATATGCGCGAGGCCCCCAGCGTGGCGATCATCAACAATCTGCTTGCGCAAGGCGCTTGTGTCAACGCCTTCGATCCGATCGCCCTGGATGAGGCGAAAAAGATTTTTCCATCCACAATTGGATTGAATTTCGGCCGCGACATGTACGACGTCTTGAATGACGCCGATGCCCTCGTCATCGTGACCGAGTGGAAGGAATTCCGCAGCCCGGATTTCGAATTGATGATGCAAAAACTAAATTCCCCGGTCATTTTCGACGGGCGCAATCTATACGAACCTAAATGGCTCAGCGATAACGGCTTCGATTATTACTCGATCGGCCGCACCAGCTTGCCGAGTGCAACGTTGAAGCATACTGCATCACCTTTCGGAGAGTCATGATGATTAACGTGGGAATACTCGGATGCGGTCGCATCGCCAAACGTCACGCCGAATTGCTGGGTAATGCACAAATTCCGGGAGCGCGACTCAGCGCCGTGTGCGACACGATTTCCGAGCGGGCGGATTTCTATGGCCGCCGATTCAAGGTGCCGTCTTTCCAGCATATCGCCGAGTTCCTGGATGATCCAGATATCGACCTGGTGGCCGTTCTTACCCCCAGTGGCATGCACGCCGAGCATGCGATTGCGGCGGCCCAGGCCCGCAAGCATGTGATTGTCGAAAAGCCGATGGCGTTGCGGCTCGAAGACGCCGATGCGATGATCCGCGCCTGCGACGACGCCGGCGTAAAGCTGTTCGTCGTTAAGCAAAATCGCTTCAATGTCCCGGTCGTGAAACTGCGTGCGGCGCTCGACGCCGGCCGTTTTGGACGCCTGGTGCTGGGAACCGTACGCGTGCGCTGGTGCCGCGAGCAAGCCTACTACGATCACGACGACTGGCGCGGCACATGGCAGCTCGATGGCGGCGTGTTGACCAACCAGGCCAGCCACCATATCGACCTGCTCGAATGGATGATGGGCGACGTCGATTCGGTCCATGCGCGTTCGACCACCGCGCTGGCCCACATCGAGACGGAAGATACCGCAGTGGCGACGGTCAAATTCCGCAACGGCTCGCTCGGAATCATCGAAGCGACCACTGCGGTGCGTCCGAAGGATCTGGAAGGCTCGCTATCGGTGCTCGGCGAGCGCGGCTCGGTTGAAATCGCCGGATTCTCCGTCAACAAGATTCGCACCTGGCAGTTTTCGGAACCCATCAGCGACGATGCCGATGTCATCGAAAAGTATTCGGTCAACCCGCCAAACGTCTACGGCTTCGGTCACCAGGCCTACTACGAGCATGTGATCAGCTGCCTGCGCGATGGCAGCCCTGCCATCGTCGACGGGTTGGTCGGCCGCAGGAGCCTGGAGTTAATCAGTGCATTGTACGAATCGATCGAGACAGGAAAAGAGGTGCACTTGCGCTTCCGTCCCAAGCTGTGCCGCCTCGGAGAAACGGCATGAGCGGCTTGCCAGCAACCGGGACAGCACTTCCCGGACCCGACCAGCCGGCCCTTCGGCAAGCTGACATCAAGGATGCCAGCTTCGGGCGCGATGTCGAAATCGTCCGGCCGGTCAACCTCTACGGCTGCGTTATCGGCGATGAGTGCTTCATCGGCCCATTTGTCGAAATTCAGCGCTCCGTGCGCATTGGCGCCCGGACCAAGGTGCAATCCCATGCGTTTATCTGCGAGCTGGTGACGATCGGCGACGATTGCTTCGTCGGCCATGGCGTCATGTTCATCAACGATACCTTCGCCGGCGGGGCCCCCGCGGGCGGGCGACAAGCGCTGTGGGGCGCCACGCACATCGGTCATAAGGTCTCGATCGGGTCGAACGCCACCATCCTGCCGGTGACTATTTGCGATGGGACTGTCATCGGCGCCGGCGCCGTTGTGACCCGAGATATCCACGAGCCGGGGATCTATGCCGGCAATCCGGCGCGCAAAATCCGGGCGCTTCCCAAGCTGCCGCTACATCCAATCGACTAATCGCTGCCCTAACTACGCCATGCCTACCGTCCCCTTTGCCGACCTGCACGCCCAGTACCTTTCGATCAAACACGAAATCGACGCCGCGATCGCCGCGGTGATTCGCGAATCGGCCTTTATTCGCGGGCCCCGCGTGGAAGAATTCGAAAGCCAATTCGCCAAGGCGGTGGGCAGTGCGTACTGCGTCTCTTGCGCCAACGGCACCGACGCGATCTATATTGCCTTGCATGCGCTCGGGGTCGAACCCGGCGCCGAGGTGATTACCACCGCACATTCGTGGATCGCAACCTCGGAGTCGATCACGCAAGCCGGCGGCAAAGTGGTATTTTGCGATACGGACCGTGACTCCTTCACGATCGACCCCGCACAGATCGAGGCCAGGATCACACCGCGCACAGTCGGCATCATTCCGGTGCATCTGTATGGGCAGGCAGCCGACATGGATGCCATCATGGCGATTGCGCGCAAGCACAAGCTATGGGTCATCGAGGATTGTGCCCAGGCGCACCTGGCCCAATACAAGGGACAAACCGTCGGCACGTTCGGCAATGCAGCGACCTTCTCGTTTTACCCTGGCAAGAACCTGGGCGCGATGGGCGACGCCGGTGCGATCGTCACCGCAGATGAACAGCTCGCCATCCGCATGGCAATGTATGCGCGTCACGGCGGGCTGTTCAAAGGCGATCATCAAATCGAAGGCATTAATAGTCGCCTCGATGGTCTGCAAGCGGCGATTCTTTCCGCCAAATTGCCCTATCTGCCGGCGTGGACGCGTGCTCGCCAGAAATGGGCGGCGGCGTATAGCGCCGCTTTGGCCGAGGTCGCCGATTTGACCGTGCCACCGGCGATCGAAGGACGCGAGCATGTCTATCACCTGTACGTGGTGCGCCACAAGCGGCGCGACGCACTTGCCGAGTGTCTCACATCAGCAGGAATTCAGACCTACGTAAACTATCCGGTTGCACTCCCTTTCCTGCCGGCGTATCGGCACTACCGCCACCGGAGCGACGAATTTCCCAATGCCTACGCGCACCAATCGACAGTGCTGTCGTTGCCACTATTTCCTGAAATGACTGCCGCGCAGCATGCACAGGTCGTCACGGCAGTCGCCCGCTTCCAATAGTCTCGATGAGAGCGGCTCTTCCAGGAGGCATTCAGCTTGATGAATATCTTGTTTGGCAGGATCTATAGCGACTATGTGATGCCGTCGCGTTTGGCCGAGCATGAGACGCTGCTGCTCCGCGCTCGCGATGCCGGCTATACCCAGACTTCTGTACGCCAGTTCCATAGATCGCTGCAGGACGGGAATTGCGACGAGAAAGTGCTCGTGCATCGGCATGATATCGACACGGATGTGCGCACCGCCCGGAAATTATTCGAGATCGAAAAAAGGTGCGGCATTAAATCGAGCTACTATTTCCGCATTTGTACACTCGATTATGATTTCATGCGGGAGATTGACGAATACGGAAGCGAGGCGAGCTACCATTATGAGGAACTGGCGACCTTCGCGAAAAAGAATCACATCAAGGATCCGGCCGAGATCCTTCGCAGGCTGCCGCAGATCCGCGCAGAGTTCCAGACAAATTTTCAATCGATCGAAAAACGGTTGGGCAAGAAACTGACGACGGTTGCCAGCCACGGCGATTTTGCCAACCGCCGTCTGAAAGTGGCAAACACCGAGATTCTCGGCGATCAAGAACTGCGCGCGCGTTGTGGAATCCACTGTGAGGCTTACGACGAAAATTTTCTGGGAAATTTTGACGTTTACATTTCCGACCGCGCCGCGCCGCAGTACTACCACCCGATCTCCCCGGTCGCGGCGATCGGAAAGCACAGGCAGATTTGTTTGCTTACCCATCCAAGACAATGCGAAACCAACTGGGCCGAAAACACCAAAAGTAACTTACAGCGTTTTTATGAGGGGCTGGCATGGTAACCCCAACCAATTCAGGTGTCTCTTTGCGAGCTGGTATTCCAGTAAATCAAAATGCATGCTAAAAAAATCCTCACGATCATCGGTGCGCGTCCGCAGTTTATCAAAGCCAGCGCCGTTTCCGCCTCGATTGCCGGATCCGACCAGTTGACCGAGGTCGTCGCCCATACTGGTCAGCATTTTGACGCGAACATGTCGGACGTTTTCTTTCCCGAATTAGGAATGGCAACGCCGGCTTATCATTTCGACATCCATGGTTGCGGCCATGGTGAGATGACTGGCCGCATGCTGATCGAAATCGAAAAAGTGCTGCTCATTGAAAGGCCGGCCGCGCTCCTGGTGTATGGCGACACCAATTCCACGCTGGCAGGGGCTTTAGCGGCAAGCAAGTTGCAGATCCCGATCGCGCATGTCGAAGCGGGCTTGCGCTCCTCCAATATGGCAATGCCAGAGGAAGTCAACCGCATCCTCACCGACCATGTATCGCAGTGGCTGTTCACGCCGACCGAAGCGGCGAACGGGCATTTGTTGAAAGAAGGGGTCAACCCCAATCGAATTCACCTGGTGGGCGATGTGATGTTCGACGTCGCCCTGCATCACGGAGCGCGGGTGAATGGGTGCAGCGGTTTGCTGCACAAGTTGGGGCCGGCATCCGACCTCAGCGCTGGGAGCTATTGTCTGGTTACCGTACATCGCGCTGAAAATACCGATTACCCGGCACGGTTGGCAATCATTGTCGATGCCTTGATTGCTTTTTCCAGGAAGATACCCATCGTGTGGCCATTGCACCCACGCACTCAACGCGCGCTAGCGCGGCAAGGCAAGCTGGAAGCGCTGGCGCGCGCTGTCACGTTGGTCGATCCGCTTGGCTATCTGGACATGGTGCATCTAGAGAAACACGCCGCGCTCATCGCCACCGATTCGGGCGGAGTCCAAAAGGAAGCCTTCTTCTATCGCGTTCCGTGCGTGACCTTGCGCGACGAAACAGAATGGAGCGAGCTGGTCGAGGCAGGTTGGAACCGGGTTGTCCCGCCTGTCGATGCCAGCACGGTGCTGCTGGCCTTGCACGCAAGCTTGGGGAGTACGGGGAAAGAAATCGCGCCCTACGGCGCAGGCGATGCTGCCGCCCGGATTGTGCAACGGCTGTCGAGCGATTTGAATTGAATATCCTACTTATCAACCATTACGCAGGCTCGCCCCGCGACGGCATGGAATACCGCCCCTATTACCTGGCGCGGGAATGGGTGCGCCTGGGGCATCGCGTGCTGATAGTTGCGGCGTCCCAATCCCACGTTCGCGCTCAGCAACCGCAACTTGCGGGCCGCCCCCGCGTGAACGAAACCATCGACGGCGTCCAATACAGCTGGCTGAAGACGCCAGCCTACTCCGGCAACGGCATCGGGCGGATCCGAAATATGCTCGCCTTCGTGCGGCGCCTGTACCGGGAGGGCCGGCAGCTTGCACAGTCGTTCAAACCGGATCTGGTGATCGCCTCCAGCACCTACCCCATGGACATCTGGCCGGCGCAGCGTATCGCGAGACTGTCCAACGCGAAACTGGTGTTTGAGGTGCACGACTTATGGCCACTCTCTCCAATGGAGCTAGGCCGAATGTCCAGATGGCACCCCTTCATCATGCTGGTCCAGACTGCGGAGGACTTCGCCTATCGTCGTGCCGACGTCGTAGTTTCGATGCTGCCCAAGGTGCGCACGTATATGGAATCCCGTGGCATGGCACCGCACAAGCTGCACATCATACCGAACGGGGTTGACCCTGGAGAATGGGACGCTGCCGGCCCGGAGCTGCCCGCTCCGACCGCCGACATGCTCGCCGAACTTAGGCTGCGTGGGCTAAATTTGGTTGGTTATGCCGGCGCCCATGGAATTGCCAACGCCTTGGATACGCTTCTCCATGCCGCCAAACTGATGCAAGGCGAAAAAATCGCTTTCGTCCTGGTCGGTGCGGGGCCATGCAAGCGTGCCCTGCAAGACCGAGCGCAGGCGGACAGTTTGCAAAACGTCTGGTTCATCGATCCCACCAAGAAGGCGCAAATTCCCGCACTACTGCGATGTTTTGACGTGGCCTATATCGGATTACAGCGGCAACCCCTGTTCCGCTTTGGTATTGCGCCCAACAAGCTAACGGACTACATGATGGCCGCCACGCCAGTTTTGCTCGCTATTGACGCGGGCAACGACCCGGTTGCCGAGGCGGGCTGCGGTCTAACCATAACTCCGGAAGACCCGTTCGCAGTGGCCCAGGGCATCCGTACCCTGTTGGCCCTAAGCGAAGAGGAGCGGAAAGTGATGGGCCAACGCGGCCGGAAATTTGTGCTCGAACATCATACTTACGCAGTGCTTGCGCAACGGTTCTTGAACAGTTGCGGTTCATAAATCGCTGGAAAAACTCCGGGAGCCCCCGAAATGAAGCCGCTAGGCCGAATTCGACAATGATGGCTGGCCGCGCCAAGCGAGTCAAAGCCGCGAGCGTCATGGAGGAGAGGCCCCGGTTCAAGCTGACCACACGGCTGACTTGCCGACAGCGCCAAGCTCGAACAGCTGAACAAGATCGCGTCGCCGGTTCGAAAGTGAGCGACATCGCTAACGCCTACTATTTTGTGAATTCCCTCGCACCAGACTCAAATTCTACTGCTTAGATCATCATCTCTGCGGAACTAAACAGGTATCGAAGGGGCGCGGAACGGAAGTCTTATCACACCTGGCCTTTATCTTTGACAATCATCAACTCGAAATTGGATACAAATTCCATAATTAAACGTCTCCACTTTGCTTTGGGAATCACCGTCCAAACCCTACTCGAGCCCACCAGCCCACCGCACGCTCATAAGCTCGAAGAGCCAAAAACCACAAAGAATCGGCTGGTTAGAACCGGTCGAAACAATTTCCCAAAAAAAGCAAATCAGCATCCTGATTCATCTGACAGGCAAATGCGTTGAGAAAGATCAACTCTAAATGGTCGTGTATCTAAAATCAGTTCTTGCATATCTTTCGCTCGGAAAAACTCCGGATTCGAAGCTGGATTTATCTTTGGCGATTGGATCTACCGTGCTCCGACAAACCGTTTCTGGGGCGCTCTATTTGATCGCACTTTGCATCACAGCCCGTCAATTGGGCCCGGAGAATAACGGTGCACTGGCGACCGTCCTGTTATTGCCTCAAACGCTGTATGCCTTTCTTAATCTTGGGCTTGGCGCGAGCCACGTCTACCATCTGAGCGGCGGCAGAGGCGGTCAAGATCGAATGCGGCAAACAAACTGGATTCTGGCTTCTGCATTGTGGCTTATGGTAATCGCGGTTCTTGTCATTAGCAGCAACCACACCATCGCGAGATACTTGCCCGGCGTAGAAAAAAATTTAGCCCTGTATGCAAGCATCCTGTTTCCGATGATGCTGCTCGCATCTTGGTCGTCCGCACTCATCCAAGGGAACCGTGACTATGAGGGATACAACAAGATAGTATTGATCCAACCATCCGTATTTTGTTTGCTCGTAATATTTCTTTCGGCGTCAAATCTGCTAACGGTGATTTCTGTCGTTTCTTGCTATATTGCAAGCCAAATGTCACTTTGGCTGTTGAGTGAAATGAAGATAAATGGTTTCACGGCGCCCGTCCATAAAGCGAAGCATGGGCTTGCCGCCAGCATCAAATATGGACTGAAGACCCACTTGAGCAACGTCATCACGTTTATGAACTACAGGATGGCGCTATATCTTGTGAGCTATTCACTGGGCCCTTCCGCAACCGGGAAATACTCCTTGTCCATTCAGCTGGCAGAAATGCTATGGCTAATCTCGAGCGCGGCTTCAATGATCGTCTTCCCGGAATCTGCCGCCCATAGCAAATCGCCTGAAGAGCTCGGCAAGATGATAAGGAAGGTTGCTAGCTCAGTGTTTCAAGTCACGTTAGCCGGAGCGCTGCTCGCGGCGGCGGTGGCCCCTTTCGCGATTCCATGGATATTCGGAAAAGAATATCAGGGGTCGGTACTTCCTTTCATAATCCTGCTTCCTGGTATAGCGGCGTGGAGTTACATGAGCGTAATCTCAAATTCTTTGGCCGGGATTGGCCAACAAAGGATAAATATTCAATCGGCGGCACTCTGCCTTTCAATAACCTTCGTGGGCGATCTTCTGGCAATTCCGAAACTCGGCACTGCAGGCGCAGCATTAGCCTCGACACTCGCATTTTCCATAACGACCCTGTATGTTGTCGTGAGATACGCTCAAATTACAAAATCAAAAGAGCAGATTGCTAACAGCCGGCGTTAGCAACCTTGATTGCACCCGGGCAGCAAAGGAAATAGTTTATGAAATCGCAGAAGCTACTGATAGTCACCACGTCTTATCCATACGGCAAGGGCGAGTCTTTCCTCACGGCAGAGCTAAAGCAACTTTCAAAGTACTTTAAAGAAATTGAACTGGTGCCGTGCTACCACGTGCCAGACACCGCGTCCAGAGACACCGAACATCATGTCAATTTGGACTATTCCGCTAAGCGATGGAGTTTCTTCCGCAAGGCGCATTTACTACATTCGTTTGTCGTTGCAATTTGCCGGTATGGATGGCTGGCTGATCTATTGCGCATCTTGCAGCATGACCACACGTACGAAAACTTAAAGGAATTAACCAGGTCCCTTTATCGAGCACAATTATTCGAGAACTTCCTCAAAACACGGTCAGTCAAAGGTGCAGCCGAAGCAGATCTAATATATTTCTACTGGATGATCCCGGAAATTTTGGGGGCGATCCGCTTCCGGAAAAGCTATCAGCCTCGTTTAAAAATTGTTTCTAGGACTCATAACTGCGATTTATACGAAGAACAAAGAACAGGGCAATATATTGGGTTGCGGGAAAGCATTGTCCGTAACATCGACGAAATTTATTGCATCTCAGATCACGGAAAATCATATCTGCAAAAAAAATATCCGTTCCTAATAGGAAATTTGCACACGGCCAGACTGGGCACCACCGATCCCGGGTATTTGAATATACAGCCCGGCGATAACGATCTATCCATTGTGTCATGTTCATTCATCGTTCGAGAAAAACGACTGCACCTGATAGTAGAAGCGATTAAATATTTTCTGGAAAAAAATCCCTTGCGGAAAATAAAATGGACGCACATTGGAGATGGTGTACTGTACGATCAACTGCGAGCATATGTGTCCGAAAGGCTGGACGCTCGGACGGAAGTGATCTTCAAAGGCTACCTAAGCAATGATCAAGTCATGGAATTGTACCGAAAAGAGAAATTCGACGTTTTTATGAACGTCAGCGATAGCGAAGGGATACCGGTCAGCTTGATGGAGGCGAGTTCCTTTGGCATTCCGATGATTGCCACGAATGTCGGGGGAAACAGTGAAATCGTCAATTCAGAAAACGGGATTCTTGTTTCTGAAAATCCTGATATTGAAACCATTGCGTCGGCCCTCATCCAATTCACGAACAAGCCGGTTGCCTCGGAATATCGAAAGAAGGCTCGATCTCAATGGATGAAAAAATTTGACGCGGCGGTTAATCATGACGACTTCAGTAGACAACTTGTCCAATCTTTAAGCCAACGTCCGGATATTACCTGATGCGCCCAAATAAATCCATGCAAGCAAGTTTTATCATAGCCAGCATGATACCTGAATGCTTGGACGCTGCATCAAAACGGATTTCGAAAGCGAACGAAAAAAAATGAATGATCTTTTTTCAAAAAAAGTGATATCAAAATTTGCCTTTACTGCATTTTTTATCTCATTTTTCTTGTTTTTTACGCCGTTTGAAATGCCCGGCTCAAATCCCTCCATGTTTCCGAAATATTTTACCGCGGGAATATCAATCTTTCTGATAGTCCCGTTGATAGCAATAAAGGGAGTCAAGCCAAGAGCCCCGTCCGTCCTTGTTGCAGTTATCCTTCTGACCATCGTTTTCCACACTACCGTGATTAAGCCGGCCCCAGGCCAATTCCTTCTTTTGATTGCCGCAGACCTTACTCTTGCGATACTCATGTACGAAGTCAGTTTTTACTGGAGGAAAGAGTTTGCGTCCGCTATGTACTGGTTGCTTCTTTTGAATGTTGTTGCAATATCAGTGCAAATTGCATCGTTCTATCTGATTTCGCATAGAATAATCGATTTCCACAAAATTATTTTTAACTCAGATAGCAGATTTTCCGAAGATTACCTGAATATAGCGCGTTTCACGGGAATACAAATTGAGCCGGGAACTTACGCCAACTACATGGGCTGCCTACTAGCAATATTGACACTCTGCTCAGAATTTAGCAAAAAACTTTTATGGATATCCTTTCTTACCATAATCTCCATCATGGCGACAAACTCTGGATCCGCCGTCTATTTTACGCCCGTATTGATAGCGCTACTGGGATTCCTCTGGCGAGAGAAAATAAGGCGTTCTCACGTCATTTATTTATTTATCGGAATTGTCACCTACCTGCACTTCTCAGGTCTTTTGACACACCTGGAACAGCGATTCTTCGAGCGCGACGACGGAACGCTGTCGCATAGGGTTGTCGGATTGAATACCTACATGGCGATGAGCTTGGAAGACAAGTTCATCGGCATTGGATTTGACAGCGACCCTTGCGCCGGTTGCCACTATCAGGACATCGGTGTAGTTTTCAACTTATTGACCCGAGGTGGTATGACCATTGCGATCGTTCTTTCGATACTTTTTTTTCGAATGATATTCCTGAACGGAATTTTATTGTCAGCGATCATTTTGCTGGTCCCGTTAAACGAAAAGATGTTCTTTTATGAGGCGCCGATCTGGATGTTCGTTCTGTTCGCGGCGACTGGTTACAGTAATCTTCAGTCGCGGAAAGCGGTGAGCGCACACACAGCTTCAGTTGCCGGAAGCTATGCGGCACCTGCAGTGAGCATGCCCCCCAAGCGGCCAATAGGTGCCTAAGTGCGGATTAGCGAGGCCTCGCACAAGGATGGCAGCAAGCATTCTTGCACGCCGAGCAGGTACATCGTGTTAACTTTTTCTTGATCCAGTTGGAGCGGCTTTGCGTATGCCTCACACCGAATTGTTGATTGCCTCGCGTTCTGTTCCAAATACCGCGCGGATGGCCCTTAGCCGCTCTTCCGGCGCCTTGCGCCGCGCGGCGTCCCTGGCCGCGCTCGCAAACGCGATCACGTTTCATGGACTTTATCTTTCGACACCGGCCGTTGCGAGCGACGAAAAACGCCTCAACGACGCCTCACCGGCGGCTGAAAAATGCCTTTCGAAAGGTTCAGCCTCCCCCGATCCTAATGTCACGGCAAGGCCAATTGCAGCTAGACCGGACATTGGGGCGAACGGGTTAACTGTTCCGAGATCGACTGGGTCGGCAACGCCGGCAACGCCGGCAACGGTCTATAATCTCTATGTTGCCACCACCGGATCTGATTCGAACGATGGCAGCCAATCATCCCCGTTTCGAACGATCCAGCGCGCCGCAAATGTCGCCAAGCCTTCGACCACCGTTCACGTTGCTTCCGGCACTTATCGGGAAAACGTCAGCACCAAGGCCCATGGCAGCGCGACAGCCAGAATTCACTATGTATCCGATATCAAGTGGGGTGCGAAGATCATCGGTCGCGGGACCGAAGGGACGTGGACGAATACCGGCAACTTTTCTGATATCGTCGGTTTTGACATTAGCGGCAGTGGCCGGTTAGGGATCCTGAATTGGGCATCCCACACCAATATGTCGGGCAATCACGTACACCATCTCGCCGTTTCCGGGGGATGCACCGGAAATGGCGGCGCCGGAATCATGAACGCCAACTACAGCGGTTCCGACAACAATATTGTTGGCAACGTTGTTCACGATATTGGCATACCGGGAAATTGTAATGGTGTCCAGGGAATATATCACTCGAATCTTCGCGGTCACATCTATAATAATATCGTTTATCGTGTGTCTTCCTATGGTATCCATTTGTGGCATGCCGCGAACAATGTGACGGTGGCAAATAACACGGTATTTGCGAACGGCTCCAGCAGCATGGGCGGCGGCATCATCATGGGAAGCGGGGACAGCCCTGGCGGAGTTGTTTTGGACTATACCAAAGTCATCAATAATATTATCTACAATAATCCCGCCTCGTCCATCAAGGAATATTGCTATTCGGGCCAGAGCTGCATTGGTTCGCACAATGCGATTGCAAACAATCTGGTTTACGGAAACGGCAGCGGGATATTCCTCTATGTCGGAACCGCTTCTGGCACGATCGCTGCCGATCCCCAGTTCGTCAACTACCAGCCGAATGGCAAAGGAAATTATCGACTCCGGAGAACTTCACCAGCGGTCAAAAAAGGGGCATCCACCGCGGAATTTGATTACAACACCGGCA
>CXWL01008386.1_pt1 | contig 20076 bp, 21 predicted proteins | sample 590931 | NCBI WGS metagenome assembly CXWL01 (sample SAMEA3498368, study PRJEB10139) | groundwater metagenome | biome: water well; material: biofilm material | place: Germany | collected 2015-04-27 | reverse complement strand
GCCGATAACTTCCGCCCCAGCGTGGTGAGTGTGAGCCCACCGAATGGGACGACTGGCGTCGCGGCGAATGCGATCATCACGGTGACATTCAGTGAACCAATGAATCCTGGCACCATCAACTCAAACAATCTGTCGATTGACGGTCCTGAGGGCCGGGTACGTGGGACCTATGTGCTCTCAGCCAACAATACCGTTGTGACGTTTACGCCGACCTTCCCGCTGTTCGCGGGACGGTCCTATACGATTACCTCGCGTGTCGCGCTACAAGATGTGGTGGGCAACGCCTTAGTCAATTCGCAGACCACGATGTTCACGACGATCTTGGCGCCTGGCACCGGTGCCTTGCCGAATGCCGCTACCTTGACGATCAATCCCGGCAGTCTCTTTGCCAATGGACTGATCCCAACGACGGCGATTATCAGCAACATACTGCTCAATGGTTCACCGGTACCGAATGGGACCATCATCGCGGTCACGGCCTCGCCTGCCTATGTGCAGACGTCTGCCGGAGGCACGATCAGCGGGCCCAGCGTCGGGACGAGTCCAGACGGTCGGTTCCTCTTGTTCAGTACGCTGAACGCGTCCGTGACGGTCTCCTATACGCCGCCTGACTTGACCTCGTTACCGCCGAACCAGACCGCGAGCGGTGTGGTGCAGGTGGCGTCGGTCGACGCCGATGGCTGGCCGGTGAATCTGATCGGTCAGGGCACGGCCACGTTGTTTGCTGTGCAAAGCGCGACAATCAGTGCCAGCCCGACCGCGCTTCCGGCCAATGGGACCAGCACCTCTGCTCTCACCGTCACGGTGCGTGACCGTAATAACGCATTGGTGCCGGATGGTACGAAAGTGGGACTGACGGCCGCAGCGATTTTCCAAGCCTCCGTCGGAGGCACGATCGTCGGAGGGACCACCAGCGGGGGTGACCCACGCATACAAGTCTTCACCACAGCCGGCGGGCAATTCACGGCGACGTATCGATCGGGGACGAGCACGGGGTCCGCCACCATTCAAGCCGTGACGGTCGATGCGATTGGGCAACCGACGGGATTAGCAGGGACGACGCCAATTACGTTGCAGTAGGACGACGAAGAAGGAGTACACCATGAAACGAGTGAAGATCCGATTCGTGACGGTGGCAAGCCTAGGAGTGGCCATGTTTCTGTTCTCTCCGACAGTCAATTATGCCCAGAACATGGAGAAGATGACGCCTGGCGAGGCGCACTACATCGGTCACTGTGCGGGCTGTCATGGGTTCACCGGAGCCGGTGATGGGCCACTGGCCACAGGGATGACGCCGTCTCCCACTAATTTCCGTACGGCCACGCCGGCGACGCTGCCGGATAACACGTTCGAACAAGCGCTGTTGGCCGGCAAGGGTCCGATGCGCAGCTACGCCACCATCTTTCGGAGCGAGGATATTCGGGAAATTCTCGCCTATGTGCGGTCGCTGGCAGTCGCTCCGTAGGGCAGATCCCGTGCGGTCAGTGAAAGTGTAGAAAATTTAATCAAGGAGAGGTGGAGTATGAAAAAGTATCTTGCCCTGTCCATCGTACTCGCGGTCTTCGCGTGTGGTATCGCCTTGCTGCCTCCGACACCGGCTCAACCGACCGAGCCACCCTTGCTCGTGATCAACGGCGGACAAAGCAGCTGCAATCCGTTCTTTATCCAGAATCTCTGCAGCAATTGCCACGATCCCTTTGGGAAGGGCGCGCTTCGGCATAATCTCACGCCCGTGGGTCTGGATTACCGGGCGAAGAATTTGGGGTGCATCGCCAGCGCCACCACGCTTGCCGAGAAAGATGCGGCCCAGCATGGCACGGCGAATGACGGACACGAGATGCGCATGGGGTTGATCAAAGAACACTTTGCCAACTTCAATTGCCAGCAATGCCACATGCCGGATGGCACAGGGAAAACCCCCTCGAACTTGACCGCGCAGGGCTTGGATGTCCATGTGAGCGGCCGGGGCTGCATTCAGTGCATGAACGTCATCAAGATTCAGGCGGGCCGCACGGATACGATTGATGCGCCACGCTATTCGAAAGAAGGGTGATCTAGCGGCTTTACGCCGTCATTTGCGCGCAGAACGTTCTGTGTACAACCCGCAACAGACCCAAGGACTTTCTCTTGGGTCAGATTGTTATGGCATGGCCCCGCAACGTCCTCTGTTCCATGATTGCCGCAACCGTTTCTATAAAGTTTTTGTTCCCTCAGGTGGGGGGATACGAGTTGAACGAAACTGCTCAGGTATTCAGGCTGCAGTGTGAAGGTTGTTTCTACGATTGTGAGTACAAGCAGCGATGAATCCACGTTGTGTAAGAAGCCCCACCCCTAAAAACCGTCAGCCTATTTACCTGCTTGGACTCTGTATTGGGCTCTCTCTTCTGCTGGTGTCTTGTTCGTCCCCACTCATTCGTAAGGGCGATCGGGCTGCGTCTGAGGGGCAATGGGATCAGGCGGTCGCCTCGTACCGCGAAGCGCTGAAAAAAGATCCCTTCAATCCGAAGATCCAAGCCAGCCTGGATGAGGCCCGAGCCCATGCCGGAGGGTGGCACTACAACGGAGGGCGGCAGGCGCTGGATGAACATCGATTGGCCGATGCGTTGCGCGAGTTCAAAGAGGCCCTTGCCTTCGATCCATCCAAACAGGAACATCACGAAGGGATGGCGGAGGCTTTGCGCTTGAAAGAGGCGCGCGATTATCTGGAGTCCGGCGGCAAATTGGTCGGTCTGGGCCGATCCGAGGAGGCCTTGGCGATTTATGAACGGGCGGTGGAACTCGATCCGAGTTTGACGCAGGCCTTGGAGGCCATCACGCAGATCACGAAGCAGCAGCGGGCGGAGAAGTCGCTGGTCGGCTCGTCGCAGCCGATTACACTCCGCTTTCAGAACGCCAAGCTGAAAGAAGTGTTTGAAATCCTGGCGCGGACGGCCGGAGTGAATGTCATTTTCGATAAGGAAGTCCGCGACGATCCCATTACCATCTTTGTGAAGGACCTGCCGTTCGACGAGGCGTTGAATCTGATCTTGTCCACGAACAATCTGCTGACACAGCGGATCGGCTCGGACACGCTGCTCGTCATGCCGAATTCCAAGCAGAAGCAGGCGCAGTATCAAGATCTCTTGCTGCGCACCTTCTATCTGGCCAATGCCAAGGCGAAGGATGCGGTGAACCTCGTGCGGACGATGCTGGACAGCAAGAAGATCTACGTCGATGAAAAAATCAACGCCATCGTAGTGCGGGATGAGCCGGCCAAGCTTCAACTGGCTGAGCGGATGCTGTTCGCCATCGATCGTCGCGAGCCGGAAATCGAATTGGACTTGGAAGTGCTGGAGGTGAATCGCACGAAGAGTCTAAAGTATGGGTTGAACTTTGCGAAGCAGGCGGGGCTGGGATTGATTCCGGGCGGAGGCAGCGGCGGTATCTCTACCTCGCCGACACAGTTTACCTTCCAGCAACTGACCTCGATCGGCCCGGGAAGTTATCTCTTTCGATTGCCGGCGAGTGTCTTGATCGACTTCTTCAAGCAAGATTCTGATGCCAAAACACTGGCCTCCCCCAAGCTGCGGGTGATCAACAACAAATCGGCTTCGATCAACATCGGCGACAAGCAACCGATTCTCTTGTCGACCACGAACGTGCTGCCGGGTCAGGCGGCGACCGGGGCGATTCCGACCACATCGACTGTGACGTCGATCGAGTTCAAGGACACGGGCGTGAAGCTGACGGTCGAGCCCTCTATCAATCTCATGGACGAAGTGACGATGAAGCTCAAGGTCGAGGTGACGAGACTCGGTGATCAGGTGATTCTCCAGGCGAGCCCGGAGATCAGACAGTTCAAGTTCGGCACCCGTTCGGCTGAGACGACGTTAAGCCTGAAAGACGGTGAGACGGTGGTGCTGGCAGGGTTGATTCAGGATGAAGAGCGGAAGTCTCGCTCGTCTGTTCCATTGTTGGGCGATATCCCCATTCTCGGACAGTTGCTTACATCGACCACCGAAGATGTAGTGCAAACCGAAGTGGTGTTGACACTGACACCGAGAGTGGTGCGGTCCATGGGGGCGCCCCCGATGGCGACCCAGGCCATGTGGTCCGGGACGGAGAATGCCTATGCAACCACGCAACTCTTTCCTCCTCGCGCGATGAAAGTGTCGCAGGACCTGCCGTCGGTTGCAGCCTTGCCGAAGATGGGCACCGAAGCCAAGCCGGCTGCTGGAGGGGGGAGTACGCAACCGGTTGTGATTGGTGCCGGCGCACCGGCGACGGGACTGGTCGCGCCCGCCATGCAGACGAATCCTGAACCACATAGCCAGGCGAAGACGGAATCGATCGCGCGCCTGCCCCCGCCAGTGACGATACGACCGGTCGATGTGGCTGCCACGGCCGGGCAAGAGTTTCGTCTCGATGTGCTGGCCCTGCAAGGCCAAGCCATGACCGAGGCCATCGCGACCGTATTGTACGATCCCAAGCTGGTTGAGTTTCGCCGTGTCGGGCCTGGCGCTGCTGCTATTTCTGCCAGGGCTACAGACGGGCAGGTGCAGTTGACGGTCCGTCGACAGGGTGGTGCGGATCAAGGAGACACAGTATTGGCCATGATGTTCTTCCAGGCAAAAATCAAAGGCGATGCGACGGTGACGTTGCAGGCCACTGCCGGTGGCGTAGCAGCACCGGCTGGACCGGTTGCCCAGGAGCAGGTGGTGGTGCATGTGCAGTAAATCGTTCAAGCAACAGTCGTGCGGTCGCGGGGACGGCGGCTACACGCTGCTTGAGATGATGATTGTGGTCACGATTGTGGCGATTCTGGCGACGCTCGCTGAGCCGATGTGGCATGAATCGGTCATGAAGGCACGGGAAGCCAGTCTGAAGCAGACCCTGTTCACGGTGCGTGACGTACTGGACCAGTATCGCGCCGATCACGGAAAATATCCTCAAGCGTTGGCGGAGGTGGTCTCGGCTGGGTATCTGCGCCAGATGCCGGCGGATCCCTTTACGAAATCGACGACGACCTGGCAGGAGATTCCTGCGGAGCGCGAAGTCGGCGTGTTCGATGTGCATAGCGGGAGTCCGCTCGTCGGCACAGATGGAACTCCCTACAACCAATGGTAAGGCGATGAGGCGACGTGCTGTTCATCGTTTTAGCATGATGCTCCTTACGGGGCTGGTGCTGCTTTGTGTGGGATGCAGCACCAGTCAATCAATGAAAACCGACATCCCTGAGCCGCAGGTACAGCCGGCGCCATTCGTCCGTGATCGGGGGCTGGAAGTCGCGGCGTTGCGCTCCGAGATGGCGGTTACGAAGATTGCCGCCGCGAAGAAGGAAGCGGAACTGCTTGAGCTGCGAGATTTGGTGCGGCAGCTCAGGTTGGAGAATGCCGAGTCCCGGCAAGCCTTTCTGGAACTGCGGGACCAGGCAGAGCAACGGCAGCGTGATTTCATTCACGCGCGCGATATACCAGCGCATCAGGCTCAAGCCCCCAGCACGGATGATCTCAGCGTTCTCAAGGATAGAGTCGCGACGTTGGCGCAAGAACTTGGACAGCTGAAGCAGGATCTGGCCATGTCACCGATGGCCATGTCGGTCACTGCTGTCACCGTGCCGAAATTACCCTCGACCATCACCATACAGCCAGGCGACACACTCGTGGGTCTGGCGAAGCGGCATCGCACGACGATCGAGGCTCTGCGGAAGCTGAATAGCTTGAAGGACGATGCGTTGATCGTCGGACGAGCGTTGGTCCTTCCGATGTTTCAGCAGCCATAACGGTACAAATAATCACCATGCCGACATTGATCCGACAGACTGCCCTCGCCGACATCCTCATCCGCCGTGGATTGCTCACGACCGAGCAACTGGATGTCTATCGGACCGAGGCGCAGGGATCGGAGCGGCAGTTGCGTGCCGCGATGGTGCGCGATCAGGTGTTGTCCGAGATTGCCTGGGCCGAGGCGCTAGCCGAACAGTACGGGTTGCCGTTCGAAACGCTCGATGGCTATCGGGTTGACTTCGAGCGGTTTACCACGATCCCCGTCGAGGCGATGCGCCAATTTGGCTTTGTGCCCATCGACGAGCGTGAAGGGATCCTGGTTGTGGCGGTGGCGGACCCGCATGATCTTCGGCTGCTCGATCACATCGATCGGATTGTGGGATGCGAATTCCATGTGGTGGTGGCGCCTAAGAGCGGCATTGCCGATGCGCTGCAAGAAAGTGAGCGCAATGCGCAGATGGTGGCCCGCGTGCGGGACGAGTTTCGCCCACTGCTTGTCCGTGAGAATGAGCAGGGTGAGGAGGTGCTGTCGGCGGACAAGATCAATAAGGATCAAAGCCCCATCGTCCAACTGATCGACACCATTATTCTGAACGCGCTGCAGAAGCGCGCAAGCGATATCCATCTCGAACCGGCAGATGGCGTTACGGAAGTGAAGTATCGGATCGACGGGGTCTTGTATCTGGCCATGGAGCCGCTCGATCTCAAGTTCCACAATCCCCTGGTGTCGCGCATCAAGGTCATGTCGGAGTTGGATATCGCTGAACGCCGGGTGCCGCAAGACGGCCGCTTCAAGCTTCGCTTGGACCGGCGCACGATCGATTTCCGGGTCTCCGTGATGCCGAGCGTGTTCGGCGAGTCGGTCGTCATTCGGATCTTGGCCAAAGACGAGATGACGGCGGGACAGAGGGGCATTCACCTCGATGGGCTTGGCCTCCGGGCCGAGGATCTCAAACGGTTTCGGCGGGCGATCACGGCCTCCTATGGGATGGTGCTCGTGACCGGTCCAACTGGGAGCGGCAAGACCACGACACTCTATGCGGCCCTGAGCGAGGTAAACACGAAAGAAGACAAGATTCTCACGATCGAGGATCCGGTCGAGTATCAACTCAAAGGCATCGTGCAGATTCCCGTCAACGAGAAGAAGGGGCTCACGTTTGCGCGGGGACTGCGGTCGATCCTGCGGCACGATCCGGACAAGATCATGGTCGGAGAGATCCGCGATGCGGAGACGGCGCAGATTGCGATTCAGTCGGCGCTGACCGGCCACTTGGTCTTCAGCACCGTCCACGCCAACAATGCCTTCGACGTGATCGGGCGATTCGTCAACATGGGGATTGAGCCGTATAACTTTGTGGCCTCGCTGAACTGCATCATGGCGCAGCGTCTGGTGCGCAGACTCTGTGAATCCTGCAAGGTACCGGTCTCGGTGAGTCCGATGGAGTGTGAACAACTTGGGTTCGATTCGCAGCTCATTGCCGACCGCCCGGTCTACGACGGCAAGGGCTGTGTCGATTGCCACGGGCTGGGGTTTCGAGGGCGCCATGCGATTACCGAGTTTCTGCCGGTGACGGATCGCATCAAGGATATGATTTTGGAACGCCGGGCTCCATCGGAAATCAGGAAGGCGGCCACGGACGAGGGGATGTCGACATTGCGTCAGGCTGGGATTGAAAAAGTGCTGGCCGGTGATACGACGATGAAAGAAGTCAATCGTGCGACGTTCGTCGGGTAATGCTATGAGTCTCTTTTTCCCGGTTCATCGTCCCAGCACCGGGTTGAGTGTTACCGAGCGCGGTCTTGCCTTGGTGGAGCTCCAGCGGGGATGGCAGAAGCCTGGGATCGTGCGGGTCACCGAGCGATCCTTGCCGGTGGGCATGCTGGCCCTGTCCGCGTCAGAGCCAAACGTGAAGGATCGTGCGGCATTGGTGAAGGAGCTGCGAGCCTTGGTGGCCAGCACGTCTGAACGGACCATCGCGCTCTGTCTGTCGGATCGTATCTGTCATCTCGCCGTCTTTTCCTTTGAGACCCTGCCGCCTCGCGAGCGCGATCGTGGACAGATTATACGCTGGCGCTTTCAGCATGAAGAGCATGTGCCGGTCGGGGACGCTCGAATTCTGCATCGTGCGTTTCCGGTGCAGGGGGCGGGAGCGAAGGCCTATGTGCTGGCGATGGCCATCAAGCGATCGGTCCTCGATCAGTATGAGCAGGTCTGCCAGGAGGCGGGTCTGTTGCCGATCTCCATCAGTTGCGCCGCCCTGTGGCTGTTCGACTTCTATCGCCCCATGCTGACGCAGGAGAATGAACTGTTCTTCGTCCATCAGGCGTCCGACTCAATGACTTGTCTTGCCATCAAACAGGGCCTGCCGGTCTTTTGCCGGATGAAAGCCCAGCGCGCTGGACAGGCCGACATGATGGGGGAACTCCAGAGTACCCTGCAGTTTTATGAGGATCTTCACCCCACGGGGGTGACCGGGTCCGTGGCCTATTCCTCTCCTATATATATGGTAGGGGAAGGTTGTTCAAGAAAGTGGCCTGCTTTTAACGGTACAGTTGAAGTTAATGATATAAGTGATCGATATAAAGTGTATTTTTCAAATCATTCAATCCTGCCTGACTGGAAAACATTGGTTTCCACAAACCATGGGACCATTTCCAGTGAGGAAGGGCTCTATGCCCTAGCCTGTGCGGGGGGACGATGACGATCACCCTGCAATGGTTCAGGGGAAGTGCTAGGCAACAGACAACGAAAACCGTGCCTCCTATTCCCAGCCTCAGGCTGGTTGCGGCTCCATCCATTGTGTCGAGGTTGCGTGCCATCCAATGGAGCCTGATCGGTTTGACCGTTTTGTCGGTCGGGTTGATCGGGTGGTGGTGGCAGGAGACGCAAGAGGTGGATGCCATCGCCGAGCGCTACGAAACGGCGGCCCTTCGGACTGAAACCCTCAATCGGCAATTCGAGGCGCAGTTAGCCCGTGAGGGGTTGGCTCTGCCAGGCGATCAGATCGCGCTGGTGCAAGGCAAGATTGCCTTTGCCAATCTCCTCTCAGAGAAACGGGCCTTTTCGTGGACGCGCTTGCTCAGTGAGCTGGAGGAAACGGTTCCGGCGAACGTCTCGATTGGCAGCGTGAAGCTCGACTTTCAGCAATCGAGCATCGTCGTGGATGGCTTGGCGAGGAGTCTCCAGGATGTAAATGTCTTTGTTCAAACGTTGCAGACCCATCGTGCCTTTCAGAAGGCCGTCTTGGCTAAACATGAGATGCACAAGGGGCGTGACGGAGGAGCGGTGGTTCCGATTGAAGGAGGGGCAGATGCCCCGCACCACGACATTGAGTTCACCCTGGCGGTGGACTATCGCGCAGCCATCATGAACGGGAGCTTGGGCGAATGACCTCCATCAATTTCACGATGCCGACTCTGCCGTTGGCGCAGTTGCAGCGGTTTCTGCCGCTGGGCCTGGTGACGCTCATCGCGGTCGGCTGCGCGGTCTTTCTCTACATCGGGATTCGAGAGCCGGCTCAGGCGAGGCTTGAGCAGGCAGAAATGAATTTTGAGACGGCCAAGCAGAACCAGGAGCAATTGCACCGTACCAGGGCCTTGCAAGAAAAGGCGCGTACCGCTCAGCAGCAAGTCGAAGAGGTGTGGAGGGGCTTGCCGACGCAAAATGAGTTTGCGTCCTTTGCCATGGCGATTGCTGAGATGGGCAAGCGAGAGCACGTGGCCATACCAGGCATGGCCTATCATGTGGAAAAGCCGGAAGGCACTGCGCCGGTCAAAGCGACGCTGACCTTCAAGGTCACCGGCGACTATGGATCGATCTATCGTTTCATCCATCGCCTGGAGATGACGGAGCCCTATCTCGTGATCGAACGGCTAGATGCAGCGCGTCTCGATAAATCCGACCGCGCCTCCTCCACGTTGCTCGTCTTCAACGTCAAGGTCGCAACCTTTCTTCGCCCAAGCCTTTCTGGTGCACAGACATGATGAATGTCTCGCTTCAACGGTATTTGCTGGTGGGATTGGGCGGTGTCTGGTGTGTCCTCATTCTGACCCGTCTCCTCACAGTAGAGCCGCCGGAGGAAGTCCCTCTCACGTTTGTAACGGGAAAGTCTGCGGCGAAGACTCGCGCAGCAGTCGGGGCTCACGATCCCTGGCAGGTGAAGCAAGTGAGCTTGCAGGCGCGTACAATGCCGGAGGGACCGAAGAAAAATATCTTTGCGCCGCTTGGTGAATCGACGGCGGTGGGAGCCAGAACCATCGTGGCCAAGCGGGCAACACGAACGCCATCAGTGCCGTCACTCCAGGAAGTGGCGGCTGTCGCACCGGTCGTTCCGCCAGGGCCGACGCCAGAAGAATTGGCTGAACAAGCCGTACGGCAACAAGAACAATTGGCCGAACAGGCGGCGCAGGCCGCGCGGCAACAGGAAGAACTCATGCTCAAGCAGGTGCGTGAGCAGATGGGCCAGTATCGATACCTGGGCTATCTCAACCAACAGGGCGTGCACAAAGCCTTCGTCGGAAAAGGGAAGGATATCTACATCCTCCGCAAAGGGGACAAGCTCGACGGGAAATTCCTCGTCGCCTCCATCGATCCCACGTCTGTGAAGCTCAAAGAGCCCACCACCAGCCTCGAAGCCTCGATTGATCTGACGAAAGAAGGCGACCCAGGGGCGTCGTAGCCCAGGCGTCGTCCGTCTCTCGTGCCCGATCATCCTAAGCATTGCCATCAGAGTTATGAGACCGAAAGCTCGAATACATTTCAGAGGCAGGGAGGGGACTGAGTTGATGCCGCTCATATTCTGATTCGGCAAAGGTGACCGATGTGTATTTGAAGAAACGATTGCTTGAGCTTATAAGCTGTGACACACTGAAACCGTTTCCACGAGCTGCTCATTGAGGTGCTCTGACCAAGAAGATTTTGAATCCAAGCCCCCTTCGGGATTGATTGCTTCTTTACAGGACCATATCCACTTCTTCTCACTGTGTGATCCTATGAAAGGAATGATGACTATGGACAAGCCACATGACTTGAAGAGTTTTCTCGAGATTCCGTATGACGAGCTGGAAGATATGAATCTCAAGGCGGCGCAGCGAGCCGAGAAAAGCAGTGTCAAAGAGTTGGAGCAGGAGTATACGGCATGGCTGAAAAAGGAAAAGCATATCAAGGCCGTGACCCTGTGTTTCTCGGATATCGAAGGCCGGCTCCACATGCTCGATTACGACAAGAAATTCCTCCTGGACTCGTTGGGGAATCTGACCTTTGACGGATCGTCCATCCGCGGATTCACACCGCAACATGAGTCGGACCTCCGTCTGGAAGTGGACTGGTCGTCCGTCCGCTACTTTCCGGCCGATGTGATCGGAGCGGGGAAGGTGATTTTCTTTGCCTCCGTGTTAAATGGGGATCGCACACCCTATCACAGCGATTTTCGCGGCATGCTGAAATCGTATACGAGAGACCTCAAGAAGAAGCAGGGCATGACCGCGTATGCGGCCAGTGAGGTGGAAGGCTTTCTTGTGGCCGGGCAGAACGCTGAGCAATCGTATGGGGAGAATGGGTTCAAGCTGATCTCAACCGGTGGTTACTACCACTCGCTCCCGATGGACACGCTTCGCCAGTTCATCGATACGTCTGCCGAGGCACAGCGGGCTCTGGGTTTCAAGAACGAAAAAGACCATCCGGAAGTGGCGCCATCTCAATTCGAGATGAACTTTTCCTATGCCGAAGTGGTGCGCGCGGCAGACAATGTGCAGCTGTATAAACTGATCTGTCGCCAAGTGGCCCGATCCATGGGGCACACGGCCACGTTCCTTCCAAAGCCATTTGTCGGGATCAATGGGTCCGGCATGCATACCAACTTCTCCTTAGGCAAGAACGGCAAGAATATCTTCTACGATGCAAAGGGAAAAGATGGTCTGTCTGAAGTGGCCTGGGACTTCATCGTCAAACTCCTGAACCATGCACCAGAGATCTGTCTCGTGCTGAACCCGTCGGTGAATGCCTATCGCCGTCTGGATCCGCATTTCGAGGCGCCGAACCAGATCAAGGTCTCGGCGATCGATCGCGGTTCGATGATCCGCATTCCGATGGCCAACGAAAAGACCGCGCGCATCGAATTGCGCTCAGTCGCTCCCGATGCCAATCCCTACCTCGTGCTGTATACGATGCTGAAAACCGGCTTTGAAGGGCAACGCCTGGAACTAGACGAGATGATGGGCGCCCGCGTGCGTTACCTTCCTGGCTATATCAATGATGCGATCGAGCTGTTTAAATCCTCGAAATTTATTGCCGACATCCTGGGTGAGGACAGCAAACACAAGTATGCCAGCTTCAAACAGGCGGTGGCGGACCGTTCACCGAAAGAACTCGGGACAGTGGTGAAGGCCTCGGAAGTGCTCTTTCACCACGAGGTGACTAACCAACTGCTCTGGAATCAGTTCTAGTCCTGAGCACAGCCGGTTCTAGCTGAGACAAAGAAGGGGAGCAGGTTTAACCTGCTCCCCTTCTTTGTTCCCTACGGAGAAGAAGTGGAACGAGCATGACTGGCTGTACCGGCCGGATCCATTTTTATCAGATTGAAATTATTGACTGCCGATTTGCGGTTCGTGAGGGGCAGGTAGTTATGTGTCCAGTGCAATACTCTCTTGTTTTTTGGCGTGGGCAGGACGGGTGCGGCCGAGGATATCCAGCACAATAACCCACATGAGCCCAGCGAGTCCGAGAAGCAATGTTCCGACTATTGCCTGTGTCATGTTGGGTCTCCCTTCATGAATAGATTCGTCGTAGACTGAGCCAGTACCCAGCAAACGACGTACCTAGCATCAAAGGCGCTTGCTCATTGTTAAGCCATTGAGTTTCCGATGATTTTCCAGAGTCAAGATCCTGTTCAGTGGTGAAAATCGAAGCGCAGGTGATTTCACGTAGCTAAGAGACAAATTTTGACAATTTCCCAGTTCCCTTCCCGATCCGGTATCTGTCGACTCAACTTGAATCCGGCGAGAAAGGAGTTGAATCCGGTCAGAATTATGCACGGAAATAATTCAAGCCGCTGGAAGAGGCTCGGTTGGTCGTGCGGGTTTTTTTAGGTGTGACTTCTTGATCTTCATGAGATTTATCTGTTTGTCCGTGGGCGCATAGGGCCGAGGCGTTCTGTCCCCGTATCGTTTCTCAAACTGCTCGATAAGCTGAAGAGCTTCTATAGTGCGCTCCTGCCCGATCAAGAGATCTACGAGGCGTAAATACGTCGGCACGATGAGCGGCATATGCCGAACTTCCTTTGCATGTTCAAGCGTATGGAGATACTTGTCCATTGCAATGATTGGATTTGAGCAATCTCCCAATACCGCTTCCAGTACGTAGATGCCCAATCGGTCTGTGTTGGCGCTGATGCTCCGCTCCCATGGGCCAAGGACCATTTCCCCTAATTCATCCTGGCTTAACTGTATGGGCTCACGTTTGCGGGACGATTGTAATTGTGTGACGATCCGCTCCGCGTCGGGCCACGCGCCGTACAAGCCGACCAGAAAGCCGATACAGCGTGCAGGCGTTTTGCAGGCTCCCCTGATCGGCGAAAACTGTCGTTTCATCACCTCGCTCGGAGGGTATACGACCCCATGAGCTGAGCGGCACACCTCGCAGGCCTGTCGAACGTCAGCTACAGCATAGAGATACATCCTAATGCCCGATCGATCGAAAATATCGATCGCGAGAATCCGGCCCTTCATCGTTTGGATTTGATAGTACTGCCAGAGGACAAGTAGCCCGAAAATCCCCAGTAAGTAGGGAAGAAAATCAGGCAAAACGATGATGTTTGTGGTTTCCATTGACCTGCTCTCGATAGAAAGACAGCACTCTGTCTGTCCTCGGTAAATTATAACGGAGAGATCTCAACTGACCTAGAACTAGATGGGTTTCTGTATCAAAAAGCGATGGCCTGCGCCATGGCTGAGTCGTGTATAGAGCGGCGTGAGTCGTATCGCGTGGTCATTCTTGCTCTGAGAGTTAGGGGATTTTGAGTTTCCACTCCTTCGCCCGCTTGTGCGCCTCGGCTATCTGGGCTGGCGTCATCTGTTTGGCGAGATCATCGCGGTAAACCGCTGCGCCTACATGTCCGTTTCCTGCCGCCAGGTTGTACCACATATGGGCCTGGACTAAGTCTAGGGGGCCTCCTTGGCCAAAAGCATACTGCATGCCGAGATAGTACTGCGCCCTCGCTTCATTCTGAGCGGCGGCTTTCTCGTACCACTGGCGCGCTTTTGTATAATCCCGTGGTACGCCATCTCCGTTTTCATGTAGCAAACCGATGGAGAACTGAGCGTGGGCATCTCCCTTCTCGGCAAGTGGTTTCCACTCACGCAAGGCGGTCGCGTAATCTCCACGGGTGTTGGCATCCAAGCCGGCTTGATAATCCGCCCATGCAGGCACGACAAGGTTAAGGATCAAGAGCAGAAGAGCAGCGGAGAATCGAAACGTCATAGAACAATTCCGCAAGGTTCCTGTCTTTGAACCTGACCGGCGTTGTATGAAACGGCACAATTCTCAGAGAAGCGACGGAGATGGCGAATCTGAAAAGGCATCGAATTCTATTTTAGGAAAGGTCTAGGAAAATCGCAAGGCAGGGCATCAGGTAAATCGTTGGAGACGAGTCCCACAGCGCTCGCACAGGGCGAGCACTGTTTCATTTTGTACGTTCTGCAAACAGGAGGCATGGGGCGACGGGTTCTTTCACACTCCTCTGGGCGTATGCGTTGCGCGGGTAGAGGGCACTCAGTGGGTTATCCTACTCCCTGCCGGCGGACAATGTTAGTAGCCGTTAGCCCACAACTGCCGTTTGTCTGATGGTAAAAGTCCCGACACCTCTTGTGATGACGATCTTTCCTGCCCGGCTTAAACGAGAGATCTCCTGGTAGATATCACTGGAGTTGAACTCTGGAGAGCTCGCCACCAAGGCGTCAAATTCGCAAGCCTTGGAGCCCTGGAGTTGTTCGAGGATGCGGTCGGTAATGGGCCTCTGCGTTGACATGTGGTTTCCTCCTTGCCGCATCGTGATCGTCTAGGAAAACTTGCCGTGTATGCTACCGGCGTTGGAGCGGCGGAGACTGGAGAATCGGTCGCGTTGGGAAGAAAGACGAAGCGCGAGAGATGAGACAGTCGGCGTGGCTGAAACGTCTTAGATGTCATGCTACGCGCCCAGAGACCGCTCAGTCAAGCAGTCGCAGCGGTGCATGCTCCTGTCATCGAACCAGACAGACGATAAGAAACCAGAGGAACCAGATCCCGCCATGCGCGGCGAAACGAATCCTGACATCGTTATCCTAATTCAGACGGAAAGATTTCTCGGCTGCTTGCCTGTCAGTGGCTCAGCCTAATCCGGGTGAACACACCACTATGGTCGGACACTGCCGGTTCAGCAGGATTAATGGGACCAGTCGAAGCGTTGCCGGGGTTGAAGACGACGGTGCTCATGTGGACGGTGTCCGTGCCACGGAGGAATAAATAATCCACTCTGGTCGGTTTTGAGAAATCGGCACCCGTTTGTCTATCGAAAAGACCTTGTAAGGGGCTGACCCCGTCCGTGCAGTGGATGTCCGCAACTCCATTTCGGCAGAGGGAGCCAGGCTCCTCGGAAAACTTGGTTTTCCGATACTCCGCGTAGCTGTCCCGAAACCCGCCTCTGATCATGCTTTCATAGACTGCCTGCTCAGCCGCTCCTTTGACAGGATCGAGATTGAAATCACCCCCGATGACGGCATGACTGCTTGAGGCCATCGCTTCGACCTGCTGTACGAAGGCCAGGAGCCCATCCGCTTGCCGTCGGAGCGCCCCAGCCGGACAGGCCGAACAGAGGTGCGTGTTATACAAGTGGAAAATCCCATATCCCGGGATGTTCATGTGAGCCGCTTGCACATTGCGGGTAATTTTCAGGTTAATCCCTTCGAAAACCATCTCCGACTCGACCGGTAGGAAGGTCGAGAAGTGCCGCGTGACATGGCAGCGACTCAAGATCGCATTGGCGGTGGTGAGCACCAGCGGCACCCCGCTTTCCCATGCCATGTGGAGTTCGTACGGGTCGGCACTGCGCTCGTTCAGCACCAGTTGCAGATCCCGAGCACTATCAGATGTGCCCAGGAGCGCGTGAATTCGATCGACATCGGTCATCACGGCTTCTTGCAGCAAGAGCACATGGACATTGTTCGCCACCGCGAACTGCGCGATATCGGTCCAGCTCTGTATTCTCTCAGCGGCCGGAGTATCAAACGGGACATTCAGTGTGAGGACGTTGAGTTGTCCGGCTGTGGCAATATCCGCACATTCAGCGGAAAGCGCTGGCGGTCGCTTGGAGGCGCAACCCGGAAGGAATAAAATCAACGCCAGCGATAGTATCCCGAAGTGCCGTATACGCATGCCCATGGCTACCCCATTCTCATATTGTTATTTAGTCGATGATCCTCCTGTTGAGGTGTCCGCGTTAGCGGGGCTAACCCATCATTTTTTCTATGTAAACAAACGACAGGAGATGGACCAAATCACCGTCTTCCATCATACCAAACCGATAACTGCTTCTTGTCTTGCAATGTCCGGCGTGGATGGAGCATGACCCGCAGGATCTGACCGGCAATCTCTCTCGCGGAGTAAAGTGCCACCTTGCGCGCTGATGTCTCCAGGGGGTGCTGTGTCAAGATGACGAATTGAAGGCCGCGTTGCCGCCCCCACCGCTTGAGTTGCTTGCTCAAGCGTATTTCCTCGGCAGCGTAGAGCTCCTGGGTGAAACCACCGACATCGCGAAATGCATCGCTGCGACAGACAAGCATTGCGCCCGATGCCCAGCGAAACAAAATCGACGCACCCATCCACAATTGCAAGATCGAGTTCGCCCACCATGGCATTCCTTGCATGCGGAGTGTGCAGCCACAACCCACGCTCTTACCGTCTTCAATCGCCTGTAGGATGTCTGCAAGCAATCCCGGACTTAAGAGACTGTCGGCATCCACAAACAGCAACCAATCTCCGGTCGCCTGAGCTGCGCCCGCATTGCGTGCCCGACCGATTTGATTGATCGGCTCAAACACGACAAGAGCGCCGGCCTGCCTTGCCAGCTTGGCGGTGTTGTCGGTCGAATTATTGTCGACCGCAATGATTTCTGAAGTAAAGCCAGGTTTGACGTTTGCGGCGAGCGATACGGAGATGGACTGCAGACAACGTTCAATCAGACGCTCTTCATTAAATGCTGGAATGACAATGGAGAGATGCATAGGGAAATGGATTTCAGGTTATGAACTCGAAACTGGCACGAAATGACGACGGCTGTCGTATCCCTTTCGTTCGTCGATCTGCAAAAACAGGATAGACCAGATAGGTCAAACAAACCAGATGCACCAGCTCCCCGCCACGCGCCGCAAATGGTTCATGGCATCTTTCCCCTATTCCCTGTTACTCATTCCTTGTTCTGTACTTGAAAAGGGTTAATCCTATGACAGCGAGGCCACAAAACAGGGCTCCCGCATAGAATGTGAATGATGGGCCAATCTGATCCCACAAGAATCCTGCGAGCAGGCTGGCAATCAGCATCGCCAGGCCGCTGGCGAGGTTGAAAAAGCCGAACGCTGTCCCGCGCAGATCGGCTGGTGCGGTGTCGGCGACCATGGTGGCAAGCAAGCCTTGCGTCATGCCCATATGTAGGCCCCAGAGCCCGACGCCCGACAAGACAACGGCCCAGTCATCACTCATGGCCAAGACCAGGTCGGCTGCAATCAAAACCAGAAGGCCAAGTGTGAGTAGTTTCATGTGACTCATCTGATCGGAAAGTTTGCCGAACGGATAGGCCGATACGGCGTAGATCAGATTCATCGCAACCATAACGAGGGGGACGAGGGCGATGGGAACCCCGCCGTGTTGAGCGCGGAGGAGCAAAAAGGCCTCACTGAACCGAGCGAGCGTGAACACTGCCCCGATACCCACTACCCACCAATAGGCGGAGCCGAGTCGCAAGAGGTTGTCCCGCCGAATTGGGTTCGTGCGCACATCAGTCTGCCTGGGTACAGGTTCCTGGATGCCGAACAACAAGAGCCCCACGGCCATCAATCCCGGGATGACGGCCACCCAGAAGACGGCCCGGAAATCATTGGCCCAAAGCAGCATCAACCCGACCGCGAGCAGGGGGCCAAGGAGTGCCCCGACTGTATCGAGAGACTGCCGCAGGCCGAAAGCGGCCCCCCTGAGCTCCGGCGGGGCAATGTCCGCGACCATTGCGTCCCGTGGCGCGCCACGCACACCTTTCCCGACCCGGTCCAGCAGGCGAGCGGTCAAGACGAGGCCAATGCCAGAGGAAACGGCAAAGAGGGGTTTCGTAAATGCGCTCAAGGTATAGCCGAACAAGGCTAGCCCTTTCCGCTTGCCCCAATAGTCGCTCAACGTACCTGAAAAGACTTTGATGACCAGGGCCAGAGACTCGGCAAGCCCTTCAACCAGGCCGACTGCCATGGTGCTTGTACCCAGGATTGTGACCATGAACAACGGCAGGAGGCTATGGATCATTTCTGACGAGACGTCCATCAGCAAGCTGACCAAACCCAACACCCAAATTCCCGAGGGAATCTGGCGCAGGGAACCCTCCATCGGTGACTCGACCTTCATCGTGCAGATCCTACTTGAGGTCCTTGTGCAACCCAACGATACAACGCGGTTAAAGAAACCGAGTCATTCTACTTGTTACGGGTAGGCCCGGGCCATGCCGTCGTCGTACAGCGAACGACGGCTCCAGTGCAGTCTATCTGCTGTGCGGGTCTGTCTTGCCTCTCTGGTTCGTCGAACCAAATAAACCAAGTAGACTAGACGAACAGGACAGACCAATAAAACCAGATGAACCAGTCCACCGCCACTTGCTGCGGAATAGTATACGGAGCCGGTTTGTGATGTGGGCTAGAACGAGGCAACCAATGCTTGGACAAGACAAAAGAGACTCATTGCGAAAGAGCCGTAGGCCGTCAGATAGGCAAAGGTCCGAACATGTGCGGGCCCCCAAATCATCTTGACCACTGTGGGAAAGTAGATCACAGAGGTCCATTCTGGTGGATCGGTGATCCAGCGCCATTGCTGTCGGATGCCGTATGCTAAGACTGCGCCATACACGACGCCGCCTGCGCAGACTAGAATTTCCATAATTTCGACGGAGCGAGCTTCATCCATCCTGTGTTTCCCCGCATTGACAAAACCAACTCATTCTACGTTGTCCGGCTTGGCGGGTCTATGGCTACTCGACCGCGGTGTACCGTTGAATCTTCTGGACGGTTGATGATCGACGAATTGAAAGTGGGGCCGTCATGCATCGTGAGATTCACGACATCCACGTTTCCCTTTAATGGGTAACTCAAACAAACCGTGCTCGTTCGCTGGGGGTGGGGACGCGGCAAGTTTCGGTTTTGCCCATCCACTTGTACCGATGGCGCGCAACAAAATCGTAGACTGCGTCGCGAAGTGGCCGTGGCACCACGATGAAGAGGTACAGCAATGGCCAGAAACCGGATAAGTGTCTTGCAATTCTTAGGGCGGCCGTAGATTTGGTGAAGACACGGGTTTGCTCCAGGAGAAGAAAGGTCTCAAAGCTTTCGGGGGAAAGTTGAAGGGTTCGTAGCATCTGTTGCGCATTTTCTGATTGAAGCATTCCCAACTTAAACTGCCCATGGGGATCGTGATCAATTGTGAAATTCACCCAGGCGTTACACCAATTGCAGACTCCATCAAACACAATGACCCGCTCATGGGTGGTCCACTGATGCGAGTTAGGGGCGAGTTCAAATTTCATTCGCTACGTCTCTTGACTAATCTCTTGGTAGGAAGCCTGTCAGGCGGCAAGAAGCCAAGATATTGTACTTGGTTTAAAGTAAGGTGGTCTATTGGCGATGTGGCGTCGCGAGATACTGCGACGAGAATTCCTGCGATGGCAATCCTATCCCTTCCCGCTTACCACCAGTATCACCGGAGCCATTACTGCTGGGGGTGAAGTCGGACCCGACGGGGGAGTTTATGATAAGATTGAAAGCTGCCGCTCCATGTACCTGCGTAGTCGGTTTGTATAGCCGGCGGGTCAGGGATCCGTTGACACCATGCCGAATGCATGGACGTTTCGGTGTTGCGCTTCTTAAGGCATACTCGCTCGAAGACGGGTAGAAGACTGTTATCGGCAACCGATTCGGTTTGTTGAATAACAGTTGAGACGGGAAGTGTAAAAAATGGACGGCGATCGATGGCAGATGTGATCCCACCACGCGCCGTAAAAATGCTTCATTATCGTTCCCACATTTAGAATAAGTC
>CXWL01048924.1_pt1 | contig 20078 bp, 17 predicted proteins | sample 590931 | NCBI WGS metagenome assembly CXWL01 (sample SAMEA3498368, study PRJEB10139) | groundwater metagenome | biome: water well; material: biofilm material | place: Germany | collected 2015-04-27 | reverse complement strand
TGATACGGTAGAGCGGTTCACGAGTGAAATGAAGAGAAATGGCCCGGTGGGCTAATTCACCATGTCAAGCCGATTCAGATCAATATCGTATTGCTTGATCTTAAGACGCAGGGTCGACTCGGGGATATTCAGGCGCGCAGCAGCATGCTTCTTGATCCCGTTCTGGTCTTTCAGCGCTCGGACTATGAACCGCTTCTCCCAGGCGGCAAGATAGTCGTAGAGGCCATACGTTTCATCAAAGGCGATCTCGACTTCCGAATTCGCCGGTGGAATCGAAGCGATCACTTCCGATTCGTCTTTGTCGGTCAGCTTCGCAGATAACAGATCGGGTGTGATCCGCTGGTGGTCGGCGCACAGGACGACCATCTTCTTTACTTCGTTTTCCAACTCGCGGATATTGCCTGGCCAATCGTACCCAACCAAAGGACGCATCACGTCGGGACCAATCTGCCGGCCACTTTCTTCGAGGAAGTGATTCACAAGAAACGGGATATCCTCCTTCCGCTCGCGCAGAGGAGGAAGGCGAAAACAGAACGCGGTGAGTCGGTAGTACAGGTCCTGGCGGAATGATCCTGCCGCCATTTGATTCTTCAAATCTTTGTTGGTAGCCGAAATGAGGCGCACGTCTACTTTGCGTGAGACGGTCTCTCCTAACCTGACGATTTCCTTCTCCTCCAAAACTCTCAGAACTTTGGCTTGGATTGAAAGGGGCATATCGGCCACTTCGTCGAGGAAGAAGGTCCCGCCATCGGCTTCCTCAAAAAGACCAACCTTGTCGCGGTCGGCGCCAGTGAAAGCGCCGCGCTTGTAGCCGAACAGTTCGGACTCAAGGAGTGTTTCGGGCAGGGCCGCGCAGTTGATCGAGATCAGCCGTTTGTTTCGCCGGGCCGAATTATAGTGTATCGCGCGGGACAAGAGGTCTTTCCCGGTGCCCGTCTCCCCTTCGATCATGATCGAGATCGACGAATCGACAATCCGCCTCACCTGCGCGAGCGTCTGCAACAGTTGCGGACTATGCGTAATGATGTTCGGAAAGGAGGCCTGCTCCATCAACTGAGCCTTTAGCCGCCGATTGTCTTCCAGCAGCTTCATCTTTTGCAACTCAGCGCTCTTAAACGCTATCAGATCGGTGAAGCCGACCGCAAAATTCAGTTCTGACTGGCTGAAGGGATTCAGAGCGTTGTCAATCGATAGTCTGTCGAGATACAGGAAATCGGTTGTTCCTTCGCCGCTCTTGTATGGCACAACTACAACACTGGCCACTTTCTCCGGTGTATCCGGCAGCAGGGCGTTGATATACGGATCGCGGCGGCAATCGAGCCTCAGAGTCGGACGATTGACCGCGAGCTCCTCCCCCAACAGATCTTTGAAGTTCTCAACAAACCGCGCCGCTTGATGGGGTGAGAAAGCGAACGACGCAACTATCGGCTGGGCGTCAAATCCAGGCGAATAGATCACGGCCCGATTGGCATTGCACTTTCTTAACAACACCTTCAGAATGTCTTCAAAGCATCCTACTTTCAGGTCTCGTACCTCCGCTGACGAAATGAGATTCCCGAAAAGCTTGAATTCGTTTTCGTCGGAAACGGACAGGGCAACCGCCTGCTCTCCAAGAGAATGCAGGAACTGGTTCACCGCTCGAACCTTCGCCTTTTCGTCATGCATAGCGAACAGCTTCTCAGAGCGTGACAATCTCCGGAATCCCCAGCTGAGGTCCCCCTGCCGACAGGCAAACGCTCCCGCATGAAAGTCGGTATCTGCCACCCAGTAATCCAGCTTGAGACGCTTGAAGATGCGGACCGCTTCGTCATATGCCGATCGCACTTTGTCAGCGGTCTCAGTGTCGGCCTCTCCGCGGATTTCCGCGCTCACCAGCAGTGTGCGCGCGATGTCATAGGGGTCGCCAACCTCCCGCAGAACTTCGAGAGACTGAGTGATGTATTCAACGGCATCCTCGTAATCGCCTCTGGCCGCAAAGACGCTTGCGATAGCACGGAGCGCCAGTCCAACCTCGGTTCGTTCACCCAGTTGACGAGAGAGTTCGAGCGCCTTCTGAGCGTATTTCATAGCTTCGTCAATATTGTCAAGGGTGAGTTCTGCTTCGGCAAGGCGTCGACTCGCCTGCGAGACAAGCGCAGAATCGGGGGCGAGGAGTCGTCCCTGTTGGTACGCTTCGGTCAAGAGAATCTTGGCTCGGTGGATATCCCCCTTCTCAAACGCCAACTCACCGAGGTACTCAAGATAGATCACCTTTTCGCGACGCAAATCAAGTTTCTGTATGATGACATGAGCCAGATCGAATTCGCGTGCCGCTAGGGGAAATTCACGACGCCGCAGATGCAAATACCCGAGCGACAGACGGTTTAGAAGCACGGAAAGGTCTTCACTGTTTGCTTCATGGTACTTGAGGGCGGAAACAAGGTTTTCCTGGGCTTGAACCCACTGACCGGCTAACAGCTGAACGCGGCCGAGGTTACCGGTAAGCTGTGCCGTCTTGCGAGGATTATCGCCGGCCATTCCCATGGCGTCAGCAAGGAATGACGAGGCGGCGTTATAGTCGTTTCGGATAAAAGCGATCCTCGCCAGTTCGTTGAGACCGTCAACCTGACCTAGAGGATCGGCGGCTCGTCTAAATGACGCCAGCCCATCGCGGGCCCGGATTTCGGCGTTCTTAAGATCACCCAAAGCTGAGTAGGCTTTGGATAACACCAGAAGAATCCGCCCATACCGCTGATTCAGAGGATAATCCGCGAGGATTTTTGCGCCCGGCAGCCCCGATTCCAGAGCCTTTCGGTAATTCCCCGCCCAGACATAGCCCTCTGCCTTGAGAGCCAAAAGAAGGCCGTATTCGTGTTCGCTGTCCCGAAATTCTGATTCCGCCAGAGCTTCTAGTTCGCGCTGAGCGACTGCGTGTTTCCTTTGCCGCAGCAACTCCTCTGCGCTAAGCAGGCGGTTATCAAAGGCGTACTTTTGTGAGGAAAGAGCCATATCGATTTCGCCGACGCTAATTTGCCCAATTAGATGTGCATCAAGTGTTCTTCATTCAGTGACTTGCCTTTACTCTCGTCGAAGGCCTTGTCTTGCTGCCAAACTTGCCATCATCCCCGAACAGGTAATTGGCTGCGTACTTCGCCGCGTGAACGAACAGCTCTGTGCGCAGATCGCAATTGCCACTGAATCGTGGAGCCTGTGCAACCACTCGGGTGGGAGTGATCAGGGTAGGATCACCAATCGTCGGATCACCGCCGCCGGAGCCGCCCGTTCCCCCCGGTCCGCCACCTTTGTCTGAGTCCCAGGGATGTTCCCCTGACAACGCCGTCGAAGAGACAAGACAAGCAAATGCGAGCGCAAGCAGCATCATAATCAATGCCATTCTGCGATTTTTCATAGACTTACCTCCAAGCACTTTCTGATCCACCGGTCCCGCTGGACTGGGAGCGAATGATTCGCGCAAAAACGCATATCTTGCCATAAGTAAAGTAGGAATTGTATAGACATATGTCAAGTAATATCTTAGCCTGCGCAGAAATTGCGCCAGGGGGATCAGTCGCTAGTCTTCTGGGGCTTCGAGATTGTTACGTTAGGGTGCGATGGGCGCTTTGCGGGCGACTCGTACCTGCTTTATGCGCTGACCGTCAAGCGAGATGACAGTGAGTTCGAGGTCATGCCAAGTCAGAATGGCTCCCTTGTGAGGAACTGAACCCACGATATCGTAGATCATCCCGCCGACAGTGTCGTAGGTCCCCTGCTGATAGTCGGTCCCAAGGCGATCCTGCAAGTCCTCAACGAGAAGCCCTGCTTCGACTAAGAGCGAACCGTCAGCCAGCACGACGAATTCTGCCTCCTCGAGATCATGCTCGTCCTGAATTTCGCCTACTATTTCTTCTATGACATCTTCGAGCGTTACCAAACCAGCGACTCCCCCGTACTCGTCAACAACGATCGCGATATGCAGCTTTTTCATCTTGAACTCGCGCAGCAGTTCACCGATCACCTTTGACTCCGGGACGAAATAAGGTTTACGAACATAGTCCGTGATAACGAAGACTTCACCCGGACGCGGCATATTCACGAACAGGTCTTTGACGTACAGGATGCCGATGATCCGGTCGATCGTTCCTTCGTAGACGGGAAAACGCGAATGGCCGTCCCCTTTTATGAGGGATTGAATGTCGCGGAAACTCATCGATTTCTCAATACCGGTGATGTCGATTCTGGGCACCATAATCTCCCGCACGACAGTCTGATCGAGAAGGAAGATCTGGCCGATCATCTTCTTCTCGTCTTCCTCTACGATTGTCTCACCGATTCCGGCGTTATCCGCAAGGGTCTCGATGGCCCGCTCGACGATTTCCTCCTTTTCATCCTCCGACGCCTGTCCTTCCGGCCGTACGCTCATCATCGCTTTGCGATAGAGAGTGATGACAGGAAGAAACAGTACGTAGGCCGATGTCACGAGCCAAAGATAACGGGCGAGGAAGGCATGATCGGTCTTGCGGGCGCTGCGACGCGGCAGATACTCAGCAACCACCAAATAGAGTCCCCAGAGAGTGAGCAGTCCTGTCGGCAGGACGATGTTTCTATTGAACCCAAGGACCCTCGCAAGAGAACCCAGCAGCAGCAGCGTCAGGATAGAATTGAGCATAAGNNGAATTGAGCATAAGGACAAACGACTTGTAGACCGATGCGAGCTGGGTAAAGGCACGCGGGTCTTTCGCGAGTCGGACAATGATATCGCGTTTTCGATCATGACCGTTTGGCCGCACCGCGGTCAGTTCATCGGGATCGAGATAGACGACCAGAGAATAGAGGGAAATGACATAAGCCGAGATAAACATCCCGGCTATAATCAGCATATATAGTAGGGTATCCATAGTCTCAACTCACGTCACACTTGATCGAGGAAACATTTTTCGCGCGATTTCATTCTGACGGCATCCGCCTTATTGTGGTGATCATAACCAAAGAGGTGCAGCATCCCATGGCAGAAGAGCCAGAGCAGCTCGTCAACCAGGTTGCGTCCGGCTTCCACAGCCTGCCTCCTGGCGGTAGCGAGAGAGATGTAAACCTCCCCAAAGACACTTCCATCGACATGAGGCTCATCGAGCGGGAAAGAGAGCACATCGGTGGCCTTGTCCATCCCGCGATGAGTTCTGTTGAGGCGGCGTATCTTCTGATCGGTGACGAATACAAGATTCACAGTTGCAGGCCAGTCAGGATTTCCTTCGGCTGCCGTGATCAGGTCAAACAGCGTCTGGAGCTTCTTTCCGGGGAGGCGAGTTTTTGTCTCTCGAAAGATGGTCAGAGTCATCCTCAGTCCGCCTGATCTTTCCTGGGATAGGCTACTCGATGATGGAAGGCGCCGATCAGTACCTGGGCGAACGCCTCGCGAATTCTGGCCAGGTCCCGAAGCGTCAGCGGACACTCGTCGAGTTCACCGGACTGAAATCGTTCGTTGATGATTCGTTGAATCAGATTGTGAATTCGAGCCGGCTTGGGATCGTCAAGCGTGCGACTCGCCGCCTCGACGGCGTCAGCCAGCATAGCGATTCCGGTCTCGCGGATCTGCGGCTTCGGGCCGGGATAGCGAAACTTGTCGGGGTTCACTTCTTCGGTCGTCCCTTGCTCCACCGCCTTGTTGTAGAAATAACTCATCACCATCGTGCCGTGGTGTTCTTCAATGAAATTGAGGACATCATCAGGAATGTCCGCCTCCTCGCCAAGCAGTCGCCCGCGTTTGACATGCGCGGTGAGGATCAGAGCCGACATCGACGGGGAGAGCTCCTCGTGCCTGGATTTGATCCCAAGCTGATTCTCGACAAAGTATTCGGGAATCTCAATCTTGCCGATGTCGTGATAGTAGGTTCCGACTCGCGCCAGAAGCGCATTACCATTGATCGCCTTGGTGGCCGCCTCACTCAGGTTGCCAACGCTGATTGAGTGATGATAGGTGCCGGGAGCTTCGAAAGCGAGCCGCTTGAGAAGAGGGTGATTCAAGTCCGAGAGTTCGAGAAGGGTGATGTCGGTGGTAATCCCGAACATCGATTCGAAAAACGGCAGCAGACCAATGGTGAGCAAAGAAGAGACGATCCCTACCAACAGGCCATAGCCGATTGGGGTCAATATCTCAGCCGCGGGAGATAGTCGCAGGTTCTCCACAACGCCGATAAAGCCAATGTACGCCAGGACGACAAAGAGCATGATCCGGTAGAAGTGAGAACGCTTGCGCACCTCGCGCGACGCGAAACAGGCAACCGTGCCGACGACGATGGTGAGCAGTGAGAGCGAGAAGTCGAAGCGATGCAGAATACCCAGGAGCATAGCCAGCACGACCGTGGAGATGATGCCTACTTCGGCGTCAAACAGGACGGTCACCATGATCGGGAGCACGACGACGGGGTGAAGATAGATGGAGCGTTCAATATCCAGGAGGCCGGTCACATAGAACAGGAACAGTTGGAGCGCGAAGACCAGAAAGAGCGCGAAGAGCCGATGGTTCGACCGAAACATGTCGGGGCGAAAGTGATACAGAGCCAGATACAGAATTGAAAACGCGGCTAGTACGAGCAGAACCCGCGCCACCGCAGGTAACAGGAGCGATGGCCACCCCTGATTGGCTGCCTGTGAACGAAGGGTCCTGGCCATTTCTCGGAGAATGGCTTCGTCCCTTTCGGTGATTCGCTTGCCGGCCCGGACAATAATATCCCCGGGGTTGACCACCCGATCCACAGAGGAAATGGCAGCGATATTCTCGGAGATCCGTCGATTGTACTCGACCATGTCGGCGCGAAGATTGGGCTGAATGAAATTTCGTCCAATCAGGTAGTAGTATTCGACATCAATGCTGTCTACTGAGGAGATTCGATTCAAGGCGGTCAGCAGTCGTGCGTTAGCCAGCGGCAGATCGAGTATACTTTGGCGCTGATGAATTATCTCGCTTGCACCTACGCGGATAACCACAGTTTTCAGTCGCGTTTCCGGTAGAGCGGATAAATCCTGAACAACGCCGACCTTGTAGATTTCCTCTTCATAGATTCTCGACAGGTGATTACGCAGGAGAGTCGGGCTTTCGCTCCCCTCGAGGGACTTTCGGACTGCGGTCTGGCTCATAAACGGAAAGCGCTCGACCATAGACGACATGGCATCGTTGCGTTGGTCGGGTCCCTTTTCGATGAGCAGGGACTTGAGGGAATCGACTACGGTCGTGAACTGAAGCAANNCGCCCGAAGTGATTGCGGTATCGGCATTGATAATGATCGGGATGGAATTTCGAACCATCTCCTTCTCGTCGTCGAAATCCCTATTGCCTTTCAACACGACGATTTCGAATGGGGCGATAATGTCCGACGGGGAGATATCCCCTTGTCGGGGCATATCAAGAGGATTGTGAAGATCCTCCCCCGGGTACAGAAGTCCGGTCACGATCGAGGCGGCGACCAGAAGAAAGATCTTCACCGTGGTCGAACGGACCGTCGGGATATACTTCTGCCGGGTGGCGCTGTGCACCTTCAGAAGTTTCTTGATCTTGCGCTTGAATCTTAGCAGTAGCGAAAACATACGGCGAATATCCGTTTCGCCTTACTCCTTCTGCTTGCCGTCCTCATACCGCTCGTAGGCCTTGATAATATTCTGAACGAGTCGGTGGCGGATGACATCCCTCTCTGTCAGATGGACAAATTCGATTCCGGGAATCCCACGGAGAATTTTCTGGACCTTAACCAGTCCCGATTGCTTGCGATCAGGCAGGTCAATCTGGGTAACATCGCCGGTAATGACTGCTTTCGATCGCTCGCCGATTCTGGTAAGGAACATCTTCATCTGAGCGCTGGTCGTGTTCTGAGCCTCGTCGAGAACGACAAAGGCTTCGTTCAGGGTGCGGCCACGCATGAACGCCAGCGGAGCGATCTCGATGACCCCCATCTCGAGGAGTTTGACAATCTTGTCGGTTTGCAGCATATCGTAGAGCGAGTCATAGATCGGCCTCAAATACGGGTCCACTTTTGCACGGATGTCGCCCGGAAGGAACCCGAGCGACTCGCCCGCCTCGACCGCAGGACGAGTGAAAACAATGCGATTCACTTGCTTCGACTTCAATTCGGCTACCGCCATGGCGACGGCGAGGTAGGTCTTGCCGGTTCCGGCAGGTCCTATCGCAAAAACAATATCATTCTTGTCGACGGCGTCGACGTAGAGAGATTGGCCGACGGTTTTCGGTTTGATGACTTTCTTTAAGGAGCTTGTGAGAAGCGCCTCAGTCGATATGCTGTCGGCCGGTCCCTGTCCGTTCTCCTTGACCATGCCTATAGCGTAGTTCACGTATTGCTCTGTAATAAGATCCCCCTGCTTGACCCGGGTCACCAGGTCCCCCAGAAGTCTCATGACGCGCTCGACATCGTCGGCTGGACCTTCGATAGAAATCTTATCCCCGCGAGCCACTATTTTGCTGGAGAAACGCGATTCAATGGTTCTCAGGAAAACATCATTTTGACCGAACAACAATCGCTGGTCGATCCCTTCGAGAGGAAAAGTGCGCTGTCTCGATTCTCCAGTATCGTAATTCGGCATCATGGCGTGACGCTGGTCTCCTCAAGTCCGTGGCGATCAGTTACCCTTGACAGTCAAGCCGAGTTCATCCAGCTGTTCCTGCTCGATGACGGCCGGAGAGCCATCCATCGGCGAGGTCGCGTTGGCGGTCTTGGGAAAAGCGATTACATCGCGAATGGAATCGGCGCCGATCATCAACGCGACGAACCGGTCGAGCCCGGGAGCAACGCCAGCGTGCGGCGGCGCTCCGTATTCAAGCGCTCTGAGCAGAAAGCCAAACATCTTGTCAGCCAGTTCATGATCGATTCCGAGAATCGAAAGAATCTTTTCCTGCAGGTCGCGACGGTTTATCCGCTGGCCACCGGAAGCTATCTCCCAGCCATTGGCTACCAGATCATACTGCAGGGCGCGCGCTTTGCGCCAGGGGTGGTTCAGATCAGCGCCAGGGATATCCGAAGTGAACCCGGCATCAATAAAGGGCAAATCCTCTTCCACCGGGTGCGAGACAATGTTGTGCATTGCTTCCCAGCGCTGCGTGGTTTCATCGAAATGAAACAACGGGAAGTGCGTAACCCACAGGAAGGCGAATTTTCCTGCCGGGATCAGATTGTTCTCTTTGGCCAACTGGATGCGGAGCTGCCCCAGGATTGCTTCCGCTTTGAGGCGCTTGTCGGAAACAATGAAGAGGGCGTCCCCGGCCTTGGTTCCGGACAGCTCGCAGAGCTTATCTTTGATCGATTCCCCTATGAACTTGAGTATCGGCGACTTGTCTTCGGAGGGAGTTCTCAGTATGTACGCCAAACCACCTGCACCAAGCTCTTTGGCGCGAGCAGTAAGATCGTCGATCTGCTTTCGTGAATAGGATGCGCCTCCTTTGAGTACTATCCCCTTCACCACCCCACCCGAAAGGGCTGCTTCGGAAAACAGCTTGAACCCGCAGTCCTTGACAACCGGCGTGAGATCGACAATTTCCATACCGTAGCGCAGATCCGGTTTATCAACCCCGAAGCGATCCATGGTTTGCGCAAAGGTGAGGCGGGGGAACGGCGTCGGAACTTCTATACTCAGAACAGTCTTGAAGACATGATGCACCATCCCCTCAATCACCGCGAAGACATCATCAGGGGTGACGTAGGACATTTCCATATCGATTTGAGTGTGTTCCAGCTGACGATCCGAACGGAGGTCTTCATCGCGGAGGCATCGGGCAATCTGGAAATACTTGTCAAAACCCGAGATCATCAGAATCTGCTTAAGTAATTGCGGGGACTGCGGGAGAGCGTAAAATTTGCCATGATGAACACGGCTCGGCACGACAAAGTCGCGAGCCCCTTCGGGAGTCGAGCGAATCAGGAGCGGCGTTTCGATTTCATAGAAACCGACCGAACTGAGATAGTTACGAATCGCAAGCGCGGTTTCATGACGAAGGCGCATGCTTTCCTGCAGCGGCTTTCGGCGAAGATCGAGATAACGGTATTCGAGCCGAAGGAGTTCGCCGGCACTGTTGTCATCGGAAATCTCGAATGGCGGCGTCTTGGATTCAGCGAGAATGTAGAACTCGTCGACTGCGACTTCCACCTCACCGGTTGCCAGCTTGCGGTTAACTGTCCCTTCAGGGCGCTTCCTCACCGAGCCGATAACTGCCGCCACGAACTCGTGACGCGCCCGCTGGGCGTCGGCAAGCATGGCTGGGTTGAGACTCTCCGGATTGATGACAACCTGGGTGACACCATATCGATCGCGGAGGTCCAGGAACAGAAGTCCGCCTAAATTACGATAACTGTGGACCCAACCGTTGAGACGTATTCGCTGACCGCAATCGGTTAGCCGAATCTGGCCGCAGGTATGAGAACGCTTTAATTGTGAGAATGGGGGCACTAATTCCTCTTTAACTTTATGCCTATTAATACATTATCGGCTGTTGAGCCGGTTGTTTGAGAAGCAAAGAAATGATCATCTTCTGGCTTCAAGCTACCAAACGAGTTGGCGAAAGTCAAGCGAAGCCAATCTTCGCTGTTGCTCGTGGACTGAACTTGTCTTATTTTGGGGACGTGCCGGGGTATTATCTAAAAGAAATCCTGCTGCCTTGTGCAGCAGTAGTGATGATGACAGTGAACGCTATGAGTAAGTCACAAGCGACACCACTTCCGGACTTTGATTCACTTTGGGACTATGACAACCCGGCCGATACTGAGGCGCGCTTTCGAGAGCTGATTCCCGGGTCGGCGGGTCCGGACAATGTCGCCTACCACGCCGAGCTTCTCACTCAGATCGCTCGCACGCTGGGGCTTCAACAGAAATTCGATTCCGCTCACGAACTTCTTGACACGGTGCAAGCCATGCTTCTGAAAGCCGGAAATCGTGCGCATGTGCGGTATCTGCTGGAGCGAGGCCGGGTGTTCAACTCCTCGAACAAGCAATCGGACGCGACGCCGCTCTTCCTCGAAGCGTCGCAGTTGGCCTCGGACAATGGCCTGGATTTCTTGGCCGTCGACGCTCTGCACATGCTCGGAATAGCGGCCCCGGCAGAAGAACGGATGGCATGGAACCTCAGGGCCGTGGCGCTGGCGGAGAAGTCAAAGGACCCAAAGGCATACAATTGGCTTGGGAGTCTTTACAATAACATTGGCTGGACCTGGTTTGATCAGAAACAGTACGACTCCGCGCTGTTAGTCTTTGAGAAGGGGCTGGCGTTTCGAATCAAACAAGGGAAGTCGGTTCCGATACGCATCGCCCGCTGGTCGATCGCCAAGAGCCTGCGCATGCTCCAAAAGACCGGTTCCGCACTGATTATGCAGCGTGACCTCCTTGCTGAGTGGGAGGCATCCGGGGACGAGATGGACGGCTATGTGTACGAAGAACTGGCCGAATGCCTGCTTGAACTCAAAGAAACAGCCGAGGCCACGAAGTACTTTGCGCTGGCGTACGGGCTCTTGTCGAAGGACGAATGGCTTTCGCGAGACGAGCCCGAAAGGCTGGCTCGCCTGAAGCGTCTGGGACAGGCGAAATAGCCTTTCCCCTTGCGCGCTATATCCCCTTGTCCTTCACTTCCTGCGCCAGCTGCATCAGACGGTGATCCGGAATTGCCGTCCAGCTTTCCACTCGAAACGCGCCGCCAGCGTTGCCGATCATGGCAACTTTCGCGGCTGTCTCTTCGTCGGGCGCTTCATAGATGTCCATGAAGTCGTAGCCGCCCAGGAGTGCGTAGTGCGCGAGAAAACGGGCTTCGGGGCAGATTCGCTTCACCTGCTCAATCCAGTTTCTCCCCATCTTGTCGCCGTTCTTCATCCCTGCCGCCACTTCGACCAAACTGGCGCCATGCGGTGAGAGACGGCTCATCAGTACAAACGTTTTCATGTTCTCCTCCTGAAGGGTAAAGGAGTTCAAACGGTTCCGTTTCGATAACTCTCTATCACAAAGTCGACTCGTTTTCACATAAGGACTCGTCGGTCAGGGCAGGCATCCACAGATATCACCGCAGAATCGCATGAGTCCGGCGGACACACACAATATACGCAGAAAGTGGATTTTTCCTACTCTTTTCTTGCACAAAGCGGGCTCTTGAGCGCCGATACTCTTGACGTCGTCGGTTCGCGCACCTATCATGCGCTAAACTTGCGCCGTGCGAAGTCGATAATAGATAATGACATGAACCTTTCACGTTACCTTACCGAGGAGCTGGTTCGACTGGAGATGACCAGCGAGATTGAACCGATGGCAGAGGGCGCTTCAGAGGAAAAGTGGCGCTTGAAAGCCAAGGAGACAATCCTGGGGGAGCTGGTCGATCTGCTTGACAGCGGGCATCGCATTGGCAACCGCACCAAATTGCTGCTGGATTTTGTCAACCGCGAGAAACAGTGGACAACGGCCATCGGTCACGGAGTGGCGGTACCACATATTAGGTCCTTGCAAGCTAAAGAGTTCATGCTGGCGTTCGCCCGGTCAACTTCCGGCTACGATTTCGGCGCGCCTGATGGCGAGCCGGTTTGCCTGTTCTTTGTGATGGCTTCGCCGCCATACGATGACAACTTCTACCTGAAGGCATTCAAAGCGATCGCTGAGATGCTTCAGCATGAGTCATTCCGCGCTGAGCTGATGGCAGCCAAAGCTCCGGGGGAAATAATCCGCGCTCTCAGAGCGATGGAGTAAATCCTGTCGCGCAGAAATTCGGGAATCCTCCCCTATTCTCAACCGTCCATAGGGTATACGACCCGGTGCCGAGCCGGATCGAAGCGGATCGGGCGAATCTTCACATAGGCATTGCGACGGAAGGCTGAAGCTCGGTCGGAAACGGTCGAATCTCCCCCGCTGGCACCGATCTGGAAGTGCTGATCGAGGCAGATGGCGACATGGGTTGCATTACCGTTTGTATCGACGCTGAACAGCAAGGCGCCCCTGCGCGGCTGATCGATAGTGCATTCGGAAAAACGCTTCATGAGCTGACCGGCAGTGAAATCGTCACGCTCCCGGACGACTCCGGCAGACTTGAGACACTCCAGAACATACCCCGAACAATCGAAACCCTCGGGATCGTCACCGCCCCAGAGATATGGCGTTCCGAGATAGCACAGGGCGGTTCTGATAAGCCAGTCTTCTGATGTTGATTGCCGTTCCATACAAAGGGCGCAAAGACGATATTACTGTCGGTTCGCGTGCGATTTTGTGCGGGATTCAACGTGAACTGCACTCGCGGGATTTGCTGCGAATGTGATTGTGCAGCAACTTGATCCAACGTAGATTTGAGCCATGACTGATCGTGAATTCCTGAGACATACTTGCGCGACAGTGGCGTATCGTGCCGCCAAGACGATGCGCGGGGCGCCTGATTCGTTCGCGCATTACAAACCGGGGCCGTCGTCAAAGACGCCGCTGGAGATTGTCGCACACATGGGGGATCTGTTCGACTGGGGGCTGACTATTGTCAAAGGGGACCCGAAATGGAATTCGGCAGCTCCTCAGGATTGGCATTCAGAGTGCAAACGGTTCTTCGCGGCTTTAGCGAAGTTTGACGAGGCTCTTGGCTCGACTGAACCAGTTAAGCACGAGCTGACACGGATTTTTCAGGGGCCGGTGGCTGATGCCCTGACACATGCCGGACAGTTGGCGATGATGCGGAGGCTGCACGGTTCGCCGATGAAGGGGGAAAGCTACACTCGTGCCGATATCGTGATTGGCCGTGTTACATCTGAGCAGACCCCGGCAGACCCCAAGTTTGAATTCGATTAACCCACAGAGTTGGTTGGACCGCTTCGCGATGATTCTCACGACAGCGGGGCTGGTGATGAATCAGTCCTTCACACAGCGAACCGAGAAACCTCCCCACTTCGCGTTCACGCCATGGTTGAGGTCTGACCCGTTGTATCTCAAGTCCCAGCTCCAGGCAGCGGGACTACCGCTCTCTGTAGAGGACCAAAATTGGGCATAGTAACCCAGATGCAAGTAGTTGCCAGCGCGGTAACCCCCTGGCAACGCAGAAAAACCGCTCTCGTTGGTGGCTCCGGTATTGGGACTAATCCAATGAGTTGTACCAGCTTCTTTTAGCTTCCCACCGGCAACGGCTTGACCACCCAGATAATCAGCTAAGGTCTGCCAATCGGCATCAGTTGGCACATGCCAACCGGCCGGAGCTATATTGTAGCTGGAAGTTACAGCATACCAGTTATAGAGTCGGCCATAGGTAGCGACGTTGTTTACATCGTTATTGTAGTTGCAGTAAGCTCCCGTACCAAAACTCCCCCACGTGGCTCCGTCGGTCACGTTGTATATCGCAAAACCATTGCGGTAGGTGGTCACTTTCAGATTCTCTGCCATCCAGACTTGTGTGCCGATCGTTACGGTTTGATAGACATTGCCGTCAGCATCTGTCATCGTGGGGCAGGCTGGAAGCGGCGCTGCTCCACTCAAGTAATCGATCAGCGCAAACAGATCGGAGATATCTATTGTGCCGTCCTTGTTGACGTCATTCTCATCGACACAAGTGGAAAGCGGAACGCTTGTGCCCAGATAGTCCACGACCGCGAAGACATCGGAGATGTCGGCCACACCATCAACGGAACCGTCGACATTACCTGTGGTGCCCATGCAGCATGCGGCAAAGGGCGCCGTAGTCGGCAAAGCAGACAATAGCGCCAACAGTGCCGCGGTTATTATGCTGGAGATTCTGTTCATGGTTCTTCCTCCGCGAAGATATCTGTTCTGAATTATGGTATAACTTAGGCAACAAGCTCCTGTTTGTCAATAGAAAATCTGGAGAACGTAGGTCATATCTGAGGGCGTGGCGAATGCGACGACCTGCGACAAGTCACATTCCTACCTGAAGACGAGAACCAAGTTCTGTCGTAACGTACAGCGGGCATCGAGGGCCGATGCAGCGTGACAAGTTGCGCTATTTCTTGTCCCTGTTCAGCAGGGATGTGAACTGGCGATTCCTTGCATGAATTGGCTGTGATCCGACGAGTCGACTTGGTGGCAGGTCACACCTTCCCGCGGTCAGCGGGAAGTCAAGACCCGCCACAACGAGCGCGTCGGTTTCCCCTTCCAGTGTTGGGAAGTGGGTGCAGGGGATTAGTTCGTTACCTCTGCGATCACCTTGCCTGCTGTGCTAATCGGCGTTGGCGTTCAATGTCGGGTCCCCGGCACTCGGGCAGTAGGTTTGCCACCGGCCCGCCAGCGGGAGAATCATGGATGGCAGAATCGTTGGCGCGTTCAGATCGCCGAATTTTCCGCCAAGCTTGCCGAGTACCGTTCCGCTTGTATCAGTGAATACTCCGACAAATGTCCCAAACCTCGTGCCGCAGGTCGGGCACATCGCGTAGTCGTCGTACGACCAGGTTCCTTTGATATAACCGGTTAGCTTGCCGTGGAGGTCAGTTCGCGTGCCAGAAAACGTTCCGCGGGGGTCGGTGGCTGCTATGCCAAATTTCCCCTCGAAGTACCCGATCGCTTTCCCGTCTTCAGAAAGCCATTTCCCCGTGAGTCGGCCTGACATGTGCGTGTTGTCTTCCCTGATCCAGAATCCGGCGAGCGATCCGTGCGGGCATCGATTCCGGCTCAGTTTCCGAGCGCAGACAGCCAGCACATTGTTCGAATCAACTTGATACAGCGCTGAGAAGGATACCAGCTTGTCGACTTCAAGCTGCAGGAAGAACGGCTTGGTGTCGAACGTCAGCTGCGGGACAACCAAAGTTGCCAGCCCTCTCTTCACGAAAATCAGGAGGCCTATTCCGTCGAAATCTGCAGCGGTTTTTGACACCCAGACCACGGTCGCCGGCCTCGGGCTGGGCAGGAGCCAATCTTCGCCGGCCTCGAAACTGATCGTGTGAACTACATTGATCTTTTCCGGGACGTTCATCGACAGGTTCCCGCTCCAGTCTGTCGGTCGTGCGAAAGGTGACGTAGTGTTGGGAATCTGTCCCCAGAAAAACACGGCCGCGTAGACGTCGAGGCTTGTGTCTCGAAGGATGGAGGTGTCGAACGGATGTACGGCTGGAACACGGTCGACATAGCCGTCCTCGGCCGGCATATACTGCTCCAGCAGCTTCTGGAGATCCGCGGGAACACCAGTAGCCACGTTTCCAGTGTCGTTTGAGACTGTCGATTCGGTGACACGACTGCCGCAACTCAATAGAAGAGTCATGAGCAGAAGCGCCACCAAGGCCAATACTCTCTTCATATAGTCCTCCTGAAAATTTCGTCGAACTTGTCAGGCAAGAATGCAGAATTCCTTTCGTTGACAAGAAATTCAGTAGCTAAGTGACATAGAAAATATAGGAGTAAGGGTACGACGATGCAAGCAGATTCTTCAATCTTCATGGAGTTGGTCATCTATAAGGATGGCGAACCCGCTCTGGCGGGCGCCGCTTCAGTCGCAGCAACCCTCACCCGTCGCTTCGCGCCACCCTCTCACGCCAAAGGTCGGTCGAGGGGAAATGTTCTGCAATCGCGCGACCCGCTGAAGTCAGGAACGCGTATCTTCCACTGCTACTTCCGCTGGGCCCAGTAGACGCCAAAGAGAACAAGCAGGCCGCCGATGGCTGTTGCTACACCGAACGGTTCCCCAAGGTACGGCACGGCCAGCGCTGTGGTCGCGACCGGTTCGAGATAGAGATAAAAGCCCGCGCGGGCCGCGCCGAGACGCGAGACGCCCTCCTGCCAGAACCAGTGACCGAGCGCAGTACCCATGATACCGAGCATCAGGAGTGCGACCAGAACGTCTGTGGGCATGTGAAGGAAGCGGCTCCAGTCGGATGTGAAGGCCATGTAGCCAAGCAGGGTCAGACCGGTCGGGAGCAAGATCGCAAACGTGACCGCGACCGGATTTTTCGCGCGCGAGATATCGCGGGTGGCGGCAGTGTAAATCGCCCAGGTAAAAGCGGAGCCGAGAACGAGCCAATCTCCGATACTTTCCAACCAACCGATTTGAGTGAAATCCCCTTTGGACATCAGGAGAAGTACACCGAACGTTGCGGCGACGATTCCAAGAATCGCGTTGCGACCGATCCGCTCCTTCAGGAACAGAAACGAGAGAACAGCCAGTATGAGCGGAGTGACCGAGATCAACCAGCCAGTATTGGTAGCGGAGGTGTACTTGAGGCCGGTGATCTGGATGAGAAAGTGTAGGGTAATGATCGCCGAGCCGAGCAGGAGATTGAATTGTTCGCGGCGATTGAAGCTGAGCTGAATGCGTTTGACCAAGAGGACAACGGCCAGAATCGGCACGCCGATCAGCATGCGAAGTCCGAGCAGGTCGGCCGGTGAAAGGTAACTCAGGCAGATCTTGGTGGCCACGAAGGTGAAACCCCAGGTGATCACGGCGATGAGGAGTAGGATTTGGGCTGTCATTTGGGGTCGAGACGGTCGAGGCAGTGAATGCTGGTCATCTGGGAATCCGCAGTTTCAACCAAGTATAGGGGCTCCGCCAGACCGTGACAAATAGAAAGCCCTCGGGCGGTTGCCTGAGGGCTTGTTATTTACGTGCACCCACCTCTGAGCCACGGCCAGAGAGTCCGTGGGTCGTCAGGCTCAGGCTGGGGAGACCTGTAACACGCATTAGTAACTTCGTACCGTTGCTACCTTCCGGTCCTGGCGGGATTTGAAGGCTTTTGCTGCACAGGACCCAACCCTCAGCGCCTTCCGGCCGTTGGAACAGACCAGCTGTTAAGCCCTCGGGTGGGAATTCGACCCCGGTAGAGCGGGTTCCGGGTTACAGGGCACCGCTAACTCCCCGTCTAGCACTCAGCTTGTGCGGCATCCGTGGCATTATTCCTCGATGCGACCTTAGCGTCGGGTCACATCCCTTTTGAAGAAGGGACAAGACCCAACGCAACATCCTTCAGCATCCTGCATCGCGGCAGTCATAACAAATGGAGCAGATCGGGATCGAACCGACGGCCTCCACGTTGCGAACGTGGCGCTCTCCCAGCTGAGCTACTGCCCCGTATGCTCTTAGTATCGGAGATGCTCTCTCCGAGCAATCCATAGAATACGTGCAAACGACTGTTCTGCCAAGCGATTTTTGGATCGGAGGATCAATTGCAGTCTCTCGAATGGACCACAACTGCGAAATGGCCTTCCCAACTACAAAAGAATCCCGACTCGCCCGAGCAGGACGGGGCCGAAACGAGCCGTCATGCTTCTATTGCCGCCGACTGGGGCCGCGAGCAGTCCGACTTCGACAAAGGGAGCGCTGTTTCCATCGGAGAAGAAGAGGAATTCAAAGGTTACGCGGCAGGTAAAGTACCGAGTTGATCGATAGTCCCGAAACCCTGTCAAGTGACCGAATCCGATTCCCAGCCCAGGCCTGAATCCGAACATACTGTATTCGCTGACGATCATGTGCTTGAGATTCAGCGACGCATCCAGCAAGTACTGTCCGGTATCAAGCACATGGATGCGGTGTATGTCAGCTGAGACTCCCCAGAACCAGTCACGGTGGAAGCGGATGTCGAATTTAACGCCGAATGTAAAACCGGGGTCAGTAGCATGACTGGCCGAGTCGAGATGAATCGTCCCCTTGCCGATGAATCCGATGTTCGCCCCTGTATACCCCCGTTTCTTCCAGAATGGACCTTGTTCGACCAGATTCTGGCTCTGCGCGGGTGTGCACAACAAGATGAGAAGTCCAACGAGAAGTGCTGCTGCTGTCTTTGGCATACCAGTGAACAAGGAACCGTCACACCGCTGAGATGTCAATCACGATTCCCCTCCGGCCGCAGCGCAGGGGATGAAAATATGATTTCGCTTCCTGCGGCATTTCGGTATAATGATCTTGATATGACCTACGTAGTTTTCGCTCGCAAACATCGCCCACAGACCTTTGACGACGTCGTAGGACAGGAGCATGTCACCCGAACCCTTCGCCATGCGGTCATGAACGGGCGGGTAGGATCAGGGTATCTGTTCTGCGGCCCGAGGGGAACCGGCAAGACAACCGTCGCCCGGCTCTTGGCCAAGGCAGTCAACTGTGAAGTCGGGCCAACCGAAAACCCATGCAACGAGTGCGCATCGTGTAAGGCGATCACGTCGGGTTCCGCTCTCGATGTTCTTGAAATCGACGCTGCGAGCAATACTGGAGTCGACGATATCCGACAGCTTCGAGAAAACGTCCGCTACCTGCCGACCGGCGGAAAGAAACGAGTCTATATCATCGATGAAGTACATCGGTTGTCGGGGTCGGCTTTTGACGCCCTGCTCAAAACGCTCGAAGAACCTCCCCCCCACGTTATGTTTGTCTTTGCGACGACCGAACCGCTGAAAGTTCCGGAGACGATTCTGTCTCGCACGCAGCGTTTCGATTTCAAGCGTGTGTCGACCGATGATCTGACAAAACATTTGCGAAGAATCGCCGGCGCTGAACAGCTCACGCTCGACGACGCGGCGTTCAGTTTGCTGGCACGTAAAGGGGACGGCTCGGTTCGTGACTCGCTATCCCTGCTGGATCAGATAGCGGCGTATTCTGAGGGAAATATTTCGGAGACCGATGTCATAGCCGCGCTCGGACTAGTCGACCGGCAAATGCTCACGACACTCGTCGAGGCGGTGGCAGCTTCTGACAAAAAGGGCGCGCTGCAGGTCATTCGCTCCAGTTTTGATGCCGGTGTCGATGTCGAAGATTTCGTTTCGGAACTGCTTGAGCATTTTCGCGTGCTGATGATCCTTGGGGCATCTCCCGAATCGGGAGAGCTCCTTGGTCTAAGCGGAAGGGAACTTGAGGACTTCCGCAAACAGGCGGAATATTTTTCGACCGGGGATCTGCTTCGCCTCATCAAGATTGCCACAGAGGTGATTTCTGATCTCAAAAGCGGTGTCGATGAACGGCTCTCATTGGAAGTCGCCGCCATGAAAATGGCGGAGTTGGAGTCGACTATCAGACTGGAGGAGGTCCTTGCGTCGCTCGCTTCTGTCGAGAAAGGGGGCGGGACCGATCAATCATCAGCTCCCGACTTTTTTCGGAAAACGCCCGTGACAGCGCAGAGCGTACAACCATCACTGGCTGCATCCCGGGCTGTTGAGATCGGCCTTGAGGCACTTCCGCA
>CXWL01109515.1_pt1 | contig 20081 bp, 12 predicted proteins | sample 590931 | NCBI WGS metagenome assembly CXWL01 (sample SAMEA3498368, study PRJEB10139) | groundwater metagenome | biome: water well; material: biofilm material | place: Germany | collected 2015-04-27 | reverse complement strand
GGACTGTATTCATACCTTACGCACGCGGTAGTCGTTGCCCGGTCACGGTGTTGAAGCACTGGCTGGCGTCCGCTGGCATAAACAGCGGACCGCTCTTCAGGCCGATCAATCGACACGACCAGGTAGTTGGCAGCAAGGCGCTCACGCCACAGTCCGTGGCATTGATCGTCAAGGCTGCTGTGCGGATGATGGCTGGCGACGAGGCGGCCAAGATAGTAGCGGGTCACAGCCTTCGCGCTGGGTACTGTACCGAGGCCGCGACAGTTGGACTTCAGCCATATCAGATACGTGAACAAACTGGGCACAAATCGGACGTGACGCTTGCTCGCTATATCCGGCCAGTTGCAAGAAGGATGATCCCAAGCCTATTGTGAAGAATCTGCTACAAACGGCTTGCCATTCCATACCAAACGGAGCGTTGTGTATGGCAGCTTTCGCGTTCTGCGGTCGCCCAGAGTTAGGTCGAACGTTTGATTGTTTGATTAAGCGGTGTCTTCAGGCGGTCGCCTTAAATGCGGAGTTGGCGTCTTCGGCTCGGCGCATGTTTCGAAGGTAGAAGGCTTGGAAGGAGTTGCCTCCCACTGCATATTTCAAGCTGACGCAAATGGATATCAGACGGATAGTGTGATGCGATTCCTGTTGCCGCTGGGTTGGCGGAACCTCAACCTGACCGGAGATTGCGTTTTGCACGCAGGCGGTTACTAGTCGACGGCGCTGAACACAGAGCGGCCAGCATTCTGACCACCGTCCTGGGCCTCGCGATACACACAAACCGTGCTGTTTAGCTCTTCCTCCATGCCCCGTGCGCAAAGGCCTTGAAGGGCCTTGCAGCCGAGTTGGTGGAGCGCGAAATCGACGTGATACGCCGGCGTGTCAAAGGTGGGCATCTGCGTGGCTTCCTTAGGCTCAGTTGCCCGCTGACGCGATGTCAAGATTGGGCAGCGCCCTTACGACCTTCATTGTCTCTAGGCTGACTGTGACCACTCGCTGGAACAGCTCCAGCGGATAGCGCGGGTTGCCTATGGTTTCGACCGCCCAGTCGTTGGCGTCGTTGACGATCCCGCTGTCCGTGTCAGTCTTAACTCCCTGGCGCTCGACTATCCAATCCAGCGCTGGCTTGCCGTTAACGATGTAGTCGTAGGCTTCGATGGGGATGTCGGTCAGGGTGATTCGGTCATTGTAGTGCAGGGTCGTCAGGTCCTTGTCCTTGCCATTCTTGGCGTAGCGCATCTTCTCCACGCGGTGGTCGGCGTCAGTAAGCTTCTTGCCCGCACTGTCAATCTTCAGCGGGTAGGGCTCGACGTGTTCGTAGTTCAGATGCAAATCGGCCAACTTGCGGCCTGCCTGAGAAAATGCCCAGAAATCGGCTGCCGCCTGTACACATGGGANNATGCGCGGCAACTCCTTGACCAAATTGTCCGAGAATTGCTGACGGTAGGCGGGAGAATGCAGTAGGCCGTAGACGTAATAGAACACGTCTTCTCGGCCAATGGTCTCGCTCGGGTACGCTGATTGGAAATGTAACAGGCCGCCGGCTGTGATGGCATCACGCCTTCGAGGTGCAGCAGCCGAAGCTGGCGGGCGGGCGTCGCCGAACAAGCTCACTTGATTAGCGGTTAGGTCGATGCGCTCGTGATCGGCGTAGTCGTATAAGTAAAGAGGAAAGCATTGTCCGGTCTGAAGGGCGTGGATGTCAGGTACACAGTTCGTCATAAGCACAGAGAATTCTTTCTGTGAACCAACTCCGTTTAGGCAAATCAGTAGATTCTCTGTTTCCGCGTTGGGAGCCAATCGGGGCATCTGGTAGCGATTCTCGTTGAAGAAGCCGTCGTAATACAGCCATCGTTTATCAAAGGGGCGATACAACGCCACGAGAGCTTTCTCTTTATTGAAAGTACCGAGCTGTCCTTTATCGCGTCGGCTGCGCAGGACCCACGACCAAGCGATCTTGGCGGGGTCATTGATATCGCCTTCAAAAACCTGACCAGCCACGGCCTTGTTGTAGAAGGTAATCATGCGCTCCATCGCCGTTAGAAGTGCGCTCTTCGAGGCGTTATATGCCCACAAATCCCTATTCGTTTTAACACCACTTGAGTATCCTGAAAACAGCACGGTCGATCCATCGTTTGACTTGGTTCCAAGCGAAATGAATTTGTCGAAACTAGTATTTCGTTGCGCGATCCAGTCGCCATGGGTGTCGGGCGTAATGGCTGTCCAACCGTTAGCGCGCGCAATGCCGGCGATGCTTTCCAAGGCCTTAATCTTGGACAGCTTTTCATCCCGACTCATGTAGTCGCCGATATCGTGGTAATGAATTTGGCCCTGCTGCAAAGCATCCGGATTCTTGACTAGCAGGGATATTGCAATCGGCGACCGGCTGCCGCTGCCGAATATCTTGCCGCCCTCCCTACGTGACAGTTCACCCGCTGTACGTTGATTGCCACGTAAGTGAAAGACATAAACGCTACTGAATTCGTCGGCGAGGCACTTGCGAAGACCATCTGCAGCTTTACCGTCTACGAAGCTGGCGTTTGTCACGAAGCCAATGACACCGCTACTGCCCACGCGGTCGCTAGCCCAGCGGATCGCTCGCACGTAGCTGTCATAAAGACTCCTTGGATTGCCTGTGGATTGACTAACGTAGGTCGCTTGGATACGTGCGTCCAAATGGGGGTAACGGACGTTCGCCGAGTCATCGTTATCCTCCTTTTGTCCAACCGAATAGGGTGGGTTGCCGAAGATAACGCGGATGTCTAGTTTCTTCTGCCTCTTGCGCCTGGCGCTGTTATCCACCAGCTGTGCATTAATCAAGTCTTCCTTCTCGTACATCTGAAATGTGTCAGTCAAACAGATGCCTTCAAAGGGCTGGTATTTGCCACCGACGATGCTGTGATAGACCGCTTCGATGTTGATGGCGGCGATGTAGTAGGCCAGGAGCACCAGCTCGTTTGCGTGGATTTCGTGCTTGTATTTATCGGGGAGGTCCTCAGACGCGATGAGGCCGCTCTGCAACAGCCGGGTGATAAAGGTTCCGGTGCCGGTGAAGGGGTCGATGATGTGGACACCCTTGCTGCCAAGGGTCTGGCCGAATTCGGTTTCCAGGATGTGGGCGACGCTGTGAATGATGAAATCCACCACCTCGACCGGCGTATAGACGATGCCCAGCCGCTCGGTCATCTTAGGGAAGGCATTGCGGAAGAATTTGTCGTAGAGCTCGACGACGATTTTCTGCTTGCCAGCCGCATTGTCGATGCCCTGCGCGCGCATCTTCACACTGTCGTAGAAGCGCTGAAGGGTGTCGGCCTCCTTGTCCAGCCGGTGCTCCTGCAACACGTCGAGCACACCCTGCATAGCCAGCGACATAGGGTTGTGTTGAGCAAAGCTGTAGTCCTCGAAGAGGGCGTCGAAAACCGGTTTGGTGATGAGATGTTGGGCCAGCATCTCGATGACTTCGCCGTCACTGATGCTGCCGTTGAGGTCGTCGCGTAGTTCATGGGCGAAGGCGTTGAAGGCGGCCCGCTCCTTCTCGTGGCTCGGGTCTTCAACGATGGCCGTTATACGGTCAATATGGGTCCGGGCGATCTTGGCAATGTCGTTGGCCCAGTCTTCCCAGTGATGGCGGTTGCCTACCTTCTGTACTAGCTTTGCGTAGATGGCCTTCTCAATTTCACCGATCTCGAACGGCAGAGAGGCCTGGTCTTGCTTGAGGTAGGGCTTGGCCGGCGACTCGCCTACGATGAAGCCTCCCTTGCCGGCGTCGCTGTTCTTCGCTCCTTTTCTCTTCTCTTGCTTCCGTTGAATCTTGTCCGTGATGGCGACAACCTCCATCTTGCTCGTGTCCTTGCCGATCAAGTCCAGCTTGTTGACCATCGCATCGAAGCGGTCGTCGTGTGAGCGCAGCGCCTGTAGCACTTGCCACACCACTGCATATGTCTTGTTGTCGCTTAGGGCCTCGTGAGGCTCTACGCCAGCCGGAATGACTACCGGCAGAACGACATAGCCGCGCTTCTTGCCAGGCGCGTTGCGCATGACCCGGCCGACGGACTGGACCACGTCTACCTGGGAATTGCGCGGGGTCAAGAACAGCACCGCATCCAAGGCCGGCACGTCGACACCTTCGGACAGGCAGCGCACATTGCTCAATATGCGGCAGGTGTCGTCGGCGGCATCGGCCTTGAGCCACGTAAGCTTGGCCTCTTTCTCGCTGGCGTTCATGCTGCCGTCGACATGCTCGGCCTCGCATGCTAGCGTCGAGGCCGCATCGCCTTCCTCGGACGCCTGGTAGGCCTGGACCACCGCCTGGAACATTCCCGCGATGTTCTTGGAGCTGATCTTGTGGGTTTTCGCCCCCTTGCTCACCTCGATGACCTGGCAGAACGCCACGGCGCGCTTCATAGCCTCGTGATCGCCGTTCAGCTCTTCCGTGAGCCCTTGCTTTGCCAGGGCCTTCCAGCAACCGATGATCTTTGCGGCGTCATCCACCTTGAGCTGGTTGTTCTCGTCTTTCAGCAGGGACTGGATACGTCGGCTGACGTGGCTCTCCTCCACGGACAGAACAATAACCTTGTAGTCCACGAGTAATTCGCGCCGGACGGCCTCTGAGAAGCTGATGACATGAAGCTCTTGCCCGTAGAGGACTTCGTCGTCCATCGAACATAGAGCCACGCTGCCTTGTTCTGCCTTGGCCTTGGCGCTGTCGCCATAGATGCGTGGCGTTGCCGTCATGTAGAGACGCTTGGCCGACCGGATGACAGCCGCATCGTGCACCTTCACGAAGTTGCTCTCGTCGTCATCGCCGAAGGTGGCGCCGGTTGTGCGGTGCGCCTCGTCACAGACGATGAGGTCGAAGTCGGCCAGGCCATGGTCATGCTGAGCACGGCTGATGACATCTATAGAGTGGTACGTGCTGAAAACGACGCTCATGTGTGCCGCGTCGTGCCTCTTGGCCATCTCGGAGGCCAAGCGGGGTGGTTGGGTCGTGGCCGGGTACCGCAACTCGTGGGTGAAAGTCTGGACGCTGTCGTCCTCCTTCTGGCGCTTCTTTCCAACGTCGCTGTCCGAGCAGACTGCGAAGCTGTGCAGCGGCGTGGCGCTTTCCTGCGTCCACTCGGTCAACGTCTGCGATAGCAGGGACAGGCTAGGTACCAGGAATAGTACGCGCTTGCCCTTACCTGCTAGGCCTTCCGCGATCTTCAGGCTGGTGAAGGTCTTGCCCGTTCCGCAGGCCATGATGAGCTTGCCGCGGTCTGCGCTCTGTAATCCGGAAAGCGCGGCATCCAATGCTTGTTGCTGATGGGGGCGGAGCTGCTTCTTGATCTTCAATACCGGCGCGGTCTTCTGCTGGTAGGTTGCCCATTCGATCTGGCTGTTCTCCAAATCGTTCAGGTCGATCTTGCTGACAGGTGGCTGCTGATCGCGCAGCGCATCCTCGGCGTGAGTGCTCCAGTGGTTTGTGGTGCTGACAATGACGCGGTGGGCGAAGGGCTTCTTTCCTGAGGCCGTGAAAAAGCTGTCAATGTCGCTCTTCTGCAGCCGGTAGTCCTCGGCGTACAGCTTGCACTGGATCGCGTGGATTTCGCCTGTTCCTTGTGTCTTGGCAACCAAGTCGATTCCCGCATCACGCTTGTCCAAACCCTGCAGAGCGGCCCACTCCCCGTAGGTCCAGACTTCGCTGTAGAGGTCACGGTATGTCGCCTCGTTGCGAAGGTAGCAGAGCATCAGTTCTTCGAAATATGTTCCCTTCTCGCGTTCGGACATTGATGAGTTGCGATAATGGTCGAGCAGTGAGGAAAGAGCGGTCATGTAGGTTTGAAGGATTGTGCTGCTTTTTTGGGGAGATATTGACAGGAAGTCAGGCTAGTTCGCCTTACACTACTTGGCGGGCTTGCCCGTAGTGAGCATGATTCCGTGCGTCCGACAGTATTCAAGCACCATGAACTCCACCATGGAGGCCACGCTGCGTCGTTCCTGTTCCGCCGCAGTGACCAGTGCGGCTTTCACGTCCGGAGGAACTCGGACGCTGACAACTTCGGTTTTGGTGACGGCCAAGGGATATCCTGTGTGTAAAGTGCTAGCGTTATGCAAATCGTATCACGTTGTACAGCCGAGGTCATCGGCTTTCGTCTATTCGTGGTGAAAACGCCTGTCCAACTATAGAAAAAGATGCGTCCGTCAAAGTGGAGCGCGCTATCCTATCCGGCGCCTACGATTACCACTGCTCCGACCAACCCGCGCCGTGATCTCAGATCCGTCCAAAGTATATTGGAACCGAATCGACTCGCTCGAAAAACAAGTTGTCGACCAAAACGGGTTTAAGGCTACCCACCGCTCATACCGTAGTGACAATCCACGCATTTTCCATGTGAGCAAGATGATATGCTTCGTCACGTGCCTACCTTGTGCCATGGTCGGACCAAAGCGACAGTCAGACTGCGAAAAAATCTGGGGAGAGACGAGTGATTCAAATCATTGAAATCGACATCGGTCAGCACGGGGTGCAAATGCCTCGTGGAGAAGTCGGGATGGTCATCGCGCAACCGTATGTCGAATTCAATGATGTAGAGCCATTTCCCCTTGCGGATGAATTGAGAGCGTCTGCACTTGCAGGAATCGACGCCACACTCGCCGTGTCCCTCCAATGCGCTCATGGTGTGGAGATGACACATTTCACCGTTTTCCCAGAATGTACGCTGCCAGGCCTCCTCGGCTACGATCGCATCTCGGCGGCAATGGTCGATGGTAGCTGGCCCACCGGTACTGTCATCATAGGAGGGTTTGAGGGCCTGACGAGGGCACAGTTCGGCGAACTAGTTCAGCGTCCCGGCGCAACATATGACGATGTGGGAAGTTCAATGGCGCGCGTCCAAGCAGACCAGTGGGTGAACTGCTGCGCCACATGGGTCAAGCTCGAATCTGGCGAAGTTCGGTGCTGGATTCAGACCAAGATTGCGCCAGCGGGGATCGAACTTGAAGTCGATAATCAGTCCATGTTCAAAGGACAATCTATCTTCTTGTTTAAGGGGACGTATGCCGATAGCCATGTGCCATTTCGATTTGCAACCCTGATCTGCTTTGACTGGATCGCGGTCCAGGATCAACGCCGGGTGTGGGAGTGGCTTTTGCAGGATATCGAGCGATCCGCAGCGGCAAAGGAAGCCGTGCTCCCCCTCACATGGCTCTTCGTTGCGCAGTGCAACTCGGGACCGTCGCATGGTTCCTTCATGAGTCAGGTCCAGCCGTTTTTCAATCCCTTGCACTTCCCCGGTGTCCTTCGTGAAGGCACCTGCTTAGTCATGGCGAACGTCGCTGGGAATGCCGTCCCGGGAATAGCAGAAAAATACGGACAGTCGGCGCTCATCTTTGCAACTGATAAGTTCATGAAGCCAGAGAATATGCCTACGTTCTGTGCAGGCGGCGAGTTTCAGCGACCGGGCAATCCTCTGGAAAACTTTAAGGATTCAGTGTTCCGCGAACGCGGTGCTTGCATCCACTCGTTTCGTCAGCTTAACCCGTCGGCCTTGCCACCAGGTGCGGCAGGCAAGGGATTCGCACTTGCCTACGCCACCGTGCATCCATATCCTGGCACGAAGGACCCTCGGGCTCCCGCAGGGGTTGTCCCGGCGGTCGTAAAGTGGGTCAATGATGAACTAGACGACGCCAAAAAATCCTTACAGGTCAATTATCCAGAATCGCCGCTGGCTGGCGCCACTGGAGCGGCACATGAAAAGTCGGTAAACGCGCTTCGCTGGCTTCCCTCGGCTGCACTAAGTAAGACAGTGTCACTTGCAACGCCAGAACCTGGTGGCGCTCCTGACAAATGGAGGAGCGTTCAATCCCAGGCGGTGAAGCATGTCTTACACAGTTTCTCCATCCTCGAAGTCGCCCAGTATTCGGCCACATTCCACGGTAAGGGGGCGCAAGCGACGATCATAAAAGGGGATACGAGCGTGGAAGTGGTCGCCGTAATCGGTAGAACCCACGAAGAGTGCGATAGGCACACTCTGGACTTACTGCCAGACCATCGAGGCCAACTGCTTGTCGTCAGTCGCGATGAAGACAATACTTCATGGAATCCGCGAATGCGGACTCTGTTTGACCAAGCTGCTGAGAAAACAGAGGAACTCAATTTCACAGACCCTACCAGCGCCGTTATTCGAGTTAGCTACCACGACGTTCTTAATGCATACCGAGACGCCGCCAACGAGGCGGAACTGAGGAAGGCAATTGATGCAGCAATCTCCTGAAATCCTAAGCTTACCTTCAGAGCTACGCGACACTTTGTCGCCGATAATGCCTGGCGCGACCTTTACCGAAGTGACCCTCAGCGAGGATCGCTTGCCGGTGCTCTTGATGCTTCGCAGCCATGCGGTCACGGCATTTGCGGTTGGTGACGAGGCGGACTTTGAACCACTGTACGCGGAGTTTAAGAAGTACTTCGTTCAAAGAACCGCTGAGTGGTCGACAAAAGATGTGTCCTTCGTATTCTGTCTACCATCGAAAATTGCCGTTCACGAATCATTCCGTTCTCGCATCGAAGTCGACGTTTACTTCTGCAGAAAATATGTCATCCAACTGGATCATGATCTTGCAGGCAGCCTCGCTAGATTGCCATTCTTGCCGTTGTCGCCAGTGGAGCAAGGGGTACCGACGCGCCCTCCATCAGCCCAAACTTTACTTCGACAGCGCAATCTAAAAGCAGAACTAGCGAAGGCTCTCGTGGTCCCTTCACAGAGTAGCGCCAGCTCAATTTTTACTGCGTGTGTTGAAGGAGCCTATGGGCATCCCGATAAAGTCGCGAATACGTCTGCGGAGGCCCTGGAGCACGCTGGGGAGGAACGAGTACAAACCACGCTCAAGTCGATTTCCATCCGGAACTTTCGAGCCTATCGAACGAAAAAAGATTTTGCGCTGGGATCAGCCGTCACAATTCTCTATGGTCCCAACGGATTTGGCAAGACGTCATTGTTCGATGCAATCGACTTTGCTGTCACGGGCAGCGTCGGTCGGCTGGCCAGGGCTAGTGGGGGCCTAACGAAAGCCGCGAAGCATCTGGACAGTGGAGACGAGCCCACTGTGGTTTCTCTTACCCTGGATCGGGGCGGTGCGGAACATGTCATCACCCGCAATCTCGCCGAACAAAACAACGCGAAGGTGAATGGAAAAGACACATCGCGAAAGGAAGTATTGAGCTTATTGACTGGGGGGACTACTGCCGCTGCAGATCGCGTAGAAAACATGGTAGATCTGTTTCGCGCGACTCACCTGTTTAGCCAGGACCGCCAAGAGCTCACCTACGACGTCGCCGAGAAGTGCGAGCTACCTGCTGACATCGTGTCCCGCATGCTTGCATTTGAAGACTATGTTAGCGGCCTAAAAAAAGCCGAGGATGTGTTGAAGCTTGCGCGGCAGGCGCTAGTTGAGGCTCGAAGGCAATCGAAGATCGCTAACGACACCGTGGAAGCCGAACGGGTGGAACTAAAGCGCCTTGAAGGAGTCGCGTCCGCAAACATGGCGACGGAAATATTAGATGCTCGGCTCAACGAGTTGGAGCAGGCAATTTTGACTGCGGGTTTCGACGTGTCTGGCGTCAACTCGCGCGATACCAGAACGCTCCGCGCCATGCTGGATTCTTCCGCGACTGAAGCGGTCAGCCTGCGCGCCAGAGTGTCTAAGGCCATGGAGCATGTCGCCGCTCTGAAAACGCTGAACGGGCAACTTGAACCGATTCGTGCGCAGCTTGAGGCGCGTAAGGCTTTGGTCGAAACAAGTGAGGCAAGCGCTAATGAGGCGTCGCAGCGCCTCGGCTCGCTTACCAGCGAACTTGCACAGTTCAAGGCCCAGGAACAGGGCTTACAGAATCGTCGGGATTGGTTTGAATGGGCCGCCTCCGCTCACCCGGAATATGCGCAGCTGACGGCACAAAATCAGGCGCTCGCTGAAGCTCTATCAACCCTCAACCTAGCTGTTAACCAACAAAGGGAAACCCAGTCCAATGCTCTCAGTCGTCGACAGGACGCAGCGGCAACACTTCAGCGCCTGGATGCTGCGCTTGAGGCTGCTAAAGATGCAGTAACACGCGTACAGCAAGTCGTAGAGCAGGCAGGTGTTTGGGCGCAGGCGGAGCCAAGACTGCTGGCTGCACAAACTCTCGAATCTAAGCTGCTGAGCCTGCCCGAGGAAAAGCGAGCGCGGCTGGGTGAAATTCAGCGAGCCGTCGTGGCGCAGGAGCATCTTGTCGCTCGCGCTGAGCAAACATTGGGAGACGCCCGAGCCAACGATACCAATCTACAGAATCTGATTGCCGAACTTCGAACGCACGTGGACGGCCCCACCTGTCTGCTCTGTGGTCATGATCATGGGAGCCTCGACGAGTTGTTGTCTGCAATCGATCGGAGGATGGCTCAAAGCGACCTCGTCATTCAATTGAGTGAGGCGGTAGCTTCTGAAAAGACGAAGCTTCAGACCCAGACCGCTGCGCGACAAGCCCTTTCCGACGAACTGAGCCAAATTGAAAGCCAGTTGAGGCAAGCCAAGAGTGAGCGTGAAGAACTTGAACGGCAGCGAACTCACTATTCGGATGCGCTGGGCTCGATTGGATTATTGCTATCGAACGATACAACCCAACTACTGACACAGACAAGCACGCAAGCTAGTGAAGCTGAGACACTCGCAACGAGCAACCACAACAACGCAAAGCAGCTGCTGGCCGACGCGGACGCTACCCTTTTGGAATCTGAGCAAAGCTACCAAGCCTTAGAGCGCGAGCGCAAGGGGACAATGACTTCGCTGGAGGTAGTGAAAGGCCAACTGAACAAGATGCTTTCCGACGCGAATAGCGGCGCGGTAAATCTTGCGGAGAGCCTGCCCACGCTGAGCCAACAGACGAATGACGCGGAGGCTCGGCTTGCACAAGCAAGTTTATCTGTTAAGAAGGCAGGTGACACTCTAGATTCTCAAAAGGCTATTCACGCAGCTGCAAAAGCGGCCCTCGCAGCAGCGCGTACCGGCCATCAGGAGATAGCTCACATATGGAGCACGTACAACACTAATGCTCAGTCTCTGGCCGCAGCGCTGACTGCGGTAGGAATTGACAGCGGAGTTCATGAAGAGGATTTGCAACAGCAAATTCAGGAGGCGACAGCACGTGAAATTACTGCGCTCCGCTTGCGTGATTCAGCCGCCGACATCGAAGTGGCTATGGACACGGCAGCGACTTCCGCAGCATTTAAGAACATGCGCGACAAGATCGTTATTAGCGAAAAGGTGAAAGCACAGGCTGACGAGCGCGCTCAAAAGGTCGGGCCATGGGTGACATACTTTGAGGACATCACAAAGCTTTTGGGCGGCCAGCAAGCGGTGTCGACTGAACACTTTATTAAACAGTACGGGTCAAGGACTGCTGTGATTCAGCAACGTTTGCGCCCGGTCTACGGGTTCGGGGAGATCTCTGTTTCTAGCAAGGATTCGGCCATCAGTATTCGAGTGCATCGAAACGGCCAAGAGTTGCGGCCTACCGACTATTTCAGTCAGTCGCAGGTGCAGACGCTTATCTTAGGACTTTTCTTGACCGCCTGTAGCTCACAGACTTGGTCAGGATTCTCATCAATCATGATGGACGACCCCGTCACGCACTTCGATGACCTAAATACGTATGCACTATTAGACCTAATATTGGGATTGCAAGGTTCGCCGGAAGGTGAACGGCAATTCGTCATTTCAACGTGCGACGAGAAGCTGCTGCAGTTAGCGCGCCAGAAGTTCAGGCACATGGGCGCGGCGGCGAAGTTCTATAGATTCTCAGCCATTGGGGCCGAAGGGCCGCTGGTACATGAGCTTCCTGGCTGACAACACAGTGTTCCGAACAAAGCAATTCCCTAGCCGTTACACTCGGCATCGATTGCAAAAAAACCGGGCGGGAACGAGCCTAGATTATGGTCGTGACTGCCAAATCTACTGACGCCCCGCAAAGGTTGTGTCGACATTTCCGAAGCGGAAGCAAGCCGCAAAGTGCCGGAAAGATATGAAGTGGTGACAACGATATTTTGCTGTTTGGCTGAGCGTTCCATACTGTGCTTATGCTCAGTTTTTCTGCATTTTTGACTATCGATAATGGTGGCTTTTCGATAGTTGACCGTTGACACGCTACGCGGCGCTGACCATTCGGCAAACACGAAGGGTATGATAAAGGGGGAGGGCATAGCAGGACGTCGTTGACCATGCGAAGTGGATACTTAACTTGGAGAAGAGCATGTTTAACATTTTTACGAAGGCATTGTCGAAGAGCAATGCGGTGGTGAAGCACGGTGCTAAGCAAGTCCAGCAACGAAAAAACGGACCTGCGGTTGACGCGTTTGCTATGAGGGGCAGAGACGTTAAGGCGCGTAAGCAAAAGGCCTAATTGGACTCTTTCGTTAATTTTGATTACTCGGATCGTCGAGAAAACGAATCGAACCAATGAACGCTTCAGTCTCGCCATCGAGCCGCACTAGGGCTGGTATCGGCTTGCCCTAGTGCGAATAATCCACTGCCAACGAGAGTTTAAAGTCGACTTGTAAGGTGCCACCCGTCACCATGCGGACACTCATAAACCCGCAACCAAGTTCTTTTTTCTTGTTCGAGAAGTCTAGCGCGGCGTTCTGCGCAAACCTCTGACTCATAAGCCTGTTTGCCGCATGATTCGCAATAGTGGCAAGGGGTGTGACGGTTGGCAGGCGTCAGATGCCATGAGCTGCAGTGAGTACACCTGTACGGTACCATGCGGCTCTTATATTTTAATAGTGCGAGGAGCGCTCCCTGCTCGGCGCTGGCATGGTTTGGATAGGGGCTTAGGCGCCGCCCCTGGCGGCTGACACAGGTATTTAGAGTGGTACTAAACATGGCGTTCCCCTTCGAGATCTATGACGAGGCGAAAAGTAGTCTTCATGTTTTTGTATGCCCCCCAGGAGTTGGCCCCGATTGGCCCCTCCCAGAAACGACCGCTAACCCATCCTTTTTCCTGGCACCATTCATAGGCATCCCAAGCGTCGATGAAGTCAAGCCCTTCGTGATTTACCAGAGGCATCGGACTCTTCCATGTAGCATGGGGAGGAAAGTCCGTGATCCACCGCTTACGCGACTTGGTTACTAACCCGCTGTCTGTTGGGAACTCTGGCAGGTCGTGCTGAGGCTCCAAGAATCGAGGTTCAGCCCAAACCACCGCCGAAGGCACTTCACGTTGGTGTTCTAGCCCGCCAATGCCTGAAATTGGGCGAGGTGGATAGTCCTCCCACGGAAAATCATTTCTCGCGAGCTTTTCATAATGAGAAGAGAAAGCTGGACGAAGCTCGCGAAGTTCATCTCGTGTCGGAAGTCTGAGCATGACGCCGATTTCTCGCTCCTTCCATGCACAGAACGCTTGAGCGTCAACCCAAGAAGCTCCGACCGGCATCTCGTCGGAATCTTGCTCATTTGCCCGTTCCCATTGCTCGTTGCATTCGCGGCGACGCTCACCGTAACCAGTCTCGACAAGCATCCTTCTAAATGAGCCGACACTGATCATCTCACTCACAGCGGCCCTGCGCCCGTTGAGCACCACAGTCTTAAAACCGCGAGGAAGCTCCCCATCCCACCGAACAAGTTCGGGTGTTGGCAGTTTGCCCTGCTCGCGCAGCCATACGGACAGTACGTCCACATCTTTTGTCATCTGACGTTCCAAGATGCTTCCGCCTCGGTCATAGAACGCCTGCTCGGCCTCGTGTGCCTCCCTTTCCTCCCACACATCTTGACGGAAATGGATCGCGCGCCGGCGGTCACTCTCGGACATTAGACGCAAAGGCATATCCTCTATTTCAAGTTGAGCAGCACTGCTGACATTACTTGGCCTCGGCGGTTCTTCTTCCCGGTAGTTGCGCCATAGCAAGTCCCATCCGCCATCGTGTGCACGAAGAACGACGAGGCGGTCGTTGTAGGGAAGGACGTCAACCCATCCATCTGGCTGGCAATCAAACACTGCACGAAACGCCTTGGTAGCAGCAGTAACCTTATTTAGGTTTTCCTTTCGTTCGTCAGCATTAGAGCCAGGCGGCCAGTAAGTCTTGTCGGCGATAATCCGTATCGGACCGTCAACTAATTTGTCATCAAGAAATCCCCACTGCCCGTGCAAATCGTGGCGACGTGCGAATAAATCGCGGGCGCGCTGGGGCGCGGTTTCAACGTCGATGTGGATTGAATCAATTGCCTTGGAAGGAACATGCATTCCGCTCCCATTGTCCCAAGCAGACCAACTCACTCCATGCCCGAGAAACACGCGCTTCGGTTTAGAGTTTTTGTCATTGAAAACACGGTCGGCAAGTTGGCGTGGGCGTGGGCCGCCGTACTTGCCGAAATACAGGTCGATACACCCGCCATGGTCGACCGGAAAGACTCCGACTCTTTGGGTGCAGTGATTTCGTTTGAGGAAGCGTTGAAAAGCAGGCCACCCTTCATGTAGGAAGGTCCCGAAATCGCCAGAAAAACCGAGGCGACCAACAATGGCTGTTAGACATTCTCGATGTTGTATTGGATGAACTTCAGGGTTTGGGACGCGGTATTTCGCGCAAGCCTTTATCTCTTCGGGTGAAATTCCATGAAGCGGTACGGCATGGCCGTCACGAAGAAGCAGGTAGCCAAGCCGTTGCTTAGCTGTAGGGGATTGATCAGACACAATACTCTCCACAAATGCCATCAAACCTCCCCGAGGCCGCCAGTGGGAAGAAAAATGGCCCGTGAGGGCAGGGTGTCGTGATTGATTGTCGCTCGGTGTTCCGATACGGGAGAACTTGCTTTCGGCGTTGGCGGCGCCGACGATCCAGCAGGGCGTCCCCAGCCCTTGTGCGGAGACTACCGCGCCACGGTCCGCATGTCAATGTATCTTACTTAAGAACATCGCCTCGAACTGCGCAGGACGCATACGATAGGTAGAGCGATTCCTTTGGTGGACGAAGGAAAGGGGACACAGCCCTTCGTACATAAGGCGCAACGGAGCTATTGCATGCTGCTCCTACATGCCTTCATCGCGTAGACCATATTTGCATGCATCAAAAGAAATACTTCGCCGCACATTCTCAGAAGTAATATGATGAGGCAACATTGCGTTCTACGTTAAATAACCCCAATCCATTACCAATGAGAGAGTATGAGCATCCGAGAAGAAGTCCCGAAAGTCGCAATTTATTGGGATTTTGAAAATGTCCACGCTACGCTGTTGAACCAGCAATCCGGCGACACTGCGTACAGGAATAGCCGCAATAGCCCCCAGGCCCCAATTGTTAACCTCGATCCCATTCTTGACTACGCCGCCACGTTCGGCGATATCATAATCAACCGGGCTTACGGGAACTGGCAATGGTTCGAGCAATACCGTAACGTTTTGATGGCGGGAGGTGTCGACCTGATCCAGATGTTCCCGCGCGGCCAAAATATGAAAAATAGCGCTGATATTCGTTTAGCTATCGACGCAATGGCCGATGTATTCACCCATCCCCATCTTAGTCACGTCGTCATTGTTTCGTCCGATAGCGACTTTATCAGCCTAGCCCAGCGACTCAAACAAGCGGGCCGTTTCGTCGCGGGCATCGGGTTGGACGGCGCAACTAATCGGTTCTGGCCTTTAGCCTGTAGCGAGTTTAAATTCTACCAAAATCTGTTGCCTGATCGGGGACAGGTCGAAAAGACAACGGTCGCTGCCATACGGCCGGCTCAATCTAGCACTGTCGTCCCGATCACCGACCGACTTGCCAATTCATTTGCCGAGGTCGTTTCAGCTCCGACGCTGAGTGAGGCGCAGTCGGCGTTGGACCGGGTTGTACGCCAGTTGGTAAGCAGGACCGGCGCGAATTACTGCGCCTGCGCTGGCGTCAAATCGGGGATGACAAGAGCGCTTCCATCGTTCGACGAACGCTCCCTGGGTTTTGCCAGTTTTAGAGGGTTCTTGGAAGGCTGCACTGACATCGTTCGAGTGGTCGATTCAAAAAGCGGCGGGCATATCGAACATGTAGCGTTAAAGCAATTGGTGTAGGAGGGCCTATTGGGGCGCTCCACAACGCACGACGGGCGCTTCACCACTTCTCTGCCGGTCGGGGCAGCGCGGACATCGAAGTGCCAGATACCGCGAGCGGTACCTGCCCTCTGCACGGTGTGAGCAGGATTGCGCCGCTATCAAGCAGCCGGCAGTTGATCTCATCGCCGACCCGCAAACCCGCTGCTTCGATGATCGCCTTAGGCAGCCGGATCCCACCGGGTGAGTTGCCCCATTTTGTTAGTCGTGCCATCGCAGTCTCCTCAATAAAAAGTGTAGCCAATGCGTACACTACAAAATTGACACAGCCTCGTGCCTGAAGCGCGGCCGGCACGGCATTGGAGGTGGCGGCAAGCTGCTTGGCCGCAACGCTGTCAGTCTTAATTCGGCTCTGCATGGGATGCTGGGCACCACCGCAAATGCTAGCTCCTGCGGTCACTGGATTCTGACAAGCACGAGGAGGCTACTGGCCGGCCGTAGGCGCCTGCATCCCATGTCAAAACTCGCCGTCATCGTCCTCATCTAAATTATCAGCACGACCGCGTTCAAACTGCGACGGGCGCTCCGGCCGGTTGGACGTGACCCTGACCTTCCGTTTTGGCAGCGGTGGTATAGCATCTGCGCCACGTCCCAGGACATCATTGCTGATCTCTGCCAACCTCACAATAGCCGGGTCTGCACTTGCCCGCGAGAAGAGAAACGGTTCCAAGTGGATAGGCGGCGAGAACTCGCCCGGAAACTCTAGTGTTTTTACAAGGCCATGCGCTAGCTGTTTGATTTGAACGCTATATTTCATATAAATGCAAATCTTGGTCTCATCATAGATGCGCTTGCGTGTGGCGTACCAGCGGGTCGTGCGCTGATCGATGTCCGGAATGTCTTTGAAAATTTTATGGTTCAATACATCACGGTCAGACAAGTGCCAGATCAACAGTTCCTTATCAATAGGGTTCAACTTCAACGTTGCGACGGTCGTCACTTTCATCCGTTTGTCGCGCAGCCCATCATCCAGCCGCAACTTGCCACGCATCAGGTTAAAAATCACCTCATAAGGTGCATCGTTATCCTTCCACGCCATCGGGTCATCGAGGAATTTATCCTTGAGCCATTTCTCATGGACGCGGATCTCAAGTCGAAACGTCCGCAATGAATATTCTTGTACCTCAGCTTCTTTGGCTGGGACTTCGAGCGGCAGGAGAAATGCGTTTGGCTGGTCATCCTCTTTGACGTAGCACGTAATCTTGTATTCCCTGTCGACGACGTAGGAAGTGTACGTGTATTCGACTTCAGGATCCCCCGGCTTTGGCGGTATTGAAAAGGCCGGCGGCTTTCGATCCGTTTCGACCAGGTCCCCTTTGTTCAGCAATGCCTCCGAGTGTTCACGGAAGTCAGCAAGCGTGCCCCGCGCTAGCTCCTCTGTGTCATGCAAGAACAAATAGAGGGGTGTCACGCTGTAGAGTCGGGAGTGTGCAAACTGAATACGATCCAGCCCGTCGTCAGTGCATCCGTTTAGCGCCAGCCAGAATTTCAACAATCCCATGCAGGCTTTGGCGCCTTGGTACACGCTGTTGACGACAAGGCGGTTGTGTCCGATGAGGCAGGCCGGTACGTTGACACTGACGCGATAGGCTGAAATCCGCCCGTGAACGGAACGCTTTGTGGTGCCCGGCAGCAGCACACCCATCGGGGNNCACACCCATCGGGGTTACAGAAAATCCAGCACCGGTGAGGGGACTTATCGCGTAGATTTCCCGAAACTCGATCCAACTTAAATCCGGATCATCTGAGTTCCTGAAGGGATAGTGGCAACGGGAATAATCATCTTCGGACAAGTCGTCGAGCCAAGCGATGAGGACAACGGAATCACACATTTTCACTCCTGAATTAAATTGTAAATGGAACGGCTGGGCTGACCCCACAAGAAGGCTGGCAATGGTGTGTCTACGATGTGTAATCGATGGCAATACTCGCGACAAGAGGGGACCTAAGCTTGCGAACTAATGGCGTGGCAGCTTGGGGGGCAAACAACCGCAATACAGCAGTAGTTACTTTGGTGCGGAATTCGCTTTTAAGACGATCGCGGGGGGCCACTTGGAACCGTCGCCGTACCTAGCAAGGGAGGTGAACTCACATCGCTCGTGACATTTCGAGCATTCTGATCTGTCACTTGCTGACCGCTAGTTACACCAGTTTTAGACTATCGAAATTGCGCGCAATTGCCGTGCAAAATTCATCGCGATATCAACTCGGGCAGCGATGAATTTTGCACATGAAACGCGTGCAAATTTAACGGATCGGCCTTATTCATTCGACGTGGGTTCGGGGGCGGAGGCTTTGTACTTGGCGTTGGGGAGTCGAAGTAGTCGCTCATGCGAACAGTGTTCGCAGCGATCTGGCAGTACAGATCGCGGCAGCTCGCGCAACGCGATCAGCGTCACGATGAACTTTTTCATATCGACTTTGCCTTTGGATCGGGTGGCGAATTCTCTAGCAGACATCCATGCTGAGAGCTCACTGTTTTTCCAGCCGACAGCCTGTTCACCGATTTCCACTTGGGTCGGGAATATCCCTGCGCTCATATCTTTGTAGATCGTCGACCGTGCTCTTCCAGAACGCGCCATTGCTTGGTCCATCCTGGCGTAACTATCATCCTTTGTTGAGCGCGCCTCCCGAATAATGTCTAGCAGCGTCGGACACAAGGCCTCACCGGATGCGGGTTCCAGTGTGTTTTTGTTCCGGGAGCGTTTTTTCGATACCGTATTGTCCATCGCCATTCCTCTTCGTCTTTTAGATAACGAATCGTAGCGAGGAACCTTTCAAGACGGAACCACACCTCATGCACAAAGGTGTAGTTGACCGGAGAGTGTGTTCTGGGTTGGTGATAAACGGCCAGGGCCAAGTCTCAGTACAGCCGATAGTTCTCTAGCTCTGCCCACTGCAACTCAGACAATAGGTCAGGAATTCCCATTAAATCTTCGATGGGACTGTTGTCCTCTGAGCGCCATTTTGCAGCGCCGCGCTTTAGATACGGTATCCGGCCTCGCGGTACTTGGACCCGCGCTCGAAAATCTTGAAAGAAGCGGGCAATGCGGTGGAATTCCTCGAGGTCGCATTCGTAGTAGAACTCTATAAGCTTCGATTCCGTGAATTGCAACGGAGCGCCAGCCCATACAACGTACGCCGCCCATAGATCTGAGACTGAGTAGTATGCTTTCCATTGTTCTCCGACTTTCCGGGGATCCCCACGACGTACTTTCGGGGCGTCTTGGGCAGGAATAGCGCTATTGAATAGGAGCCACTGCGCTTTGTTTAGGCTCGGCGTCGACGTGCGGTGTCGGTCGTGCATTTGCTGGAAAAGGTAAAGAGAGGCCCCAACTTTATAAGGCCAATGGCAGTTATTGAGAGCCGTCGTGATTCGCGTCTCGAGCAGATCGCGATGCTGGATATCTTCCAGGAATACCGGCTCGGGCGGGGGAGGAAGCGCCCACTTTGTTTTCGCGATGCGCGCTAGGGCGAACCTGAGGCGCGAAGCCGATTGTCCTTGCTTCTGTGTTTCCAGATCGAAGCGTTGCCCATCCTCATGGAGCAAGATGCTTTTTGTTCCCATCGAATATTTGGTTCTCCTCACCGCTCTATCCGAAGGACTACCTTGGTCGCTTTCGTATGCGTCCGGGAGAGTTAGAGATGGATAAATCATGTCTGAGAGCAGATCAACCATCTGCTGATTGCGCAGAAGGCGGGCCTTGTTTTTTGGCTGCTCGTCGATTTCCTGCCTACGCGCCGCGGCGACTCTAAAATGTTCCGCCTGTTCCGCCTCTGACATTAGCCAGAGGTTTTTTCTAGGTTCCATGGAGACGCCCGCTAGTGCTGTCGCTTGGTTAACTTCGTTGAGCCGTTGTGTGTAGCTAGTTGTGTAGCTAGCGCGGAAAATGCAGATATTCCTGTGTTAAGCGTTTGATTCAAAAAGGGAAAATTTGTCACATCAAAATGACGTCGTACTGTTCCTGGTGATACGCATTCTCCACCTGCAGCGAAATCCGCTTGCCGA
>CXWL01130278.1_pt1 | contig 20085 bp, 19 predicted proteins | sample 590931 | NCBI WGS metagenome assembly CXWL01 (sample SAMEA3498368, study PRJEB10139) | groundwater metagenome | biome: water well; material: biofilm material | place: Germany | collected 2015-04-27 | reverse complement strand
ATGCTTGAAAAAGCTAGCCGCAAGTAATAATCCTTCGGGGTTGTTATCAAGCCGATCCATTTATGGGTCGGCTTTTTTATTGCCCGAATGTAGGAGGGGCTTGCTCCCGATGGCGGTGGTTCAGTAGCGGATGTGCTGACTGATATACCGCCATCGGGAGCAAGCCCCCTCCCACAGGATTTACTGCTGCAGGTCGATCGGCGCGCTGGAGGCTATCGGTGCTGCGCCCGGCACACCGATTTCAGTCGGCAGGCCATCTTCCGCCGCGACCACGTCGCGTACCTGATCCCAGTTCACCCGCAACTGGTTGGCCAGGTCTTCACGCTTGAGCAAGGCGTTGATCACCGCGGTGTGCTTGTCGACCACCGACGGGGTGCCATCGTCATTCAATGGCGTATGCGCTTCGAGGTAGACCTTGCCGCCGCTGCTGCCGAACTTGTAGGCGTCGTTGATGATGCGCACCGACGTGCCCACCGGCACCATGCCTGCCATCTCCAGCACGTTGTTGTTGAACATGCGGAAGCAGCCGTGACTGGTGCGCGTGCCGATGCCGAACTTCATGTTGGAACCGTGGATCAGGTAACCCGGCGTGCCCAGGGTGAACTTGAACGGGCCCAAGGGGTTGTCCGGGCCGGCCGGTACCACGTTGGGCAGCGGGTCACCGTTGGCGGCGTGCTCGGCCTTGATCGAGGCCGGCGGCGTCCAGGTCGGGTTCGGCGTCTTGGCGATGATGCTGGTATGCGCGATGGGCGAGCCCCAGCCTTCACGACCGATCCCCAGCGGGAAGGTGTAGACCACGTTCTGGCCCTTGGGGAAGTAGTAGAGCCGGTATTCCGCTAGGTTGATCACGATGCCTTCGCGCGGGCCCGGCGGCAGGATGAACCGCGTCGGCAGCACGATCTCGGTGCCCGCCCCCGGCAACCAGGCATCCACGCCCGGGTTGGCCGCGACCATCTCCGAATAGCCCAGGTCATAGGTGGTGCCCAGGTCAGCAAAGGTGTCTTCGTACTTGGCCTTGATCACCTGGACCTGGCCGACGATGTCCTCGCCCGGCGGTGGCAAGGGCAACTGCAAAGCTGACGCAGAACCGGCCGCACAAAGTGCAGCGAGAGACAGGCAGCAGGTGACGACGGAGAGGCGCGACAACATCCGGAAAATCCTTCGCAGAACGACGGGTAGGTAAAAATCGATTGTATACGTGAAGCGCGCTTCTAGCTGCAAGCTTGTAGGCGCACCTACAGCTCGAAGCGCAGCTCCGGCCAGATCGGCGGCGTGCCACGCTTCTGCGACTCAAGAATAGCCCGGCACAGCGGGCACAGGCGTTGGTCCTGGAAGATCGACCGGTCGACCAGCGACCAGCGCGGTTGCGCCGGCAACAAGGTGCCGCACAAGGTGCGATCGATAGTGCCGCCCAGTTCCAATTGACGTGTCACCAGATGCACCCGCACTTCCTGGCAGGCGAACAGATCCAGCTGCTCGTCCGGCTCGATCAGTTGGTAGTTAAACAGGGACCAGGCAGGACGCGACATCAGGGGCTCCAAATCGGGGGGGCGCCACCTTAGCCGAAAGCCTGCCGGTAGAAAAGCGTCATAGCAGCGGTTTTAGCGTCGGCCAGACATTTTCCAGCAACTTGCCCTGAGCGCCGACCGCCGGGTGCAGTTGATCGGCCTGCATCAGGTCGGGATGACCACCGACGCCGTCGAGGAAAAACGGCACCAACGGGACGCTTTTTTCCTTGGCCAACGCGCCATACACCTCGGCAAACGCAGTGGTGTAGCGCGGGCCATAATTGGGCGGCAGTTGCATGCCCAACAACAGCACCTTGGCACCGCCAGCCCTGGACTGCTCGATCATCGACGCAAGATTTTGTTTCAATTGCGCTGGCGGCTGCCCACGCAAGCCATCATTACCGCCCAGCTCGATCACCACCACGTCCGGCTTATGCTCTGCAAGCGCCGCCGGCAGCCGCGCCAGGCCTCCGGCACTGGTGTCGCCGCTGATGGAAGCGTTAACCACTTTATCGTCGAAACCTTCCCTCTTGAGCCGTTGCTCCAGCAGCGCGACCCACCCTTTGCGGGTATCCAGGCCGAAACCGGCACTGATACTATCGCCAACGATCAGGACTGTACCCGCCGCTGCGTTCTGGGCCATGCACATCAAGGCCAGGCCAGCACTCAAAAACCACATTCGCATCGGATTCTCCATGGGCGCAAGCATTCTCACCGCGCGGAACCTTAGCAAAGTGGTTCCCAGCGCGGAAGGTGAACTGACTATCCTGCACGAACTGAGCCTGGAACTGAACAAGGGCGATAGCCTGGCTATCGTCGGGGCTTCCGGTTCCGGTAAATCCACCCTCCTGGGCCTGCTGGCCGGGCTCGACCTGCCCAGCAGCGGCGAAGTCACCCTCGCAGGCCAGGCCCTCAGCACCCTCGACGAAGACCAGCGCGCGCGCATTCGCGCCGAGCACGTGGGCTTCGTGTTCCAATCCTTCCAGTTGCTCGACAGCCTCAACGCGCTCGAAAACGTGATGCTGCCGCTGGAGCTGGACGGCCGCAAAGACGCCCGCGAACGCGCCAAACACCTGCTCGAGCGCGTCGGCCTGGGCCAGCGCCTGACCCACTCGCCGCGCCAGTTGTCCGGTGGCGAGCAGCAACGGGTTGCGATTGCCCGGGCCTTCGCCGCCGAACCGGACGTGCTGTTTGCCGACGAACCCACCGGCAACCTCGACAGCCACACCGGCGAGCGCATCAGCGACCTGCTGTTCGAACTCAATAAAGAAAGCGGCACGACCCTGGTGCTGGTCACCCACGACGAGCGCCTGGCCCACCGTTGCCGACGCCTGATCCGCCTTGAAGCCGGCCTGATGGTCGCGCCCCTGGAGCCTTGATGGCACGTTTGCCGCTGTTGCGTCTGTTCAGCCTTGCCATGCGCCAATTGCTGCGCGATGCCCGCGCCGGCGAATTGCGCGTGTTGTTCTTCGCCCTCTTGGTGGCTGTGGCCGCCAGCACTGCCATCGGTTACTTCGGTGCACGCCTCAATGGCGCCATGATGCTGCGCGCCACCGAGTTCCTGGGTGCCGACCTGGTGCTGGAAGGCAGCTCACCAGCCCGTGAGGANNGGCATCCAGCTTTCCAGCATCAAGGCGGTCAACGAGCAATACCCGCTGCGTGGCCAGCTGAAGAGCGCCGCCGCGCCCTTTGGCGATGAAACCCCGGGTGGCGGCCCAAAACCGGGCGAAGCCTGGGTGGAAGCGCGCCTGCTGACGGCACTCGACCTCAAGGTCGGCGACAGCATCGACGTGGGCATGAAGACCCTGCGCCTGGCGCGTATCCTGACCTATGAGCCCGACCGCGCCGGCAACTTCTACAGCCTCACGCCCCGCGTGATGATCAACCTCGCCGACCTCGACGCCACCGGCGTGGTCCAGCCCGGCAGCCGCGTCAGTTACCGCGAACTGTGGCGTGGGCCGCAGGCCAGCACGGCGCTGCAAACCTATCGTGACCTGATCAAGCCTGGCCTCGCCGCCAACCAGCGCCTGCAGGATTCGCGTGACGGTAACCAACAGATCGGCGGCGCACTGGGCAAGGCCGAGCGTTACCTGAACATGGCCAGCCTGGTGGCGGTGCTGCTGGCCGGCGTGGCCGTGGCCTTGTCGGCGAACCGCTTTGCCACGCGACGTTTCGACGCCAGTGCACTGTTGCGTTGCCTCGGCTTGTCGCGACGCGAAGCCATGTTGCTGTTCAGCCTGCAATTGACTGTGCTGGGCCTTTTCGCAAGCTTGACTGGCGCCCTGCTCGGCTGGCTGGCGCAGTTTGGCCTGTTCTACTTCCTCCACGACCTGCTGCCGGCGGATGTACCGCCTGGCGGGCTGCTACCGGCGGTTGCCGGGATCGGTACCGGGTTGGTCGCCCTCGCCGGCTTCGCCCTGCCGCCCTTGGCCGCCCTGGGTCGTGTGCCGCCGCTGCGGGTATTGCGTCGCGACTTGCTGCCGATCCCGTCCAGCACCTGGATGGTCTACGGTGCGGCGCTGTTTGCCCTCGGCCTGATCATGTGGCGCCTGAGCCTCGACCTGGTGCTGACCTTCGCCTTGCTCGGCGGTGGCGTAGTGGCCGCGCTGGTGCTGGGTGGCCTGCTCCTGCTGCTGTTGCAAAGCCTGCGACGCCTGCTGGCCCGTGCCTCGCTGCCGTGGCGCCTGGGCTTGGGGCAACTGCTGCGCCACCCGCTGGCGGCGGCCGGCCAATCCCTGGCGTTCGGCCTGATCCTGCTGTCCATGGGCTTGATCGCCCTGCTACGCGGCGAGCTGCTCGACACCTGGCAGAACCAGTTGCCCAAGGACGCGCCCAACTATTTCGCGCTGAATATCCTGCCGGCCGACAAAGACGCCTTCGGTGCGCGCCTGCTGGAACTGCAGGCACAGTCTGCGCCGTTGTACCCGGTAGTGCCGGGCCGCCTGATCAGCATCAACGGCGAGCCGGTGCAGGAAATTGTCAGCAAGGATTCCAGTGGCGACCGCGCGGTACAGCGTGACTTGAGCCTGACCTGGGCCGCCGACCTGCCGCCGGGCAATGCCCTGACCGCAGGCACGTGGTGGTCGCAGCAACCGGGCGATGAGATTCCCGGCGTCTCGGTCGAGGCCAAGGTCGCCGAAAGCCTCAAGCTCAAACTCAACGACCACCTGGTCTTTACTGTGGGTGGGGAAAATCGTGAAGCGCGGGTCACCAGCCTGCGGACGATCAACTGGGATAACTTCCAGCCCAACTTCTTCATGATTTTCCAACCGGGCACCTTGAAGGACCTGCCTGCCACCTACCTGACCAGCTTCTACCTGGCACCCGGTCACGACCAGCAAATCGTCGATCTGTCGCGGGCCTTCCCGGCGGTGACCATCCTGCAGGTCGAAGCGCTGCTGGAGCAGTTGCGCAGCATCCTCGCCCAAGTGACCCTGGCGGTGGAGTACGTGCTGCTGTTCGTGCTGGCAGCCGGGATGGCGGTGCTGTTCTCCGGCCTGCAAGCCACCCTCGATGAGCGTATCCGCCAAGGCGCGCTGCTGCGTGCCCTGGGCGCCGAGCGCAAGCTGCTGGTCAAGGCCCGGCGCATCGAGTTCGGCTTGCTGGGTGCGGTCAGCGGGTTGCTGGCGGCGCTGGGAACGGAGCTGGTGACCTGGGGCTTGTATCGTTATGCGTTTGACCTGGCCTGGCAGCCTCACCCCTGGCTGCTGCTGCTGCCGGTGATAGGTGCCGTGCTGATCGGTGGCGCTGGGGTATTCGGTACGCGCCGCGCATTGAATGCCAGCCCGCTGACCGTCTTGCGCGAAGGCTGAAACCTTGATGGCCCGCGCCCTTTCCAGGGTGCGGGCCAACGCCGGCTACTTCACGTATTCGATAGCGGTAATCCACCAGCACACTTCGCCGCCAGGCGTCTGCACCATGGCCTCATCGTCGACTTCCTTGCGCAACAGCGCGCGGGCCATCGGTGAGTCGATGGAGATATAGTCCATGCGCTCATAAATCTCGTCATAACCGACGATGCGAAAACGCTTGGTCTCGCCCTGCTCGTTTTCGATATCGACCCACGCCCCGAAAAACACCTTGCCCTCCTGCTCGGGCATGTACTCGACCACACGCATGTCTTCCAGACGCTTACGCAGGTAGCGCACCCGGCGATCGATCTCGCGCAGCAGCTTCTTGTTGTACTGGTAGTCGGCGTTCTCACTGCGATCCCCCAACGAAGCGGCCCATGTCACCTTGCGCGTGGTGTCGGGGCGCTTTTCTCGCCAGAGGTAATCCAGCTCTTTCTTCAGCGCTTCATGACCTTCTTTGGTAATCAGCTTGGTACTCAAACGCACGCATCCCCGGGCAATGTCCATAGGTGCCGACAGGCCAGGGCATCATTCCCCGGCTTCGGCTGGCTGGCGTTGATGATAAATGAACCGGGGAAAGTAGCCAGGCCAGTCTAGCCATCCAACGCCTGATCCAGCTCCAGCAACGTACCTCGCAAGCTCTGGCGCAAGACCGACACCTGCGACGTCATCACCTTCAGCGCATCGGTCCTCTGGCTGACGGCCAACGACTGCTCCTGCAACTGGGTGATGCGCTGCTCGAGTTCATGGGTTTTCTCATCCAATTGGCTTTGCTGTTGCTGCAACTGGGCTTGCCATTGTTCAAGCCTGCCCTCCCGCTCGATGGCAGCCAGTTTTTGCTGGGTCAGCTCCTGGGCGACGCGCGCGAGGTTGGTCAGCGTACTGTCCACTTCGAACAAGCTGCTGTCGTCCACCGGCGCCGCCAACATCGGCTGCGCAAACTTCTCTTGCTCACGCGGGGCAACGGGTGCGGCCACCACCCTGCTTACCGGCGTCTCGAGCGGCACCTGCTGCAGTTCTTCGACAGCCTGTTCAGGCGCAGGCCGCCGGGCAGGTTCGGATGGGCTCGACACCTTCGCAACCGAGTTCATCTGCGATGAAAAGCGAATGGACGGCACGATCAATGAAGCACTTTCGATTGCCGGCAGCGCCGGAGCGGCCATACCCAAGGTGATCACCTTCATCACCAGCGCCTTTTTGATGATCATCGAGTGATGATCATCGGGTTTGGCGGGCGGCAGCTTGCAGCCTTTCAAATCGACAAAATGATAAGGCACCTGGGTTTCGACGACGCCGCCCGGCTTGGCGCCCGACGCAGCCAGCGTCAGGATTTGCTTGAAAACATGCATTGCCACCTGCAGGTCGTCTTTTGTTTCAACACCGTCCAGAAAATACCGTTCGGCTTTTTTGCGCAACGCCGCGATATAGACCCTGGCACTGCCCGGCTCCACTTCTTCATCCAGACTATAAACAAGAAAATTCGAGGCAATCTGACCTACAGCAAACCCACAGAGCAGTGCACCGTTGACCGGAGCATCCTCACCGTTGCGTTCAAGAACAAGGGTACGTAGCAGCATCATCGTAATCAGGCCTCGATACTAAGGGCGACAATTAAAGGGTTAAAAACACACCACGATTGTTCCAGTGACCCGCCTAACAAGCACGTAGGACTCTTCTTATAAGTGCGAAGCAGCGTTCCCAAACCCCCCTATTGTCCGTACCCTTTTTCGGTCCCTCCCCCACTGTGAACCCAAACTTGTCCGGTAATAAAATGATCGAAATAAGCAATTTGACAAAACACCAGGACAAGAAAAATATAATTAACAGCTTTTCATTCAGTGCCACTCAAAAAGAATGCCTGGGATTATTTGGTGAGGACCCCACCGTTAAGACAGCACTTCTGAATATGATATCGGGCGCTGTGCAGCCTTCCAGCGGCCATATAACTATCCAGGGCTTCGACACACAAACCCAAACATTCAAAGCCAAAAAGTTCATCGGGTACCAACTTGACCTGGACTTCGATCACCCCACGATGTCGGTTAAAGAGTTTCTTAATTTCATCGCGGCCCTGCGTGGGTTCAACGGCAGCGAAAAGCGTGTACGCGTTGAAGAGGCTGCCACGCGCCTGGAGTTGTGGCCGATACTCAGCGCTCCACTCAATGCCCTCTCCATTGGGTCCAAGCGCAAAGTCGCGGTTGCCCAAGCCATCCTCCATGGGCCCGCCCTGTTGTTACTGGATGAACCGACTGAAGGACTCGCGCCTGATCAGAAACACCGATTCAGGGCGCTCATCCAGTCCCTGACCCAGGAAATGACGATCATCATCGCGTCCCGCCACTGCGATGAATTATCCGAACTCTGTACTCGCGCATTGATCATCGCCGACGGTCGCCTGGTGGCTGATACCCCATTGCCCGAGCTACAACGCGAATCTCGTCATTTCCAGGCGGTCACCCTCACGGCAGAAACGCCCCTGGACCTCTTGGCCCTGGCGGTGCTGCCCGGTGTGGCCGGCATCGAAGAACACCGGCATGCGCCCGGCACAGTGACCGTCCTGGCCATGCCGGGGCACGCCATCTACCCGCACATCAACACGCTCATTGCCAATCGTCGCTGGAAAATCAACTCATTGAGTCTGGAGCCAGGTCGCCTGAACGACGTGGTTCATCATCTGAGCCGAGAGGCGTCCTCTTGAAACTGCTACCCGTCATATTCAAGCGCCAACTCGTCAGCTACGCCTGCGCGCCGGACACTTACCTGAGTATTGCGATTTTTTTAGCCCTGTCCGTCACAGTGGGGATGTACATCACCCCGTGGCTGGAACAAGACAGCGGCGACCTACAGGCCTTTTTCCAGTTTCATCCCTGGTTCTATTTGCTGTTTATACCGGTACTGGCAACCCGGCTCTGGTCGGATGAATCCAATACAGGCTTCCTCAACCTGATGAAAACATTCCCCATCACCCCGCTTGAATGGGTGGTCGGCAAATTTCTGGCCGCCTGGTTCGTGATCGGTATCAGCCTGATGCTGATGTTCCCCCTGGTCATCATTGCCAACTACCTGGGCAGCGCAGACAACGGCGTCATTGCCTCGCAATTCATTGCAAGCTGGCTGTTGGCGGGGAGTTACTTGTCCGCCAGTTGTTTTATTTTCACCCTGATACGTCAGCGTACGGTTATCGCCATTCTGACGATTGGCTTGCTGCTGATCGCCAGCGGGCTTTCATCACTATTGGACGCACTTGAACATCAACAACCCATCTGGCTGATCGACAGCCTGGCGACCCTCAGCCCTTTTTCAAGATTCAGCACTATTGACGATGGCAAGTTCACACTTCGCGACATGCTGTATTTCATCAGCATGATCCTGGCGTTTCTCGCTGCAACGACCGTCACACTCAACTATAAACACAGTTGAGAAGGGAAACCCTCTATGCGATCCGTTCTGCGCGCAGGTATGACCCTGACCGTCATACTGTTACTTTTTCTGGCGTTCAACCTGGTCTGGATAACTAAACTCCCGGATATCCGCTGGGATTATTCACAACAAAAAACCCACACACTGTCTGCCCCTGTTCGACACTTGCTGACGTCGCTGGAAAGCCCAGTGGACTTGTATTATTTCAATGCGAGCAGCGATCCGAAAAAAAGCTACGCCCTGAAAAGGTACGGCACGCGTATTGAGGACTTGCTCAAGGAGTACGAAAAAGCCGCCAAAGGCATGATCAATCTGCACCTTATCGAGCCTGCTCCTTTTTCAGAAGACGCCTACAAGGCAGGGTTATTTGGGCTGGATGATGAAGTCGGCTTTCTAGGCCTTATCGGCACCCGTGCCGGCCACGGTGCACAACGCATTGAATCATTCAGCGTGGAGCGCGAACCGCTGCTCGAGTATGAAATCAGCCACCTGATCTATAAGTTGCAGCACCCGGAACGCCCCCTTGTCGGGCTGTTGTCAGGGTTGGCGATGGGGGAATCCGCAGGCCGGTTGGTGAAGGAACTGCAGCAGCACTTCAACCTGGTCAACCTGGACTCCAGCACCGAACGCATCCCGGAACACCTGCAAACGCTGATGGTCGTGCACCCACGCGCATTGCCCGAGCCGACCCTGTACGGGATTGAACAATTCGTGTTGAAGGGCGGTAAATTGATGATGTTCATCGACCCGCTCAGCGAGCAACGCCCCAACACCACGCCCACCCACTCCCAACTCGACGGACTGCTGGCCGCCTGGGGCATCCAGATGCCGGCGAACAAATGGCTGGTCGACAACCTCTACTCATCGTGGGCGACGTCGGACGCCGGTACTACGGCGGCACAGCATCCAGCCAGATTGGACCTGCCCCGGCAGGCGATGAACACACACGATGTCAGCACCTGGAAATTGAAACAGGTAACGGTGTCGAGCAGTGGCGCCCTCTCACGACTCAATAAAAGTCGCACAAGCTTCATCCCGCTCCTGCAGAGCTCCGAGCAATCCAGGCTGTTGGATACCGAGCAATTTGCTGGCGCCAACCCGCTCGCCCCAGCGGATGACAACACGCCCCTTCAAGGAAAGCGCCACGTGATCGCCGCCCGTATCGAGGGGCCGGGGTATTCCGCATTCCCTGACGGCATCAAGGGCCAGCCGCCCGGTCTACAGAAGGCTGCGCAGATCCATGTCGTGGTGGTTGCCGATACGGACGTGCTCTCGGATAACGTCAGCGGCTCGGCGCCTGACGGCAATGCGTTATTCGTTTTGAATACCCTGGATAACCTGGCCGTTCCCGATGCACTCGCCAGCATCCGCCCGCATGCGGTGCAGGAAAGAGCCCCCACCCTGCTGGAGACGCTGCGCGGGGCTGCCGAGCAAGCCTACCGCGCGAAGGCCAGCGAACTGGAGCGGCGCCTGCAACGCACCGAACAGGAGTGGGAACAATTGAGCCCGCAAAAAACCACACTCGGCAGCCAGGCCGTGGACCCCACTACCCAGCTGCAAGCACTCAACAAGGAGCGCCTGCGCTTGCCCATGGAACTGCATGCCTTGCAGGTCGACGCTTACGCACAGGTAAACCGCCTTGAGCTGGCAATAAAGCTGGTGGTGACCTTCACGATCCCGCTTACTTTATGCCTGATGGCCTGGATAGTGTTCCTGGGGAATCGCCGGCGGCGTCTGCACGCACGCAGCGTATTTCACTAAACGCTCAACGCCTTGCAATCAGCCCTTGCCTGGCAATGCGGGTCAGTTGGTGGATCACTTCAGCCGCGTTGCCGGCGCTGGGGGCCTGGATCACCGCCAGATCGAAACTGTTGCTGGCAAAACGCGCAAGGGAATCGCCGTCTTCGACAAACTGGATCAGGAACGCCGAGGGTCGGCCGGTACGACGCGGCCAGCCATCCAGATAACGCAACAGCGTCGGCTGGTGCTTGCCGCCCAGGAGAATTTTAGGATTGCGTTGAGTGAGGTCCGCGGTAATCGGGGCCAGGCGTATCAGGGGGCGTAGTGCATTCATCGTGTCGTGTCTCTGCCTCAAAAGTCTGCGGGCAGGTGAGAGGCAACACCGAACCAGCGCTTTAGCGGAATTTCGAAGCATGGAACAGGCTTCTGTCGGGACCGATAACGATCACCCATGGCGCCCCGCAATTAGCTGTTTAAATCGGCGCATGAGCGGCATCCTAGAGAAGCCGGTGGGGCGGTGTCAAGAATCGCGAGCAACGAAAAGGCCCGCACAGGGCGGGCCGATTCAGGCTTTTGCAGAAGACTCAGCGGGCGATGGCACGGTCCGCAGACAGTTTGCCGGCGCCTTCCAGCAGTACCGCCAGCGAGCCGCCCAGCAAGGCCAGCGCGAATTCATAACCGTTGTTGGCCATGAACAGCCCGTTATGGATATGCACCGAGAAGATCGCCACCAGCGACAGGATGGTCAGGCCCAATGCCGCAGGGCGAGCCAGCAAACCGATGATCAAGGCCAGGCCGGCGAAGAACTCGGTACCGCCCGACAGCAATGCCATCAGGGTACCCGGCGCCAGACCGATGCTTTCCATCCACTGGGCAGTGCCCGCCAAGCCGTAGCCACCGAACCAGCCAAACAGTTTTTGCGAACCATGGGCGGCGAAGATGATGCCGACAACGATGCGCAGAATGGTCAGGCCGTAACCGGCGCGGGTGGTCAGGATGCTTTTGATCAGTGGGCTCATGGTGGTAATCCTTTTTGAAGTAGGGGTTGGTTGGCCGCTATATTAATCAGTTTAAACAATGATAAAAGCCGAAAAAATGCCTGATTAATATCGATAAAATCGATTACTTCCGTGAGGCGACTTTCGGCGCTGGCGGCTCCAGGGATTCACGCTCCCGATCGAACGCCAGGTAGTACTTGTTCACGCTATTAACATAGCTGACGCCGCCCATCCCCACCTGCTCCATGGCAATGCGTTCAACCTGGAAGAACCACTGATTGGGGTTGAGGCCCCGCCGCCTGGCTTCGGTGCGCATGCCCTGCACCCGTTCCGGCCCCATGTTGTACGCCGCCAGCACAAAGGCCATGCGCTCGCGCTCGTTAAGCTTTGGGCTGGAGAAAAACTTGCGGCGAATCATCGACAAGTACCGCGCGCCCGCCTGCACATTGCTGTCGAGGGTCTCGATATTGCTGACCCCCACCCGCTGCGCCGCCGAAGGCGTGATTTGCATCAGCCCGGTGGGCCCACCGCTGTTACGCGCGCCGGGGTCCAGCGCCGACTCCTTGAAGGCCAGTGCGGCCAGGTTCAGCCAATCCATGCCCTGCTCGCGCGCGTGCTTTTGCAGGACCGGGCGCAGTTTTTCCAGGCGCTGGCGGTCGACCCGGGCCAATGGGTTACGCACTTGATAAAGGCGACGGTAGATACGCTGGAACGCCACATCCTGGTCGGAGGGGGTTCGATAGGTCTTGAGGAATCGATCGATGCTGGCCCGCAGCATCGAAGCGTCCTGGCGCACAAACCAGTATTCGTCGCCGGGTTCGCTGATGACCACCTGCTTGTCAAAGCGCAATTTGGGCAGGATCTTCGACCAGCGCTCGGCAATCGGCTTCTCGACAATCGTCAGGTGGAAAATACCTGCCTGGACCATCTCCAGCACATCCTCCACGGCCAGGGTCGGGTCCACCCACTCCACCTTGATCGGCGGCTGCTTGTGCAAGGCCAGCTTCTGGTTGACCTGGCTGATCGCATCCGCCGCCGCGCTGCCGGTGGTCAGTGCCAGGGTACGCCCCGACAGCTGCTCCAGCTTGGTAAAGCGCCGCTCGCCCTTCACCCCCACCAGCCACAACGGCACATCGCTGGCAATCGGGTCGCTGGTGCTGATCTTGTGTGCGGCCTTCACATCGAGTAATTCCCCGGGGGCCACCAGGTCGCCTTCACCCCGGGCCAGGGCGCCGAGCAACTGGTCCTTGGCTTTGGGAATGATCTTGAGGTTGATTTCCTGGCCATCACGGGCATGACCATTGAGGTACTGCTCGAAGGCGCGCAGGCGATGGTATTCGACGCCAATGGCCTGGCCCTGCACTTCGCCGGAACTGTTGCGGCTCTGGTTGACCAATACGCGCAGGGTGCGACTGGAGCGGATTTCCGCCAGGTCGCGGACCTTGCCGGGCTTGGTCACTTCCAGCGGCCCGTCCAGACGCGCAACCGCCGCCATGGGCAGCAGTAACGTCAGGCACAACATAAGCAACGCCGAGGGTCGGATCATCCGCTCTCCGGAAAGAATACTGGCCAGCAGCCTCGCGAAAAACGAGGCGTTGGGCGTCAGAAACAGAGCGCTTTAAGCGCAGGCTTTGCGCGCAACGGTGGCACAGGGCAAGGCGTTCGGCCAACCACAATGTCACTTGCGACGTTCAAAGACAGCTATAACTCATTGTAGTTCTTAGATTTTCTTATAAATCTACAGCTCTGATATGCTTTCCGGCCGCAGGCGGAGGTAGCACCATGCAACTCATTGATATCGGCGTCAACCTGACCAACCCCAGTTTCGACGACAAGCACCAGGCCGTTCTCGACCGCGCCTACGCCGCTGGCGTGCAGCAATTGGTGCTCACCGGCACCAGCGTCGACGGCAGCGAACAGGCCCTGGAACTCTGCGTAAAACTCGACGAAAGCGGGCAACGCCTGTTCAGCACCGCCGGTATCCACCCCCACTCCGCCAGCGACTGGAACGGCGACAGCGCCCAGCGTTTGCGCGGCCTGCTCGGCGAAAGCCGTGTGCGCGCCGTGGGCGAATGCGGGCTGGATTTCAACCGGGATTTTTCCCCGCGCCCGCAACAGGAAAAAGTCCTCGAAGAACACCTGGCCCTGGCCGTCGAGCTGAAACTGCCGGTGTTCCTGCATGAGCGCGACGCCAACCAGCGCCTGCTGGAGATCCTCAAGGACTACCGCGACCACCTCAGCGCCGCCGTGGTGCACTGCTTTACCGGCGAACAGCAGGCGTTGTTCAGCTATCTCGACCTCGACCTGCACATCGGCATCACCGGCTGGATCTGTGACGAACGCCGTGGGACACACCTGCACCCGCTGGTCAGGGAAATTCCCCGCGGCCGTCTGATGCTGGAAAGCGACGCGCCGTACCTGCTACCACGCACCCTGCGACCCAAACCGAAAAATGGTCGCAATGAACCGGCTTACCTGCCGGAGGTGCTGCGCGAAGTCGCCCTGCACCGCAACGAAAGCCTGGAAGACCTGGCCGANNATGCGGCGCATTGACCCATGTCAAAACCGGTTTGCTGAGTAGCGGCACAATAATGGCACCTTGCCAATGCTGTTTCCGCTATCAGAGAAAACCTTCCATGGGTGCCTGGCTTAGCAATATCTCGCTGAAGTACAAATTCTGGGCCGTCAACGCGGTCGCTTTCATCACCACCCTGCTGCTGGTGCTGTACGCCGTGCAGCTCGAACAACAGGCGCGCAGCGATGCGTCCCAGGCCTCGGCGCAGGCCCAGGGGCGATTGCTCAATGCCTGGCCGGCCGAAAAACCGCTGCCCAAGGGTGAGCAATGGCTGACGTTCGCGCGTGGCCAAGTCCCACAACTGGCCGACCTGGATCTGACAGCCCTGAGCCGCGCCACCGGCTGGGTCGAACTCAACCACATGCCGCTGTTAGGCGAAAACCCGTTGATGGGCGCTGAAGTCATCGCCCGCCCGGATGGGCAGTACGTCGCCGTACTCGCCTACGCGCCAAGCCTGAGCCAGGTATTTGGCGAGCGCTTCGCCAACTATGCCGTGGCCGTGGCGATCCTGATGCTGGCGATGCTCGGCGCGTCGCAGCTGTTGATCCGCTTCCTGCTCAGCCAACTCAACACCCTCAAGGACGTGATGCTGCACGTCGAGAAAACCGGCGATCTGTCAGCCCGCGTGCCCTTGGCCTGTAAGGATGAAGTCGGCCAGATGGCCAGCGCTTTCAACGCCATGCAGGCCGGCTACCAACGGGTGGTCAGCACCGTGGCGCGCACCGCCCGGCAACTCGACGAAGGTGCCGCGCGCCTGGCCAGCAGCATGAACGAGGTGCAGCACGGCATGCTCGGCCAGCAAAGCGAAACCGACCAGGCCGCCACCGCGATCAATGAAATGACCGCTACCGTCTACCATATCGCCCAACATGCCGGCGCCACGCGCGACCTGTCCCAGACCGCCGACACCCTCGCCGGCAGCGGCCAGGAGGTGGTCACCCGCGTACAACTTTCGATTGCCGGGCTGTCCACCGGCGTGCAACAGACCGCCGAAATGATCCAGAAACTGGCCGAGGACAGCCAGAAAATCAACGGCGTGGTCAGCGTGATCCACAGCATCGCCGAACAGACCAACCTGCTCGCCCTGAACGCCGCCATCGAAGCCGCGCGCGCCGGCGAAATGGGTCGTGGGTTTGCCGTGGTCGCCGATGAAGTGCGCAACCTCGCCAAACGCGTACAAAGCTCCACCGACGAAATCACCCGCATGGTCTCGGACCTGCAGGCCGGCACTCGCGACGCCGTGGACTTTATGCAGGAAAGCTCGTTCAAGGCCGATGACTGTGTGCAACAAGCCCAGGAAGCCGGCGCCGCCCTCGCCGAAATCACCGGCGCCGTGGCGCAGATGCGCGAGAGCAACACCCAGATCGCCGTCGCCGCCGAACAGCAAAGCCACGTGGCCGAAGAGATGAACCGCGCGGTGGTGAGCATTCGCGATGTGACCGAGAACACCGTGCAGCAGACGGTGGATTCGGCGACCACCAGCAATGAACTGGCGACCTTGGCGGGGGAATTGAGCAAGGCGATTGGCCAACTGAAGTTGTAGGAGGATTCAACGTGTAATCCACCACCTACAACTGTCTCTCCGTTTGCTCAACGTGTTTGCGAAACGTCCTAGCCCTGCTGTCGAATAACACCTACTTCTTTTCCCTACCAACCCCTCCAAAGTCTCTCGCCTGACCAACCAGCGCGAGGGACCGCCGATGCACTTCTCCGTTAATGTATTAACCCAAGACCATTCCGCCGGGCATAAATTTGGGGCTCGAAACGGAGAAGGTGATCAAGGCGCGCACTTTAATCTACGCCCAATTGACACACCGCGAACCGGCAGTATTCCGGGGACAAAAGATCATTACTTATTCAAGGCTAAAAAATGAAGTACTGGAACGAACTCGACGGATCCGTATTTTTTCAACAAAGTATTCAGCCGGGCAATTGAAATAAAAAAGGCTTATATCCACTCATTAAATATAGAAACCGATCAATACTCTTTCGGCATTGGCTTTGACATACCAGAGTTTCCTGATCGTTTACCCGAAAAATGGAAAGACCAAGGGTACAACACATGTAGGATAGGACTGAGCTGTTCAGAAATGAGTGACTTAAAAATAGCGAACCTTCCTAGCCGAGAGGTTTTTATTGTGACAATAAAGCAAGAAAACGGCATTTTCACCTTCACCGCAAAATCAAAGAGCGCCTCTGTCGAATTTAGAGCGACGTGGTTGTCTCTCGCTGGGCCCTCGGTATATATGAATTGCCCTGAGCCTGGAGACTACACTTGGTCGGACATTGATTTATAAAAATAAGGGTGCGATTTCGGCCCCGTAACTATGAACCCCATAGCCAACCCCAATTCGCCCCTTCCACCCGCCCCCACCTAAACTCTGCCCATATCGTTTCAACGGACAGAGGATTCACCATCATGGGCAAACGTCATCCCAATCTCCCCGCCTGGCAATGGCGCAATCAACCACAAAACCACCGGAACCCGACTAATGCAGGGCTGCAATTGATTGCCGTGCCGCTGTTGATCATTGGGTTTCTGCTGATGGCATCCGGTGTGTTCAGCGTGAGCCTGGCAAGTTTTGCCGTCGGTGTGATTGGTGTGCTGGCAGGCGTGGCGCTGCAACGCCACGGCCATAAGCTGGAAGCTCAAGCCAGCAAGCGTTTCTGAAAGTCAGGCGAACACCACCACGGTCTGGCGGCTGAGCGCGATCAGTTCGCCCGTCGGGCTCCACAACGCAGCCGCGGCATGACCGTAGCCGTCGCGGGCGTGTTCGATAGTGACCTGGTACTGGCACCAGTCCAGCGTCGTGAGGTTTTGCAGCGGCTGGATGAACTCGATGGTCCAGGTCAGGGTGCTGCCCGGCGCAGGCTTTTTCAGGTGAGGCAGTATGGCTGGGGGCCAGGCGTCGACTAATGCAAGAATGTGCGCTTCGGTCAGCGGCTCTTCTTTCACATCCCCACGCAAGCGCACCCAGCCGCCCATCTCGCGGGATTTATTGCCGGTAAACGGCAGGCCGCCGACACTCCAGCGCATCGCCAGATGGCGCATGAACTCGGGCGTGACGCCTTTGATATAAGGCAGCTCCTGGCATTCATCCCAGTGTTTGAACACCGGTGGCGGCTCACTGGCCACGTCAATTTCCGACTCCCGGGAGCCGCCGAAACTGGCCTGGACCAACGTCGCCACTTCACCGTTCTGCACCACACGGCCCAGCAACTGGCTCACGGCCTTGCCTTCGCGCAACACTTCGACTTGATAACTGGCTGGCACATCGGGCGCAACCGGGCCAACGAAGGTGATCGCCAGCGAACGCAATGGGCGATCTGCCGGCACCTGAGCGCGCAGCGCTTCGTACTCCAGCGCGGCCACCAGGCCACCAAAACTGGCGCGCCCCTGGGCCCATTCAGCGGGGATGGTGACATCCAGCGGGTTGCTACGGGCGGTGTCGAGCAAATCACTAAAGCGCATGGCGACCTCACATCAAAAGAAACAGATGGGGGATCTTAACCATCGTGCCAGCAAGGTACAGCGCTTATTCCGGCCAAAAACCGGACCGATTCAGAAACAATCCGCGCTGAGTTTATCCAGCACCCGGTCCGCCTGCCCTTCGGCCTTGGCCATGGTGCGGTGCCAAACCGCAACACACGGCTGCAGATCAGCCTGGTGCTCGGCTTGGGCCAGCCACTGCCAGCAGTCGTGCCAATCCCCCAGGGCGGCCTGGGCTTTTTTCAGACGAGACATGGCATTGGCGGGCAGTTTGTCCAACTCGGGATAGGCTTCGGCGGCGTAGCGCACGCGCTTGATCAACAACCGCAGGCGATGGCGATCATGGCCCGGATCCTTGAGTGCAGCGTCAAGATTGTGCCATTGCTTGGCCAGGCGCTTCTCGATGCGCGAACGCAGGCCCTTGAGCAATTTCTGATGGTGGGCGGCGCGGATAAAACGCGGGAAAGCATCTAGGATCAACAACAACTGAGCCAACTCCGGGCTTTGCGCCACGTGGCGATAGGCTTCGGGTTGCAGGCGCAAGCGCCGATCTGCAGCTTGGTGATGGCCGTGCTGGTGCAAATACGCCGCCAGCACCTCGCGGTCGCGCAGCGGCGTAGTCAATTGGCCGACCGCGCTGGCGGCCAATTCAAGCTGCTCCACACCCGGCAGCCCGCGCAAAGGGCGCAACAAACTGCGCAGGCGCCGCACCGTGGTGCGCAGGTCGTGCAGGGCTTCATCATCGGTAACAGCGGCGAGGCGAGCCTGGCAGCTCAGTAACCCAACTTCCAGGCCAATGACCTGAGCGACTAACCGATCGACCAAAGCTGACATGCCGCCCTCACTTTCCGATGAAAAATCCTGTTGCCGCTACCGATCAACGCCCGGCGCGCGACTCACGAATGTAGAACCGTGCCTTCTCGGCCTTGTTGGAGCAACCTTCAAAGGCCTCGAATTGTTGCTGGGTCTTGGCGCCGGTCAACAGCGACAANNTAAGCAGTTTTACCGGCGCAACCGGCCAGGGCCAACACAATCACAGGCACACACATCCAGGCTTTCATCGATGACACCTCAAATTAAGAAAAACAGTCGTACGGTGTAGACGTTGCCTACAAGGAAAAGTGCCTTTTCAGTCAGCCTGAAATCAAACCCGCCGATTGCCAGAGCATACCCGAGCCCCGTGGCTATTCTGGAAAAATATTGCAGGGCCCGCGAAGATTGAAGCCGCCCCCTCAAAGGGTGCATTGTGGGTACCTGTCTAGGGGAGGACATTGTCCATGAAAAAGCGTGTTGCCTTGGTGCTGGGCTCTGGCGGGGCCCGGGGCTACGCCCATATTGGCGTGATCGAGGAAATCGAACGGCGCGGCTATGACATCGCCTGCATCGCCGGCTGCTCCATGGGCGCGGTGGTGGGCGGGATCTACGCCGCAGGCAAGCTGGACGAGTACCGCAACTGGATTGAAAGCCTGGACTACCTCGACGTGCTGCGCCTGGTCGACGTGAGCTTTCGCCTCGGCGCAATTCGCGGCGAGAAGGTCTTCGGGCAGATCCGCAAGATCGTCGGCGAAATCAATATCGAAGAGCTGCGCATCCCCTACACCGCCGTCGCCACCGACCTCACCAACCAACAGGAAATCTGGTTCCAGGAAGGTTGCCTGCACCAGGCCATGCGCGCCTCGGCGGCGATCCCCAGCCTGTTTACCCCGGTGATGCAAGGCAACCGCATGCTGGTGGACGGCGGCCTGCTCAACCCGCTGCCGATCGTACCGGTGGTGTCGAGCCATTGCGATTTGATCATTGCGGTCAACCTCAACGCCACCAACCAGAAGCACTACCACTTGCCGGTGATACAGCGCCCGCCGGCGTTCAAGAGTCGCTTCAACAACCTGGCGAAATCACTGGGGTCGCATTTGCCGTTTCGCCGCAAGCAGGCCGAACAACTGATGAAGCTCGAGCAGGAAGCCCTGGAGGCACAGTCGGCGGAGATCAACCCGTGGCTGGACTCTGCCGAGCCCGAATCCCAGCAACCCGCCGCCGCGCCGGAAAAGGCCGGGGCGCCGAAGTCGGCCACCGGGTCGTTCATCATCGATAACGTCGGCCCGGCGTCATTGCTGGATTTGATCAACCAGAGTTTCGAGGTGATGCAGACGTCGCTGGCGCAGTACAAGATTNNACGTTGGCGCAGTACAAGATCGCTGGGTATCCGCCGGACATCCTGATCAACGTGCCGAAGCGGGTGTGCCGGTTTTTCGAGTTTTACAAGGCGCCGGAGTTGATTGCCTTGGGTAGGGAAATTGCCAGTGATACGTTGGATCGGTATGAGAGTGAGCAGTCCTGAGGTTTGGTGGTGTTGCTGAGGGCCTCATCGGGGGCAAGCCCCCTGCCACACTTGAATATATTCACAATTCAAAATGTGGGAGGGGGCTTGCCCCGATGAGGCCGGCACAGGCGCCAACAATCTCAGACACTCAACAACCGATACCCCACCCCCGCCTCCGTCACG
>CXWL01010018.1_pt1 | contig 20093 bp, 28 predicted proteins | sample 590931 | NCBI WGS metagenome assembly CXWL01 (sample SAMEA3498368, study PRJEB10139) | groundwater metagenome | biome: water well; material: biofilm material | place: Germany | collected 2015-04-27 | reverse complement strand
AGTGCGTGAGTTCGGTTTATCATCGCTTTGCGCTCAACAATCCCGACTTGATGAGCGCGCCTTCTAAAAAATCATTCTCCAACGTGAGCTGTCCAATCTTGGCGTGAAGTATCTTGAGATCAGGCGCGGCGGCCTTTGCTTTTGAATTACTCCCGAATACATCGATTGCAGATTCCTGTAATTGCTGCTTCCATTCCGAAATCTGGTTCGGATGCGCATCAAATTGTTCAGCTAACTCAGCTAGTGTCTTATCACCCTTGATCGCAGCTATTGCCACCTTGGCTTTGAATCCCGCTGCGTGATTCTGGTCCTCCTTCTCATACTCTCGCTCCTTTTTTGCCGCGAACTTCACGGATTTAGATTGAGCAAGATNNACTTATCCGACTGTCCGAATTTGCGAGGCCACTTCTACTCCTGAATGACACAATTTTGACACAGCCGGAGAATTAGAAAGCCATAAAATTAATATAACTTATTGATTTATGGTGCCGACACCAAGAATCGAACTCTGGACCTTCTGATTACAAATTCTAAAATGTACTGTTTTACGTTGTTTTAATATTTTTGAATATGTATTAATGTCATTGTTTTGTATTGATTTTTACTGTTATTTTGTTTTAAACTCCAGCCCATAGTTTTACGCCTACTGTCTACATAGTGTCTACATGGCGTCTACATGAAAGGAGATTGAAGCAATGACCACACCCCAAACGCTCCCACAAAAAATTACAAAATCCTATGTAGACAAATTGTCTACACCAGAAACCGGCCAAGCCTTCGTTCGTGATACTGAACTCAAAGGTTTTGCTGTGCGTGTTACTCCATCCGGCGCAAAATCATTTATTCTCGAAAAGAGAATTGATGGCAAAGTAAAGCGATTAACTCTTGGCCGCTACCCTGAGTTAACCGTCGAGCAAGCCAGAAAAGAAGCCCACAAGCTGCTGGGTCATATTGCGATGGGGCGCAATCCTCCTGCCGAAAAGAAATATGAAGCACTGCAAGGCACTACGCTAGAGCAAGCATTTAATGATTTCATCGCTGTTAGAAAAAAACTAAAAGCTCGCACTCTCTATGATTATCAACGCATCATGAAGACTGTGTTTGCTGATTGGCAGAACAAAGCCATGCTGGAAATTGGCAAAGACATGGTTGCCAAACGTCACAGCAAAATCGGCACTGAACACGGGGAAGCCTATGCCAATCTATCCATGCGTTTTTTACGTGCCTTGTTTAACTTTGCCATTGCACAATATGAAGACGGCAGCGGCAATGCCATTTTGCGAGAAAACCCGGTAACACGACTCACCCAAACTCGTGCCTGGTATCGGGTAGATCGCCGCCAAACTGTTATTAAACCGCATGAACTCGAACCCTGGTTCCAAGCAATCATGAACTTAAAAAATGATCCGCTCAGCCAAAACCGTGAAACCATCCGTGATTATTTACTGTTAGTACTCTTTACCGGATTAAGACGCGAAGAAGCCGCCAGCATGACCTGGAATAATGTGGACTTACAAGCTAAGACCCTGAAAGTAATTGATACTAAAAACCATCTGGATCATACCCTGCCCTTATCTGATTTTCTTTACGATCTGCTACAGCAACGAAAAAATAACGCGACCAATGAATATGTATTCCAGAGAGCCAGTGGAACCGGATATGTTTCCGAACAACGCAAGCAAATGGCTAAAGTAATCAAGGAATCCAGCATCTCATTCACGATCCATGATTTACGCCGCACTTTCTTAACTGTGGCCGAAAGTCTGGATATTTCAGCCTATGCAGTAAAGCGCCTAGCCAATCACAAAATGAGCAATGACATTACAGCCGGGTACATTGTTGCCGATGTGGAACGGTTACGACAACCCATGCAAAAAATTACCGACTACATTCTGAAGTGTGCCGGTTATAAACCGTCAGCGACAGTAACCGATTTCCCTATAAAGAACTTACAGAGCAATACTTAAAGTATCCGTCATTGACGGATTAACAAATTATGTTTACTATTGTTGAAACTGAAACTTTTGAGCGCCTGTGGCCATATTACTGGACAGATCAGGCGCATGATGAGTTTATAACATTCATCACAGAAAATCCGGAAGCCGGTGATGTTGTCAAAGGTTCAGGCGGCATGCGCAAAGTACGCTGGAGTCGAACAGGCTCTGGAAAATCCGGTGGTGTTCGCGTGATTTATTTTAACCGTCTGGCTAATGGTGAAATATGGTTAGTCTTTATTTATGCAAAAAACAAACTGGACTCAATCAATGCAAAGACTTTAAAGGAAATAAAATATGAAATCGAAAAAACCTTTGACTGATGAAGAACTGGAAGCATGGGAAAATAGCCGAGACCTGGGAGCTGAATTATTGGAATCTGTTTGCCAGATGAAAGCAGGAAAAGGCCGTGTTGTCATGTCACCTGTCATATCTGCACGTAGGAAATCTGGGCTTTCTCAGGCTGAATTCGCCAAACTGCTAAACGTATCAGTGCGCACATTGCAAGAATGGGAGCAAGGCCGCCGTCAACCCAGCGGAGCAGCAAAAACACTGATCGCTATTGCCGAGCGTCACCCTGATGTATTGAAGGAAATTGCTGCATAACCTTCATCGCCATTGCCACCGCAAAGCGGCTTGCCCTTTACAGGCTGCCGCCACCCAAGAAAATATTAATTGAGGGATTGAGGCACTAGCGTTTTTATATTCCTTCTGTTTCCACACTAAAGCACGTCTGATTCTTCCAGACCAATCCACAAAACCTCAATCCTTCTTACTAAACCGCACTTCGGGCGGCGGCAGCCTGTCAAGGGTGGTAAGTCAATCCGGCAAATCAAATACAAATTTTCTCAAGTGTGCAGGCCATTAGCCGTCAATTAAATGTATTCAATTACCACCGCAAATGACCTGCTATGTTTCTTGATGATAATCCAGATTATCAAACAGTCTGGCAATTAGCTCATAATTGGGCTGATGCCGATCCAGACGAAACCGATACCAACGCGATTTCACCCAAGCTTAGAGAAAACATTATTCGGCTAATGCTTGCCATACGTAACAAAAAAATTTCTGCGCGAACACGCAAACGATCAATTTTTATTGATGATTCTGTTATTTCTCTGATAGTAGATACACCTCATTATCTAAAAACTTTAAGCTGTTTATTAAAAGATGCCATTAATAAATCCTATCTGGATTCGCTGTATATTAAGCGTGAAGAAGTAATTGATTTGTGCATCCGGTCTCATTACGACCCACCGTCTTGCTGGATGCCAAAACATCTACCTGATGGACAAACAGTTACTAAGGAAGCTAAAAACTACCGGCCAGCAGATGAAACTGAAGATCGGATTCGCTGCCAAGCAATAGCCAGCGCTTTATGGGAACTTGATCCAGCCATCCACCCTAACCATATTGCTCGATCTAAAATACTGCAGCGAATTGGCAATGGCGCACAATATGACATAAGTACAATTACTGACTGGATTGCCGAGCTTGATCCACAAAAAGACTATCGGAAACCAGGGCGACCACCAAAACCCCAATACGTAATTAAATTTGAAATGATCCCTCAGTCTAAAAAATAGCCTTTCAGTTTCTACTTAATCAATTCAAACGAAAAGTCGTCAAAACCGGCACCAAATAAAGATCTATAAAACTTGATTCTTATTGATCGGCAAACTTAAGTATCCCTCAGTCTACTGACCCTTTTTTATTTCTCTACAAGTTGCGGCAGCATTGATTCCGTATTCATCAACTAACGGAGTTAATCATGCAAAACCCATTACTCACTACTAAACAAGCGGCACAAATCTTAGGCGTAAGCATCGCATTCCTGGAACGAGACCGCTGGGCGGGTGCGCGGGTGCCCTTCGTCAAAATAGGCAGTCGAGCAGTTCGCTATCGCTATAGCGATCTGCTCGCCTATATTGAATCCTGTCTCTGTCAATCCACTAGTCAGTACTGAGGTATGTCATGCATACGTCAGTACGTGGCAGCCAAGAACTACTCACACCCGGCGAACAGATTGCCGAAAGTATTTTAAGTTTACTGGATGAACCGGATAGCAGCGACAAGCGATGGCGTGCGCCCATATTCCAGAGACTTCCCGAACGCTTTGCAGAAACTGCCGCCTATGACTACAAAGAAACCTACATCTTTGAAGGCAGGCGCAATGCCAATCAAGGTTTACTTAAAGCCTATGGAAAGCCCAACAAACTCAGCATTCCACTCAATGCCGCTGATGATGACCTTAAAGCGCTATCTAAGCGTATCGTGGCGGAAATCAAGGATTTTAGTAATTTCCTACTCAATCGAACCGATAAAATAGCCAGTTTGCTGCACTATGCGCAAAAATATGACGTCAATCTACCCTCTTTAGATAACCCAGGTATCACAGAGAAGGGGATTTATACCCGCCTGACCAATGAAAATTGGTGGTTACGCAAACTACGTAAAACCCATGCCAGGAATCTGGAACAAGAAGCGATTCGATCCGGTTTCGTGCATCAACGTAAAGGCAAGTATGTCAGTGATGAAACCCTGCAACGACGCAGAGAACAGAAAAAACGTAACCAACGCATCCTTGAAGGATTGCTGGCCATTAATGAGCTGGACAAAGGTCTGACGCTCAGCGAATTAGCAGAGCATAGCTTGGCCAATCCACGAGTGCGCCGCAGTGAATTGATGGTGCGTATCTTCGGCTTTGAATTCATTGCCAACGAGCTGGCACATGCTGGTGAATTTTATACCATCACGTGTCCATCCCGAATGCATGCCCGTTTATCGGGTAGTTGCAAAGCTAATCCCAAATATGACGGCACCACACCAAAACAAGCCCAAAAATATCTAAACAAAGTCTGGTCAAGAATCCGCGCAAAACTGGATCGTGATGATCTGGATATTTATGGTTTCCGCATTGCTGAACCGCAACATGACGGCACACCACATTGGCATATGCTGGTATTCATGCCACCTGAGCACAGTGAAAAAGTGCGCAAGATATTTCAACGCTATGCACTAGAAACGGATGGTGATGAACCTGGCGCACTAAAACATCGCTTCACAGCCATTGTTATTGATAAGAACAAAGGTTCTGCGGTTGGCTATATTGCCAAATACATTTCAAAGAATATCGATGGTTACGGCCTTGAACATGACATTGACGGCGATCCGATACAGGAAGCGGCTGAACGAGTAGAAGCCTGGGCATCAACTTGGGGAATCCGGCAATTTCAGCAAATCGGCGGTGCGCCTGTCAGCATTTGGCGAGAACTTCGTAAAATTAGCAATGCACCTGAAGGCATTCTACAACAAGCTCAGCAAGCAGCCGATCAAGGTAAATGGTGGCAGTTTATTCAATTGATGGGAGGCGCTACTGCTAAACGCAGAGACAATCCCATCAAGTTAATGAAAATAGAATCCAAAGAACTTGGAAGATATGGTGATCCGATAGGACAAAAAATCTGCGGTGTAAAAACTGATTCCATCCAATTACTCACCCACTTGCATCAATGGCGTATTGAACGATGTGCAGTCAGCACAGAACAAACTGAACGGCGAAGCGCAAAGCGCCCGAGTGGGAGCGGCAGCGACCGCGAGGACGCATTTGCGGCGCAGCCGCCTTGGAGTTCTGTTAATAACTGTACGATTGAAAGAGAAAAAATTACAAATTATAAACGCAATAAATAATTGTGAAAATTTAGCATTTACAGTCAAAATTAAATTAGAATTCAAATTGAAATAAAACTATTTATGTAATGGTTATTATTATTTCTTAAAAACAAAATAGGAATAAGATCATGATTTTAGAAAAAAATAATTTTTATTTACTTGTCTTACTAATAGCGTTTATTACGAGCAGTTGCACTTCAGCTCCATCGAAGAAACTTGCTGCTAGTTACGGGCAAGCAACTACAGCCATGGCTGCAACCGCAATTGATAAATATCATGGAATACAAGATTTAGAATACACGGCAAGAATTATGAAAAACATTCATTCTTTCGACGATGCCGCAAAGGATTTTTTTAGTGCTCCGGTTTTAAGTGAAGAATCTGTAGGTTTACGTATATCTCTACTTGATCAGTTAGGTCGATATGGTAAAGCCTTAGAGGCAATCGCCTCAGACAATGAATTAGAAAACATTGACAAAGCAAGTAAGGAACTTTATGGATCCCTTTCAGGAATCAATGCAACTATTAAAAAAGAAGGTAATTCAACGGGACTATCTGATAACGATTTGGGGGTTATCGCAACAGTAGTAAATGTCGCCGGCCGGGCATACTTTGAATATCAAAGGCATCAGATTTTGTCGACAATTGTAGAAAATGCTGATCCTCTGATCGTGCAAGTTATAGATTTATTAACTAATGAATTTAAGGAAAAATGGTTTTCAGTAGAAAAAAGTTTGAAAGAAGAAGTTAAGAAGTCTTTATTTGATGTTAGTCGAAATCAAGCATATCAACTAGATGATAAAAGTGCGGATTTAAAATACTTTCAGATTCGTCGTAATTTATTAGAAGAAGCACAAAAGATAAACAGAAGCATTAATACAACTCCTGAAAAAGAACCAATAATAGAAGGACTCAAAAAAGTAAAAGAAGCGCACCAGGAACTCAAGATAGCATTAAAACAAGATTCTTCTCAGATCCAAAATATGGATGGGCTTATTTTAGCTATTGCAGCTATTAAAAATGAAATAGCAAGGGCTAAATCTTTTAAAAGTGAACTTTCAAAACCTTAAGTATAGCTCTTAAATTTTAGTTTTATCAAAATTAACTTAATAAATAAAATTTGTCTGTTTTTAAATTTATTCGATATTTCTGAAAATCTATAGATTTGAATAATTTATATGAAGGGGAAAATGATGATATCAATTGAAGATAAAAATGTTCTCATTGAATCTATAAATAGATTAAATGATTACCTTGATTCTAAAGAGTATGCCGAATTAAAGATGAACTCTGAAACTCCTATTGTAGTTAGAAGAACATTAGTCGCTTTGATTAAAGAAAGGGGAGAATTAACTCAAAAGTTGCTAAAAATCTATGCAAGCGAAATATCCGAAAATGACACTAAATTTAAAGAATTATTAGAATCTATGAATAAAATTGCTAAAAATGCAGAAGCTGCCCAGGATAAATTGCAAGATATAGCGGGAAGAATTAAATCTGTTAATCAAATGGCTAAATTCGTCGATTCAGCATTAAAGTTAGCGGCAGGTTTAATGTAGTTATAAAAAGGGGAATATCATGACTGAAACGGATCAACAGCAACTTATAGCAATTCTAGCAGTACTAAGTAAGTTAGTAATTTTATCGATAATTCTTGAAAGAGGTCTTGCATTTGTATTTGAACAAGAATGGTTTGTTAAGTTTACTACTTCTGAAGTACAAGACCCTGAAGATCCAACGAAGAAAATCAAACTAAGTAGACTTTCTGGATTAAAGGGGCTAATCGCTTTATTAGTAGCTGGGGGTATCTGCTATAAATATGACTTCGATATAATGAAAATTATTTTTAATGCGGATCTAAGTTATGTAGGAATTATTATAACTAGCGTGGTAGCGGCCGGAGGAAGTGCCGGGGCTATAACCATATTTCAAGGTTTTTTAAATATAAATAAAGAATCAAGAGATTCGTTAATAGCTGCAAAGAAAGCAGAATCTGACTCTCTTAAACAGATTGCTGAAGCACAAGCAGCAGAGGCTAAGTTGAAAGCTGAAGCTGCGAAAGTGTTTCTTGAAACTCAAGTAGCTGACGCAAAGGCTAAACAGGTGATAGCTGATACCGAGCTTGCGGTGCTTGAAGCTAGGAAAAAGGCTGCGACTTAACAAGAAGAAAGCTTTACAAGTAAGAGAAAATTTATAAAATAAGAAGAATTAAGGAATATAATTCTACAAAATGGCGTAAGTAAATAAAATAATATTTAGCGCCCAAAATAGGAACTATTAAGTTAGAAAATATAAGACCTTATTAAAGTCTTATATTTTCTAACTCCTCTTTTTCTAAAAAGTGATGTACTTCAAAATGCATGGGATCATTGAAATCTTTTCCCCAAGTAAAGCCAAGCAATTGAAAAATCGGTGCAACAGGAGCAACAGAATCCCCAAATCCCGGATCATCCTCATTTAAATCAATTGCAATACCAAAAGCATGATTTGATGGAAGTTTGCTTAATTTGCCACTAGTTGGTTTTCTGAGACGAACGTTTAGCGTTCCTGCACAGGTTTTTACATGATGCAAAAGTCCTGACATTTCCATAAAATCAAAGGCTTTTAGCAATTGTCCTTGTGCTCTTTTATGTACTTTTAACTTTCCGTTAACTGCACCTGGAATTTTTTTTAATTGGGGAATTTCAATTGTTGAGACATCAGCTAAATTAAAACCGCTTAAAAAAATTATTTTATCTCCACGTTTCCATTCAGAATTTTGTGTTTTAAATTTGACTTCTCCAAATAACGGGTGAATAAACGTGCTTTCTGGCATTCCATTACCTCTGTTTAAAGTGCATATTACTTTTTTGATCGGTCATCAAAAAAATAAAATTAATGAATCAGAATGTTATTTTAAAATGCCCTCACTAAGGATCGAACTCATTACCTGATGATTACACTTTAACCTATTTCAAAGTTAAATTTTTATAACAAATTTCTCAAGCCCCATATCTAATTTTCTGTTTAGCGACTACATTAATTATGTAGTAATTTGTCTTTTACGTGGCAACCGATTGATTTTTTGTATTGTTGAGAAGAGTTGAACCTCTGGCTTACTGATAATGAATTTACTGTCTTAATCGCCAATATTTAAATCATAGATTATTTATCTGTGAGTTTAATTCAATCTACTGTCTACATATTGTCTACATTAATTTAATGCCTTTCCAATGCAACCTCTAACGCATTGATTATATGGTGCCGACACCAAGAATCGAACTCGGGACCTTCTGATTACAAATCAGCTGCTCTACCATCTGAGCTATGCCGGCAGTATACTTTGAAGTTTCTAGAACTGTTATTTTACAATCCGTAAATGGTTTTTCTTATTGGTGCTTCCAGATGAATTAGCTATTGAAGTTAAGCCAATATCTTCAGCGACTGGCAATTGGTTTTCATCATCTGTATCTAAAGAAAACAGTATTCCTTGATTAGTTTCCTTAGCAAATATCCCTTTTATTGCTGCCATAGGAATTTCAAGTTCTCTAGGAATCCCATTAAAACGTGCAGCAAAATAGATAAATTCATTATCAATGATTAAATCATTAACTGCTTTATTGCTGATGTTAAAGATTATTTCATCATTCTTGAAATACTTTTCAGGCATATCTAATTCAGGAAAAACAATTACGGATATATAAGGTGTGAAATTATTATCCACACACCATTCGTAGATTGAACGGATTAGATAAGGTTTATTAGAGCTGTTTTTTAATCTCATTTACGCATTACTTTTTCCGATGCGGATAAGGCATCAATAAATAGAGGCCGACTGAATAATCGTTCGGAATATTTAAGCAATGAAGCAGCTTGCTTTGGTAAGCGGATCTCAAAATGTTCTAAACGCCACAATAGTGGAGCAATCGCAACATCCAACATCGAAAACTCATCCCCAAGCATGAATTTCTGCTTGTCAAAAATAGGCGATAACATCGTTAGATTATCGGTAAGAACTATCCGTGCTTCGCTGATTGCTTTCTGGTCACTACCATCGAATGCAGCAATATAAAAAAACAATTCTTGCTCAAAACGATACAGCATCAATCGTGCGCGTGCACGCATTACAGGATCGGCTGGCATTAATTGCGGGTGCGGAAAGCGATCATCGATATATTCATTAATAATATTGGATTGATACAAAACCAGATCCCTTTCAACAAGAACCGGTGCTTTACCGTGCGGACTAATTAATGCCAGGTCTTCAGATTTACTATTTGGATCAACATCAATTACTTGAAAATCCATGTCTTTTTCATGCAAAACAATCCTGCAACGATGACTATATGGACAAGTAACCGTTGAAAACAACGTCATCATAACTTCTTTTCTCTTACTATACGGTATGAATGAAAAAAATCGAGAAATAACAAATGGATTTAGTGTATGTCTCTCCAGTATTCTCGTTTTAATACATATGTCAAAATAAGCATACCAAACAGGAAGGCCATGACCATTAATCCTAATTCTTTGCGAGAATTTGCGTGCGGCTCACCCAGATAAACTAGGTAATTAACCAAATCCCCTACAAATTTATCATATTCGACTGAGGTTAATTCACCTGGCTTTTCCAACGATAAGGTTTTTTGTTCCCCTTTGTCACTTGCTCTTGTAATTAATTTTTGCTCACCCTGTAATTCATAAAGAACATGGGGCATTGCTGCTCGATCAAAAACCAAATTATTCCAACCAGTTGCAGTAGCATCATCGCGATAGAACGCACGCAAGTAACTATACAACCAATCCGCTCCTCTTGAACGAGCAATTACTGACAAATCCGGAGGTACGACTCCAAACCATTCTTCGCCTTCTTTTTTGCGCATTGCGGATTGCATCAAACCACCCACTTTTTGCCCTGTGTGTACCAGCTTACTGAGAATCTCTTCATTACTTAAACCAATATCTCTATGGCGGTTATAGCGCATAAAGCTCGCTCCATGACAGGTCAAACAGTAACTTACAAAGCTTTCAGCGCCTCTTTGCAAAGAAGCATTATCCGTAATATCTACCGGAGCCTTATCCAAGGGAATAGCCGACTCTGCGGCAAACAGCTCAAATGAAGCTAGGCAAAAAACAAATACAATAGCATTAATTATTATCTTCTTCATTTTTTTACTCTTTCATCAATCTTTTAGGCTCAGGTTTAACTTTATCTATTTTGCTATACCAAGGCATCAAAATAAAGAATGCAAAATAAATAACCGTGAAAATTTGTGCTAACAGTGTATACATCGGTGTTGGGGATTTCGTTCCCAACCATCCTAATACAAAGAAACTTATCACAAAAAGTGTCAGTGCCACTTTAAAGTAAGGACCTTTGTACCGTATAGATTTAACAGGACTCCTGTCCAACCATGGTAAGAAACAGAAAATAACCACAGAACCGGCCATTAGAATCACTCCCCAAAGCTTCGCATCTATTCCTAAGAAATTAACGGTTACCGCGCGTAGCATTGAATAATACGGTGTGAAATACCAAACTGGCGCAATGTGATCTGGCGTTTGTAGTGTATTAGCAGGTATGAAATTATTATACTCGAGAAAATACCCACCCATTTCCGGAGCAAAGAAAATAATTCCACAGAATACAATCAGAAACACTACAACACCGACTATATCTTTTACCGTGTAGTAAGGATGAAATGGTATACCATCAACAGGAATTCCTGTTTTAGGATTTTTGTTGGTTTTAATTTCGATACCATCTGGATTATTTGAACCCGTTTCATGCAATGCCAGAATATGCACAAAAACTAGAACAACCAAGAGAATCGGCAGTGTAACTACATGGTAAGCAAAAAACCGATTGAGTGCTGCATCCGATAAAGTAAAATCCCCTAGCAACCATTGTTGCAGGGTATCACCTACTACTGGAATGGCACCAAACATACTCACGATTACTTGAGCCCCCCAGTAAGACATTTGCCCCCAAGGCAAAATATAGCCAGTAAATGCCAAACTCATCAGAATAAAAAATATTCCCATGCCAACAAGCCATAAAAGCTCACGGGGCTTTCTGTACGAGCCGTATATCATGCCTCGAAACATATGCAAATAAACTACGACAAAAAACATTGATGCACCGGTGGAATGCATATAGCGAATTAGCCAACCATACTCCACATCACGCATAATGTATTCAACAGACGAAAACGCCAAGCTTGCATCTGGCTTATAGTTCATAGTCAGAAAAATACCGGTTATCAGCTGATTGACTAGAACTAATAATGCTAACGAACCGAAGTAATACCAAAAATTGAAATTTTTCGGTGCATAGTATTCTGACAAATGTGCTTTCCAATTTGATGTTAATGGAAAGCGCTTATCGACCCACGCAATCATCGAATTAAATAAGTTACTCATTTATACCGCCCCTTCACTTTCAGATCCAATTAATAGTTGATTGTCACTTAGATACGTATGAGGAGGAACAACCATATTGGTTGGAGCAGGAACACTTTTATAAACGCGACCAGCCAAATCAAATTTAGATCCGTGACATGGGCAGAAAAACCCACCCTGCCAGTCAGCACCAAGATCTGCAGGTGCAATATCTTTTCTAAATACTGGAGAACATCCTAAATGAGTGCATACGCCTTCGACAACAAGAATTTCTGGTTTAATGGATCGTGTACGATTTTGGGCGTACTCCGGCTGCTGCTTCTTCTCTGATTCCGGATCGGCCAATTCGCCTTCAATTTTTGTCAAAGATTCCAACATTTCGGGAGTCCGCTTCAAAATCCAAACAACTTTTCCACGCCATTCAACCATCAATAACATTCCCAATTCAAGCTTGGAAATATCAACTTCTACTGGCGCACCAGCTGCTTTAGCCCGTTCGCTAGGCATCATACTTAATAAAAAAGGGGTTGCAATTGCAGCCCCCGCAACTCCACCTGCAACAGAAGTGACAGCAATCAGAAACTTTCGTCTGCCACTCATTCTATCGCTTATACTAAAACTATCCGCCATGTTCAACCATTCCCCCCATTACATTAGTGTCTCAGAGTGTCTCAGGAAAGTTCTGTCAAAACAGATATCTATACTATCCGCCAATGTGCATAGATCTAAATATTATTATCTGTACTGGGATATTTAGAAATTCGACAGAGCACATCCCTAACTATAAAGACTCGAAGTATATCATAACCACTACGGCGTAAAAGCTATATTAGCTAATCACAAAAATTAGATTAAGAATTATTGATGCACGACATACCCTGCCTATTCCGCATTCTGCTGCAGAACAATAGCAAGGTAGATTAAATTCGATGGGCGCAGCGTATTAGTTAATGCAGATCCAGAGAATCCAATGAATCTATAGAAGAAATGTCGCTATCCTCGTCGGAATCATAGTAATCATTCGACGCTTCATACTCATCTATAATCTCTGCAAACCGACTCTCAGGGATCTGGCTATCCATAATTGCATCGCTTGCATCATTCAAATCATCTTCAGAATAAAGTTCATCATCCTCAAAAGTAAGTTCCTTGTTCATCACAGTCTACCCCCTAGCGTATTTTTAAAGGTAGTATATTGATATCACATATCAGTATTCCAAGAATCAAGAATAAATTGTACTTTTTACCCGTAATTCACTTCTATCTTCTTTCATGATGTGANNAAATTCTCAACACAAACTCCAATCGATTTATTACCTTAGTTTACACACACATACCAATATAAGGATAACAATTCTATTCAACGATGAATCGAGATTGAACCACATCGATAAACTTGTACCTAATAAATTTGGCCGCTGTATTACACCACATCTCTTTTAATCTCTTCGGGTTTAATTCCTCGCCCCTTGGGGCGCAAGCTGGTTGAAAACCAGCAGTTTGAAGAGCGTACTTAATACCTCGCCGCTTGCGGCGGGGTGCTTTATTATTTTCACTCACCATCTCGATCTGGGATAATAGATCACTTTAACATTTCGTTTAGCTAAAACGATCAGCAATTTCAATATCATATACTTACAAAATGAAAGATATGATATTGACGAATCCATACTATCGTAATGCAACCATTGAACCGAGATCAAGTACCATCACTCAAAATAAAAATTTCAGATGCCCCCCCTCTCTACACAACCCATCGTCATCAAACTAGCGACCGAATAACATTAAAAACCAACCATACAAAATAGAGAAAGCGATGCCTTCTATACCACTCTCTACAGTTGCGAGCGTATCCTACGAATAATTCTTATACGATTCACACTATCGACAAAAAGAGACAGAGACAAGCTACCTTTGCTATCCTTAAAAGACAAATTACTCAATTAATCACATTACCTTCCGATGTAATCAATTCGAATCTATGCACAGCTCTTTTCGCTTACTTTGCGCAAAAATAATGACATTTAATTCAATAAATTTCGTATTGCTGTGCCTAGATTTTCTACACCTTATCAATAAACAGCACTTGAAGGAGGAAGTATGAGTAAGTTCTTTATGATTATCATTCTTGCATTTCTATGTTCTGGAATTGTTCAAGCTGCTACCAACATTAATACCGCTTCGCAAACCGAGCTTGAATCTTTACAGGGAATCGGTCCTGCTAAAGCAAAAGCAATTATAGAATACCGCGAGAAGAATGGCTCTTTCGCTTCTGTCGAAGATCTAAAGAAGGTTGATGGTATCGGTACTGGAACACTTAAACAACTTCATGATGTAATCACCGTAGAAAACAAACAATCTGCCGAGTCCACTAAAGTTAGCAAGAAACCAGAAAAAGAGTAGAGAAATCAAACAAAAAACTAACAATCTTATACAAATTCAGAAAGATTGTTAGTTATAAAGTAATTATCTTTCAACCGTAGATTGTGTATGTGATAATCTGAATCATCTAGTATGAATTCAATTACATGTACAATACGGTTGAAAATTTCGTTGGGAATACACCTCTAGTTAAGCTTAAACGACTACCGGGCATCACCAGTAACATCATTCTCGCTAAGCTTGAAGGCAATAATCCCGCTGGTTCAGTCAAGGATCGCCCAGCATTATCAATGATCTTTCGCGCACAAAACCGGGGTGAAATCAAACCTGGAGACACACTCATAGAAGCGACCAGTGGCAACACTGGCATTGCGCTAGCAATGACTGCTGCGATTATGGGATATAAAATGATACTGGTTATGCCGGAAAACTTAACTATCGAAAGACGTCAGTCGATGAGTGCATACGGCGCAGAAATCGTTTTGACACCGAGAAGTGGGGGCATGGAGGAAGCCCGAGATCTAGCCATAAAAATGCGTGACGAAGGAAAAGGTATCATTCTTGATCAGTTTGCAAATCCAGACAACCCGCTGGCACACTATGAAGGGACCGCACCTGAGATATGGCGTGATACTCATGGAAAAATTACCCATTTCGTTAGTAGCATGGGAACCACTGGAACGATTATGGGTTGCTCGAGATTTTTCAAAGAACAGCGAAATGAAATTAAAGTCATTGGCGTACAACCACAGGAAGGTTCACAAATTCCCGGAATTCGCAAATGGTCCCCTGCTTACCTCCCCAAGATTTTTGAACATAACCGAGTTGATGAGTTATTACACGTTTCTCAGCAAGAAGCTGAACATTTTGCTCGCCGTTTAGCGAGTGAAGAAGGGATATTCGCGGGGATTTCGTCAGGTGGCGCTTTGGCAGCTGCATTGCAAGTATCCTCACAAGTAGAAAATGCAGTCATAGTGTTCATAGTCTGTGATCGGGGTGATCGTTATTTGTCAACCGGTGTTTTTTCATGTTCATTGCAACACAATTAAAAAAGTCTACTAAAAAATAGTATTCAGATTTTGCCGTAAAACCAAGTGATGATACGTTTATAGACATACACCTGTTAACAAATTAATTCATCAATCCTTTATAGCAAATGCCAGAAGCTGATTTTTCATTACCTGTACGGGTTTATTATCAGGATACAGATGCTGGGGGTGTAGTCTATCATGCAACACATCTTCACTTTCTTGAGCGCGCACGTTACGAATGGCTCAGGGAATTAGGCTTTACCGCAAACTCATTGATCGAGAATCATGGTGTATTATTTATGATACGCTCGCTTGAAATTGAATATTCCAAACCAGCAACACTCGACAATCTTTTATCTGTAACAGTCAAAGTTACGCATGTTGGGCGAAGCCGTATTACGCTATTTCAAGAAATATTGCTGGAAAATATTAAACTCGTCAGCGCTACAATCCACGTTGTTTGTGTAGGTGTCGCAACGTTAAAACCAGTCAGTCTTCCAATGCCTTTACGTGAAAAAATCGGGAATATTAAATGAATACAACAGTAACACAGGATATGTCATTTCTGCACTTAATTACCAGTGCAAGCCTGCCAGTGCAATTGGTTATGCTGATATTGGTCATGATTTCATTTTTATCTTGGTGGCATATCTTTCGTAAACTGTTTGTTGTTCGCAGTGAGGTCAATAAGACAGACGAATTTGAAGATATCTTTTGGCGCGGTGCCGATTTGAATTCGCTCTATCAACGCGCCACCAGCTCACGCTATGAATCCGGAAGCTTGGAACGCATTTTTGCAGCGGGCTTTGGTGAATTTAATAAACACCCCGCAGGCACAGATACTGAAGCAGTCATGGAAAGCACCCGAAGAGCTATGCGCGCAACTTATCAGCGTGAAATGGATCGCCTGGAATCCCACCTGTCATTTTTAGCTACCGTAGGCTCCGTCAGTCCATACGTTGGCTTGCTTGGAACTGTTTGGGGAATCATGAATTCATTTCGTAGCTTATCCAGTGTAGCTCAAGCCACTATCGCGCATGTTGCTCCAGGCATAGCAGAAGCGCTGATTGCTACGGCGATGGGATTATTTGCAGCAATCCCTGCCGTGGTTGCTTATAATCGCTATGCCACTGCAACCGATCGATTAGCCACTCGATTTGAAAGCTTTATGGAGGAATTATCGAATGTTTTACAACGCCGCTCCATTCGATAATCAACGAAAAGGTAACTATGGCACGCCGATCAAAGCATCGCCTCATGAATGACATCAATGTAGTTCCTTACATTGATGTCATGCTTGTATTATTGATAATCTTTATGGTCACAGCACCGATGATCAATCATGGACAAATCGAACTTCCTCAGATTGGTAAGTCTCTGGCTACTCCTGTTTTACCTTTGGAAATCATCATCAAAGCAAATGGGGATCTTTATTTGCGTGACCGAACAAAAACCTCTGTAGAGCAAAAGCTTAATAACCCCGAATTAGTTGAAACTATCAAACAAAAGCAATCTGAAAATCCCGAACAAGCTGTTGTGGTAGCAGCTGATAAAAATGTGCGTTACGAAGAGGTCATTAAAGTGATGGATGTGCTACAACAGCACCAAGTACAGAAAGTTGGTTTGCTGACTCAACAGAAATAAAACATTCATAATGAGTATCAACGTACTCCACTTTCACTCTTATTCAGAACCCAAGAAATTTTTATCCGGTGCACTGGCATTACTCATGCACATCATGTTCATTGCCATGATGGTTTTTGGTTTAAGTTGGAAGAATCAGCCACCGGAAGGCATGATAGTTGATTTATGGAGCGAACTTCCAAAGCCTGTTCAAGAACCCGTAGTATCCCGGGAACCATCGAAAGCTACACCTCCTCCCGAACCACTGAAACCAAAACCTATTGANNTAAAGAAATCACACCACCTATTAAAAAACCAGATATCGAACTCAAGCAGAAACCTGAACCGATTAAGGAGATTAAACCGAATTTAGAAGAGCTTAAGAAAAAAGAACTCGAAGAAAAATTAAAAAAAATGGAAGCACAAAAGAAAGAACAAGAACAAAAACAGGAAATAGAAAAGAAACAAGCTTTAGAGAATCAAAAGGAAATTGAAAAACAAAAAGAATTGCAAAAACAAAAGGAATTAGCTGCACAAAAACAAAAAGAACAGGAGGCAAAAACACGCCGTGATGCTGAAGCACGACACGCAGCACAGCAAGTCGCCGCAAGAAATCAAATAGCGGGTGAGATTGCGAAATACAAAGCGATGATTCTCGCCAAAATAAGAAGTAGAATCGTAATGCCACCAGACCTCCCAGGGAATCCAGTGGTAGAATTCAAAGTAACGTTATTGCCAGGCGGCGATATTCTTGATGTCAAGTTGAGCAAAAGTAGTGGTTACTCGGCTTTTGATAGTGCGGTTGAACGTGCGATATTTTTATCCAAGCCGCTACCTTTACCGCCTGACCCTGCTTTATTTAACGAGTTTCGTAACTTAAACATTACCGTACACTATCGTGAATGATTGCTATAATCGGTATACATTTTTTGATTTTATAAATTTTATGCGTCATGTTTCCTGATCGGATCAAATTCCTTTTCTGCGCTCTCATCCTCTCTTGCAGTTGGATAAGTTTTCCATCACTTGCCCAACTGAATATTGAGATTTTTGGTGGTGGAGCGGCGCGAATTCCAATTGCCATTGTCCCTTTTGCGGATGAAAATCGACTTCAACAAAACATCACTTCTGTAATCGGTGCAGATTTACAGCGCACTGGATTATTTAATTTGGTAGATACCTCAGGAGCGTCACCGCACATCCCTGCGGATGTCGTTTTCCCTGATTGGGTCAATCGTGGTGCCTCTGCATTAGTGATTGGACGAACGGTTGCAATGCCTGGGGATCAAGTTGAAATACAATTCCGTTTGATGGATGTATCAAAAAAAACACAACTGACCGGACTCGGAATCACAGTACCCTCCTCTCAATTACGATCGGCTGCACACCGGATTGCGGATGTTATTTATGAAGCGCTGACCGGTGATGTAGGTGTATTTAGTACGCGCATTGCTTACGTGTTAAAACAAGGAAACAAATACGCACTTCAAGTAGCAGATGCCGATGGTTATAACGCTCAATCGATCATCGAATATAACGAACCGATTATTTCTCCGGCATGGTCGCCTGATGGTAATCGACTGGCCTATGTATCCTTTGAAAACAAAAAACCGGTCGTATATGTGCAAACACTTGCGACACGACAACGCCATGCGGTTGCCAATTTCAAAGGAAGTAATAGCGCACCTGCTTGGTCGCCTGATGGCAACCGATTGGCCGTGGTATTAACCGGTCAAGGCGGGTCGCAAATCTTCTTAATTAATGCCGATGGAAGTGGTTTACAAAGGCTTAGCAGAAGTTCTGGCATTGATACCGAACCCAATTTTTCTCCTGATGGACGCTATATCTTATTTACCTCCGATCGAGGTGGTAGCCCACAAATTTATCGCATGGCCGTTACTCAATCAGAAAACCCCAATGCGGAACGTATGACTTTTGAGGGAAACTATAACGTCAGTCCAGATTATAGCCATAATGGTAAAAGCTATACTTTCATTCATCGTAATAACAATCAATTTAATGTGGCTGTGCAAGAAATCGGCTCACGCCAAGTACAGATACTGACTAACTCCAAATTTGATGAATCCCCCAGTTTTGCACCGAATGGCAAAATGATTTTGTATGCAACTGAAATTAATGGGCGTGGTATATTGTCGGCTGTGTCAAGTGATGGCCAAACAAAGCAGCACCTATCAGTACAATCTGGTGATATCAGAGAACCTGCATGGGGTCCGTTGCCGAAATGGAAATAACAGAGATTGATTTTTTAATGACAGAGGGTAAATAAATGAGAAAGTTATTGAGCGTTTCTTTGATTGTTTTGTTATCTGCTTGTGCCAGCCAAACAACCCAACCTGAAGTGGATGATTTAAATTCAGGCAGCAACATGGGAAATACGAATCTATCGGGCTCAGGATCCGGCAGACCCGGTTATTTCAACCAACTGCAAGACCCAAACAGTATCTTGTCGCAACGTAGCGTTTACTATGATTTTGATAGCTATTCCGTTAAAGGCGAATATCGAGAAATGGTGCTAGCACATGCTAAATTACTACGTGACAACCCTGATGCTAGCGTCATTCTACAGGGTAACACTGATGATCGTGGCAGCCGCGAATATAATTTAGCATTAGGTCAGCGCCGTGCTGACGGCGTCAGAAACATGATGGCATTAGCAGGTGCCGGGGATAGTCAAATCGAAGCCGTTAGCTTTGGTGAAGAAAAACCTCGCGCGCTAGGAAGTGGTGAATCGGCTTGGAGTCAGAACCGTCGTACGGATATTGTTTATCGAGGTGAATAATGATGCTGATACGTGCTTCCTTGTTGATATTGATACTGTGGTGTAATACCAGCCATGCAGGATTGTTCGGAAATGACGAAGAATTAGAGGCATTACGTAAACAAGCCAGTGCAATGGAAGCGCGTATCGCTAAGATGGAACAGGTACTGAATAATCAAGGTTTGATTGATCTATATAGCAAAGTAGAAACATTGGGTATTGAGCTGAACA
>CXWL01005982.1_pt1 | contig 20095 bp, 23 predicted proteins | sample 590931 | NCBI WGS metagenome assembly CXWL01 (sample SAMEA3498368, study PRJEB10139) | groundwater metagenome | biome: water well; material: biofilm material | place: Germany | collected 2015-04-27 | reverse complement strand
AGGGTTGGGGAGAGGGGAAGGCAACCCCAAGATAGTCGGTATTCATCGGCTGGTTATGAAAAGCGGGTCTGATAATTTCCGCTCCTCCAGCATCCAGGGCATTATGAAGCGCATCAAAGCCAAGGGTATCGAGGTGATTGTGTACGAACCCGCGCTCAGGGAATCAGAGTTTTTCCGCTCCAGAGTCGTGAATGATTTGGCCCAGTTCAAAAAAGAGTCCGACATCATCGTTGCCAACCGTATTACGGATGACATCCGGGATGTGTCAGAAAAGATTTACAGCCGTGATTTGTTTGGTAAAGACTAGCGATACAAGTAAAGCGAATTGCCTGTCGGACACGACAGACAGCATCGGTGAGGTTAATTAAATGATCTGGCAAGCCAACGTCCCTACCCTGCCCTCTACTTCACGCATCTGCACTTCATGGTAAGGCAGCGCGCTAACATCCAGCCCTTCGAGGTATTGCCGCATCGACACCAGTTCATAGCCCTGCGCTTGCCAACCTTGCAACAGCTGCTCAAAAATTGGCATCCATTTCTGTCCTTCCAGTTCGGCATGCAGCGTATAAACATGACCAGTTTCGGAAGGCTCTTCCGTTAATTTCAAAACATGTGAGGCGATATTTTCCAGCGTGATGCCGTCGCGATTCATCAGCTCGTCTAAGGTCGGCAGCGTGGTCGGCAATTGCGGGCAGGCGATGATCTCGGCTTGCCAAGTTGGCATGAAGGGATGCGTCCCACGCGTGTCGGAGCTGTATGCAAAACCATGCTGTTGCATGAGGCGCAATGCCTGGCGATTCATCTGCCAACCCGCCGCAGCATGGGCGTGTGGCGCATCACCAAAAATTTCGGTGTAGCGATCTACTGTTCGCTGTAACTCATGCTGAGTCCATTGATTATCCTTGGTTACGACGTGGTCTTGCCAGCGAATGTGGTCATAGCAATGGATACCCACTTCAAAACCCGCATCACGCACACCACGCATAATGTCCGCACATTTCTTACCGATGTCTGGCGCGGGAAGTAGCGTGCCATATAGCAAAGTCTTAATGCCGTAATGCTCCACCACCGAAGTGCGCGACACCTTGCTCAAGAAACCCGGACGAAATACGCGCTTGATGGCACGACCGGTATGGTCAGGGCCTAAGGAAAAAAAGAATGTCGCCTGCGCCTGATAGCGTTGCAACACATCCACCAAACGCGGCACACCCTCACGCGTACCGCGATAGGTGTCCACATCAATTTTTAGAGCGAGTTGTTTCATCTAGAGGGTGAAGAACTAAAATTTCCGAAATCTAAAACCAAACCTTGATCCACGAAATTCACGAAAGGCACGAAATAAAACCTTGAGTTTTTATTGTTAAGCAAATGACTCGTCGAGTTTTATTTTACCGCCTTGGCGTAGATTGGTTTTTTCGTGCCTTTCGTGAATTTCGTGGACAAATGTTTTGCCTTAATCCACCAACCCACGCGCCTCAGCAACCTGTCCACGATACGCATCAAAAATATTGCGCAAAGTATCAGCCATATTGATGGTTGGTTTCCAATCTAGCTCTTCGCAGGTGTTGGTGATTTTCGGCACGCGATTTTGCACGTCTTGGTAGCCTTTGCCGTAATACGCGGCAGAGGTAGTTTCAACAATTTTCACTTGTTTAGCTAACGCTTGGTATTCAGGATACTCATTCGCCAGTTTCAACATCATGTTGGCCAGATCGCAAATCGCATAGTTGTTGGTGGGGTTGCCTATGTTGTAGATCTTGCCTGTTGCCACGCCGTTTTTGTTGTCGATGATTTTCATCAGCGCGCTGATGCCGTCATCAATGTAAGTGAAAGCGCGTTTCTGATGTCCGCCATCCACCAGACTGATGTTCTCACCGCGCACAATGTGGCCGAGGAATTGTGTCACCACACGTGAACTGCCTTCCTTGGCTGTGTGGATAGAATCCAGTCCCGCACCGATCCAATTAAATGGACGGAACAGAGTGAAATTCAAGCCTTCCATGCCATAACCCCAGATCACGCGATCCATCAACTGTTTGGAGCAGGAATAAATCCAACGCGGTTTGTTGATCGGGCCGCAGACCAATTCAGATTCTTCCGGATCAAATTCTTCGTCATGGCACATGCCATACACTTCTGAAGTCGAAGGGAACACCAGATGTTTGCCATATTTCACAGCCGCACGCACGATAGGCAAGTTGGCTTCAAAGTCCAATTCAAACACACGCAGCGGTTGCTTCACATAGGTGGAAGGTGTGGCAATCGCCACCAACGGCAAAATCACATCGCATTTTTTGACGTGATACTCAACCCATTCCTTGTTGATGGTGATGTCGCCCTCAAAGAAATGGAAGCGCGGCTTACCGATCAAATCGGAGATACGGTCAGTACTCATGTCCATGCCGTACACTTCCCAATCGGTGGTGGCGAGAATGCGGTTGGATAGATGGTGACCAATAAAACCGTTCACACCGAGGATCAATACTTTTTTCATTTCATTTCCTTAACAATTAAATTCCATCGTCATTCCCGCGCAGGCGGGAATCCAGTTAATTAACAACTCCCCCCAACGGGGACAACATTTTTTGTCCGCTTCGCGGAGTCTTTTTTATTGCTAGATTCCCGCCTGCGCGGGATAACCAGCGACTTGCCCGCTTGCGGGCTTAGTCGAATGGCTAGTTGTTTCATCAATGACGAAACCTTAAAAACATCTACATACCAAACTCAAATTTTTCCGCACCGTAATTCGTAGCAAACTCAGCAGCACTCATCTCCACCCCGTTCAACTCAAAGCGCACCACACGCAACACCCCGCTGCCACAGATCGCATACGCCTTACCCTGTTTCACATAGAAGGCAGGGGCTTCTTTTCCGACTACTGTGCATTTGCTCACCAGTGTTTGCAAGATACGCATGGGCTTGCCCATCAGCATCGTCGTTGCACCCGGATACGGTGGTGCAACAGCACGCACCAGATTGTGTATCTGCTGCGCTGACTGCGACCAAGCGATGATGCCGTCTTCCGCCTTGCGTCCGCCAAAATACGCGCCTTTGCTCAAGTCCTGTTTAACCGCTTGAGCCTTGCCTGCCAGCAAATCCGACAAGCAAGCATTCAATGCCATCTCTGCTGCGACGGTGACTTTCTGAAACACTTCATGTGCCGTGTCATTCGGCAAAATTGGTACGGCCTGTTGCGCCACAACGTCGCCGTTGTCCGGCTTTTCCGTCATGTAGTGCAAGGTCGCGCCCGTCTCGGTTTCGCCGCGAATTATCGCCCAATTCACCGGAACCCGCCCGCGATATTTCGGCAGCAGCGAGCCGTGCATGTTGAATGCACCGTGCTTGGGTATCGCCAACAACGCTGGCTTCAACATCAGGCGGTAGTAAAAAGAAAAAAAGAAATCTGGCTGTAACGCTTGAATTTTCGCAATCACTTCCGGCGTGTTGGGGTCATTCGGTGTGATAACGGAAATGCCATGCAACGCAGCCAACTCGGCAACACTTTCAAACCAAATAGTTTCGTTGGGATTATCTTGATGCGTGACAACCAGCGCAACTTCGACACCATGCGCCAACAATGTGGAAAGGCAACGGTAGCCTACGTTGTGGTAGGCGAACACAACCGCACGGCTCATAGCGACTCCCCTCGCCCACTGGGAGAGGGGCAGGGGGTGAGGGAGGTAAATTTCAACGGACGCTCCCCCACCCTAGCACTCCCCCGTCTCGCCCGTGTGAGCGGCTTTGCTGCCACTCGCGGCGGGGATGCCCCTTGCGGGTAAAGGGAGAGGGAACGAGGTATTTTTTTCCAATACCGCTTCAACCAGATAACGTGGACGGTGGCGCACTTGCTGATAGATGCGTCCGATGTACTCGCCGAGCAGTCCAATGCCAAACAACGCGATGCCAATCAGGAAGAACATCAACGCAAACAGCGTAAACAATCCTTCTGCTTCCGGGCCAATAATCAAACGACGAATCACGAGAAACACGAAAAACAAACCTGAGAACACCGAGATCAACATGCCCAGCATGGAGAACATCTGCAACGGCACGAGCGAGAAGCTGGTCATCAAATCAAAATTCAGGCGGATCAGGCTGTACATCGAATACTTCGATTCACCCGCCGCGCGCTCTTCATGCCCCACCACCACCTCGGCGGGATTTCGTGCAAAGCTATACGCCAGCGCGGGAATGAAAGTGCTGACTTCCTTGCAGCTATTGATCGCGTTGATGATGTTGCGGTCATAGGCGCGAAACATACAGCCCTGATCGGTCATCTTGATGCGCGTGATTTTTTCACGCAGACCGTTCATGGCACGCGACGCAACATGCCGCCACCAACTGTCGCTGCGCTGACGGCGTATCGAGCCGACATAATCATGCCCCTCATCCATCTTCGCCAGCAACAAGCCAGTATCCTCAGGCGGATTCTGCAAGTCCGCATCCAGCGTCACTACACGTTGACCACTGCTATGCTCGAAGCCCGCCATGATTGCCATGTGTTGTCCAAAGTTACCATTAAACAAAATCACCCGCGTCACATCGGGACGCTTCTGGAACTGCTCGCGCAAGATCGCTGGCGAACGGTCGCGGCTGCCATCGTTGATGAACAAGATTTCGTAGCTGATGTTGAGTTTATCGAGTGCCGGATACAAACGGTCAAACAAGGATTGCAAGCCTTGCTCTTCGTTATAGACGGGAATGATGACGGAAAGTTGGAGTGGATTCATGGGGCGGCATTTTACAGTATGAGAACTGAGTTAGCGAAATCGAGATTATTGTAGGGCGCAATAAGCAGAGCTCATTGCACCAGATGTTTAGGAGAGACGCATACTACGCTGGCTGTGATTCATGCTCACCGCCTTTACCCCAATTGCAGTCCTGACAAAAAGAGCGCAGATTCTCTAGCACTGTCTTGCCACCCTTTGAAAACGGAGTGATATGGTCAATGTGCAGAACAACACCAACATGTGTGGCCGGACTTCGCCCGCAACCTACACATTTGAAGCAATCTCGCGCAAGCACCTGATACCGAAGCTTCATCGGGATAGCACGCTTTTCTGAAGCATCAATAGGCTTGATCGCAGGCTTGGATACTGATTGAAGCTGTCGTGAAAGAGCACCTACGGTTGAAGAATTAGCAGACTCTGAGGTGTACTCAATAAATGCCGCGCACGCGTTAACCCAGCCTCCAAAGCGTGTTTTGTAAGTTGTGTATGAATAGCGTGGTTCAGAGTAACCCCACTCATCTTTCGATGGTCGGTGTCCAATGAGACACCAAACTCGACTCAGTTCCGAAAATAGTTCTTCGTTTGAAATAAAGAAACGACCTTCCTTAACGGGAGCCATCAACTCAAGGCCTGTAGCATCAAGAGCAGTTTGCCAAGAGCCGAATCTCGCAAGAACTACTGAGCCCTTACAGTATTTGGATTCGGCATCAAATTCGTGGCGCGTAAACCTACGATTTTCTAATACAGCGGCAACTCGGCGCAGTTCATCTACAATTGCTTCGGTCGGATACTGATTGGCACGGGGGCGGTCTAAGTGGAATTCCATTTGTGTATATGCGGCCTAATGCGAATTAGACGATACAGCTAACACTTCAATCATCGCCGCGCACGTGCGCTCAACATCGCTTTCGTTCATCGCATAGAACATCGGCAGCGAAACTATTTGTTTACCGACGCGCTCGGCGACGGGGAACATGCCTTCCTTGAAGCCTAATGCACGATACAGCTTGAACAGGTGGATCGGTGCGTAGTGAAAGCCGATGCCGATGTTGTGGGCTTTCATTTTTTCCATGAACTCAGGTCGGGTGATGCACTCTGGCAAGACGATTTGGAACAGATGCCAGTTGGTATTTTGGAATTCGGCAGGCGGCAGTTGTGCGCCCGTTTGTGCTTCAAAATCTTTACCGAGTGTGGCGAAATAATGTTGGGCGAGTTTGCGTCGCTGCGCGTTGATTTCATTCAGTTTTGCAAATTGCCCCAGCCCAATTGCAGCGGCGATGTCGGTCATGTTGTATTTGCCGCCCAGCACGTCCACTTCGATGCCGTCCCAGCCACTGCGCGTCACGCCTTGCAGCCGATATTTTTCCGCGAGCAACGCTTCAGCCTCGTTGTTCAACACCAGACAGCCACCTTCAGACGTGGTGATGTTTTTGTTGGCCTGAAAGCTGAACGAAACGAAATCGCCAAACGAGCCTATCGGCTTGTCTTGCCAAGTCGAGCCCATCGCTTGCGCGGCATCTTCGATCACGCGCAGTTTGTGCCTCGCGGCAATCGCATACAGCCTGTCCATATCCAGCGGCTTGCCCGCCAAATACACGGGAATAATGGCGCGGGTTTTGGGTGTAATCGCGGCTTCGACTTTATCCAGATCAATGTTGCGCGTGATCGGATCAATGTCGGCAAACACCGGCGTTGCGCCAACTTCGAGTATCACATTCGCCGTCGCCACCCATGAAATCGGCGTGGTAATCACTTCATCGCCCGCACCGATACCCGCGATGCGCAAGGCGATCTCCATCGTGCAAGTGCCGGAATTAAATGTGCGCACCGGGCGACCACCAAAATACGCCGATAACTGCTTTTCAAATTCCGCCACTTTCGGGCCGCTGGTAATCCAGCCGGAACGTAGCGTGTCTGCCACAGAAGCGATGGTCGCTTCGTCAATGGTGGGCTTGGAGAAGGGAAGGAAAGTAGTCATGGTTATATCCGTCAATACAAAAATTTGGTTATGCGCGGTAGATTGTTGAATCTGTTATGCCCGCAGCATTAAAGCCTTCACGCCGCAAGCGGCAGGAGTCACACACGCCACACGCACGACCCAATTCATCCGCCTGATAACAGGAAACTGTTTGCGCATAATCCACACCCAATGCAGCCCCCTGCAAAATAATTTCCGCCTTGCTGAGATTGAGCAGTGGCGCGTGGATGGTGAGCGGATGGCCTTCCACCGCTGCCTTGGTGGCGAGATTCGCCATGCGTTCAAACGCGTTGATATAGTCAGGACGACAATCGGGGTAGCCAGAATAATCGACGGCATTCACACCAATAAAAATATGCTGCGCCTGCAACACCTCTGCCCACGCCAACGCCATCGACAACATGATGGTGTTGCGTGCGGGAACATAAGTTAGGGGGATGCCCACACTGGCTTGTTGCGGCACAGCAATGCGGTTATCGGTGAGTGCCGAGCCACCAAAACCCGTCAGATCAATGCTGACGACGCGATGCTCTCGCGCACCCAACGTAGTGGCAACACGCTGTGCCGCCGCGAGTTCGGAATGATGACGCTGACCATAATCCACGCTCAAGGCATAGCAGGAAAACCCTTGGGTACGCGCCATCGCCAGCACGGTCGCGGAATCCAGCCCGCCGGATAAAAGTACCACCGCATTTTTTCCCATCAATGCCCCGGTATGTTGTTCCATAAAATTTTGTGCAGCTGTACTTGCAAGCGCACTGCTAAGTGATCGCGCAAAATCCACTCGGCTAAATGCGTGGCATTCAACCCATCATGCACGGGTGAAAGCAGCACGGTACATTTTTCGGTCAACCGATGCCGCTCAATAATCTGCTTTGCCCAGAGGTAATCCGCTTCATCACCCAACACGAATTTGAGTTCATCTTGCTGTGTGAGCAGAGGTAAATTCTCCCAGCGATTTTTTTCAACCTCACCCGATGCGGGGGTTTTAATATCGACCACACGCATGACACGCGCATCCACTTCACCGATGTCCATCGCGCCACTGGTTTCAAGTGACACTTGGTAACCCGCATCACATAAAGCACTCAGCAGTGGTAAGCAATTTTTTTGCGCGAGCGGTTCACCGCCCGTGACCGTTACATAACGCGTTGTATGCTGTGCAACCTGATGAAGAATCTCCGCCAAGCTGATATTTTTTCCGCCCGTAAAAGCATACGCGGTATCGCAATACACGCAGCGTAGCGGGCAACCTGTTAAGCGAATAAATACAGTCGGTAGCCCTACCCGACTGGTTTCACCTTGCAGAGAATAAAAAATTTCGCTGATGCGCAGTTGCGCTTCTGAGTGATTCGCGGACATAGACTACTTGGTAGCAGAAAGCAACTGACTGGCTTTGGTGGCGGCTTCACTATTGGGATATTTCGCCACGAGTTGTTTGAGGGTTTTCTTCGCGGCAGTATTTTGATGCATTTCTTGCTGGCATCCGGCAATGTTAAACATCACGTCAGCAGCCTTGGCAAAGTTGGGAGTGGTTGCCAGCAACGCCTGATAGGTTTCTTCTGCAACCCTGTACTCACGCAATGCAAATTGCGCGTTCGCCAAACCATATTTGGCATTGGCGACATGTACAGATTCGGGGTATTTTTTGAGGAATTCTTGGAAAGCTTTCGCTGCGCCGTCATGGTTGCCCGCTTTGGATAAGGCATAAGCATTTTCGTAAGCGCGATTCTGCGGCGCGGGGTCTAAAGGATCAGTCGCGGCTGCGACGACAGGTGTTACAGGTGTTGCCGCCGTAGCGGCTTTCGCGGCTTCTTCTGCGGCTTCAAAATGGCGCACGCGCGCATCCAGATCCACATAAAAATCCTTCAGGCGTTTTTCGCCATCCTGCATGGTGTGAGCAATCTCTTCGTTCTGCCCGCGCAATTTGCGTATCTCGCCATTCATTGCCTCAATCTGACTTTGCAAATCCAGCATGGATTTTGTTTGCTGATCTGCCGTGCTTTTAGCTTGTGTAAAGCTCGCCTCTAGCTTTGCGACACGTGCTTCAAGTTGGGCAATTTGCTTGTGCGCTTCATCATCCGAAAACAATCCCGCCTGCGCAGGCACTGCACCGCACAACAACATGAAAGCCAGCAGCTTCAACATAACATTTATTTCCTGTAGTTAAAATCAGTACGGCGATTTTGCGACCATGATGCTTCGTCATGCCCCTCTGCTTTGGGTCTCTCTTCGCCCAAGCTAAACGCCTCAACCTGAGCATCTTTTGCGCCGCCCAGCAGCAGCATTTTTTTTACGGTATCGGCACGACGTTGACCCAGTGCCAGATTGTATTCATTGCTACCTTGCTCATCGCTATTGCCTTCCAGATGCACCCTGCGATTGGGGTTTTCACTCAGGTATTTGGCATGGGCTTGTATGAGCGGTTTATCGGCATCCGCTACCGTGTAAACATCCACCGCGTAAAAAACACTACGCTTTGCCAAAATACTATTCGGATCACTTAACGGGTCTTTCGGATCAAAAACAACAGCGTCATCCGTGCCAGTCAAATCTATCGCTGCCGAATCCACAGCAGGAGGAATAGCCGGAGCAGTATCTTCCGCAGGTTCAATAACTGCTGGTGTAGCAGCAGGTTCAGGCTCTGCCACTTTGGGTTTTGGGGTAGTGCAGGCCACAAGCAAGCCAAGCAAGACCAGGCTGATAATTTTATTGTTCATAACGAAATTCCTTCTTCCACGAAAGGCGAATTAGAGGGCGGGTCCCCAAATTGGTTCACGCGCATTGCCACTCGCGGTGGACATTTTTTGTTTAACGCGACCATCGCTGGAAACGGTTGCCAATATACCACGTCCCCCTACTTCACTCGCGTACATCACCACTTTACCGTTGGGTGAGAAGCTGGGCTTCTTCTCCCATCCGCCGCCTGTCATTATTTCCATTTGCCCGATTTGAAAACTTTGATTGGCGATATAAAACTTGCCTTTTATTTGATGCGCAAACACAAAACTTTTCCCGTCCGGGCTATAGCGTGGCGAATAATTATTCCCCGCACCAAACGTTATGCGCTTTGCTGTGCCCCCTGCCACAGGCATCTGGTAAATTTGCGGTGTACCCCCGCGATCCGAGGTGAACAGCAGCGACTGCCCATCGGGAGAAAAATTCGGCTCGGTATCAATTCCGCCGCCTGTGGTAATGCGGCGCATATTTTTACCCTCAGGTGTCACCAAATAAATTTGTGAACTTCCTTCACGACTGAGCACCACCGCCAATTGCTTACCGTCTGGCGACCACGCTGGCGCACTGTTGCTGCCGCGTGTATCCGCAATCGCTAGGCGTTGATTGCTATACACGGACTGAATGTAAACCACCGCATGTGCGCCCGCAAAACTCACATAGGCAATTTTGCTGCCGTCTGGCGACCAGGCGGGCGACATGATAGGCGCGTTTTGCGTCAACAGAGCCTGTTCGTTTTGCCCGTCACTATCCGCCACCACCAAGCTGAATTTTTTGCCTTGCCGATTCACATAGGCAATACGCGTGCTGAATACACCTTTGTCGCCCGTTAGTTTTTCGTAAATCAGGTCAGCCACACGATGACCAGTCGCACGCAACTGCCCATCAGCCGATGATACCGTTTGTGCGTCCAATACCGATTGTCTGACCGCATCCAACAATTGAAACTTCACCTCCACGCGCTTGCCCTCAAGCGTTACCGTACCAACTGCCAACGCCTCAACGTTGTGTTTTTGCCAATCGACAAAATTCACCTCGCGCACATCGTGTGGCGTTTTATCCATCACATCAATCAACCTGAACAATCCTGTTCGGGTTAAATCAGCCACCACCACCTCATTGATCGCCTGAGACGTTTTTGCATCGCCGCCAAACGGCACAATGGCAACGGGAATTTGATGTTCACCCGCCCCGATAATTTCGATGTTCAGCACCGCACTCGCGCTGGCTGCTTGAGCGAGCAGCAGCACACCTATTACGTTTCGTATCCAAGCCAACATGAAATTTTCTTTCTATGAAAACACTGATTAAAACAGTTCAACACTACAGGGAATTTTTAGAGCATCACATTCAAGCCACCGCAGCGGTTGCGTTGCAGCAATCCGGCGATAACCAGCGACTTGGCGGGCGTTGCTTGCTCGCCTAGTCGAATGGCTAGTAGTTCCACCAGTGATGTCTAGGGTAATGCCTGCCCTGAGCCCAGTCGAAGGGGCGTTGCCTGTGGTTTGGCCGAGTGCGCCTGCGGGGAGGTCGACGAAGGTTAGGGATACAGAACCGAAATCATAACCAAACGAACCTGATACGGGTTTGTTTTTGAGTTTGATAAGTGTATTTGCTGGGCATAGAGGCTGATACTCGTTGTAGGTCTTGCCCACCATTATGTTGTACACGATCTTATAATTCTTGCCTTCAAACTCTGCCAAAAATACGGCTTTGTCTTTGCCAGTGTAACCAAGATCGGCTTGGTACTTGTAATACACCCCTTCAGCGGATGATGGCTGGGGGATGAGCTTTCCATGAGCAGTATCCTCAAGCTGAGTGAATTTAATGGTAGCTATAGTAGCGAGATCAAAATTTCGATGATTTCTATTGGTTAATTCTGCTGCAAGCATCCCCGCTGGATTGATAGAATCAGGCACTTGCGAGCAAGTTCTTAGCAAATAATCAGGTTGTCGTGTTGTGCTGCCAGTTGCAGCTTGTGCTAACACAATAGCCCACGTAGGGCGCATTGCCGAAGGCGTAATGCGCCGTATGGAATTATCTTCAATGCGGCGCAATGCCCGTTGGTTATTGCGCCCTACCGCTTCTGCTGCGGTTACGGTTTGCGTGATAACGGAAGCTGAATGCAGGCTCGAATTATTTTCCGACATCGCCACCGCCTTTGTCACAATGCTCATTGCCACCATCAGCACCCAAACAGCTTGCCTATATTTTCTCACGACATTTCCTTATTTTTCCGGCTCAAAGCCCAACTTTAATTCACGAAAATTTTTGAACATCGCCACATCGGGCGGCAAAGGAAACGGCTGAGACTTAATAATGGCGCGCTCTACAGCAGCATCATAAGCGGGATCGCCACTAAACTTCATCAGCTTAACGTTCAACACTACGCCACCTGGTAACAGCGTGACCAAAAATTCCGCGCGCGCCTTTTTCGGGACATTGGGTGGTTCAACAATGTTGCTGCGTATTTTCGCGCTGATTTTGGCTATGTATTCATCCACCACCCGTTTGGTCGCGGCATTTTCCGCCGCGATTTTTTCTTGCCGCTCTCGTGCGGCTTGCAGGGCTTGCTGATCAACTTCAACTACGGGTGCGGCAGGTTTCGCATCGACAATAATTTTAGGCAAGGGCTTATCGTCAATCGCCTCTACTTCAATTTTTTTTGGCGCAGGCAATTTTGGGGCAGTGGCTTTTGCTTCGATTTTTTTCTTTTTTTCAGGCAGGGCAATATCAGGTTTGACGATGCTTTCAATTTGAGCGGGGGGTTGCGTGGGCTTAATAATTTCCAATGGTTTAACTTGCTCAGGCGGCATCTTCACAGGCTCTGGCAAGCTTTGCCACAGATCAACGCTCATCGTCTCAGGCGGGATGTTCTGCCAAGAAAAGCCAAAATAAAGGAGTGCGAAGAAAGCCAGATGCACTGCCAACGCCAAAATTCCGGCGGGCAGTTTGAAAGGCTCGTAAGTCAGCGTCGCGTTCATTCCTATTTAATTTTTGTCAACAGCCCAACCTTTTTGATGTGTTGCTGCTGCAACATATCCATCACGTTGATCACTTCTTCGTAACGCACATTCTTATCGGCGGAAATTACCACCGCTTGATCGGCGTGTTCGCTTTGTTTAGTTTTCAACAGTGCGACGAGTTCACTGCGAGACACGGTACTTTCCTCGCCGCCCTTGGCGTGATCACGCAATGCCAACGAGGTATCTTTTTTGATGATGACTTCTAGTGGCGCGGTGGCGGGCAGCGAGGATTTCCCCACTTGCGGCAAATCAACTTGACCGGGATTCATCATCGGCGCGGTGACCATAAAAATTACCAGCAGCACCAACATCACGTCGATATACGGCACGACGTTAATCTGATTCATCAGGCGATTTCTGGAGCGGCGTTCCGATCTCATGGCAGCTGCCCCTTAAGGTTGACGCTGAAGTACATTTGAAAACTCTTCGGTAAAACTCTCAAAGCGCGTGGCAAGGCGTTCAATGTCCCGCGCATAACGGTTGTATGCCACCACGGCCGGAATCGCCGCAAACAAGCCCATCGCGGTTGCCACCAACGCTTCCGCGATGCCCGGTGCAACATGCGCCAGCGTGGCCTGCCCGACATTCGCCAAGCCGCGAAACGCGTTCATAATGCCCCATACCGTACCGAACAAACCCACATAAGGACTGACCGAACCAATGGATGCAAGGAACGCCAGATGCGATTCCAGCTTGTCCATCTCACGCTGATAGGTGGCGCGCATGGCGCGGCTAGCTCCTTCCATCACGACGGGATTTCCAGAACCATATTGTTTTTTTAACTTCACAAATTCAGTCAAACCCGCCGCGAAAATACGTTCCAACGCGCCTTGCTCGGCGCGCGGTGTCGCGCCAACTTGTTTGTATAACTCTGCCAGATTCGAGTTACGCCAGAACTCTTCTTCAAACTCGGCGGTCAGCCTAACTTCTTGGCGAATGGCAAACAGCTTGAGAAAAATATACCACCACGACATCATCGATACTGCCAACAGCAGCAACATCACCAACTGCACCAGCACGCTGGCATTGGCGATGAGGTGGATGAACGATAAATCTTGTACGACTTCCATCTCTATTTTTCTCCCTCAAGCAGAACCATCATTTAGCACCGTCATTGATAAAACTACTAGCCATTCGACTAAGCCAGCAAGCGGGCAAGTCGCTGGTTATCCCGCGAAGGCGGGAATCCAGTTGATTTAACAATTCCCAGACAGCGGGTCAGCAATAATTTTGTCCGCTTCCCCCAGCCAAATCACCTGAGGACAAGCACGGCATATTTTCTCGCTGGATTCCCGCCTTCGCGAGAATGACACATTAGCTTTTCATTGACCAAGTCCAGCTCAATTCTTCAGTTGCGCACGCAACACCTCAGGCACACTCACTGGCTTGAAACTTTCCAGCGACACGCACACCAGATGCACCTCGGCCTCTGTGAGTAATTCCTCACCACGCCGCACGGTTTGCAGCAAGGTTATTCGACTGCGCCCGATGTCTCTCACTTGTGCCGTCACATCCAACAAATCATCCAGCAATGCGGGCTTCAGGTAATCCAGCTTCATCGAACGCACCACAAACACCGCGCCGAATTCCTTCATCAATGCGCCGTTGCTATAGCCACACACATCGCGCAACCACTCAGTCCGCGCGCGCTCCATAAAGTTCACATAGCTACCGTGATAAACCACCCCACCCGCATCGGTATCCTGAAAATACACGCGCACGGGCAAAGCAAAAACTTTACTTTTAGTCATTGAGCAAATCTCCTATGACTGGCTGGTTGACCACCGCCAGGCCAAAATGTTGGTAAGCATGTGCGGTCGCTATACGTCCACGTGGTGTGCGTTGCAAATAACCTTGCTGAATCAGATACGGCTCCAACACATCTTCAATCGTGTCGCGCTCCTCACCAATTGCCGCAGCCAGATTGTCCACGCCAACCGGCCCGCCGAGAAATTTTTCGATGACGGTGAGCAGCAGCTTCCTGTCCATTACATCCAAACCTTGCGAGTCCACATCTAACATCGTTAGCGCAGCGTCAGCCACTTCGCGGCTTGCCACCCCTTTCGCTTTAACATCCGAAAAATCACGCACTCGACGTAATAGTCGGTTGGCAATACGCGGCGTACCACGCGCACGTTTGGCAATTTCCAGCGCACCATCGTGCGCCAAGTTCATTTCCAACAAACCCGATGAGCGCATCACGATGCGCTGCAATTCCTCCGGCGTATAAAATTCCAGCCGCGCCACAATACCAAAGCGGTCACGTAATGGATTGGTTAACATGCCTGCACGGGTGGTCGCGCCAACCAGTGTGAACGGCGGCAGATCAAGCTTCACCGAACGCGCTGCCGGCCCTTCGCCGATCATGATGTCAATTTGATAATCCTCCAGCGCAGGATAGAGAATTTCTTCCACCACGGGCGAGAGCCGATGTATCTCATCAATAAACAACACATCATGCGGCTCAAGGTTTGTGAGCAACGCGGCAAGGTCACCCGCGCGTTCCAGCACCGGGCCGGAGGTATGGCGCAGATTCACCCCCATCTCGCGCGCGATGATCTGCGCCAGCGTGGTTTTACCCAGCCCTGGCGGGCCAAACAACAACACATGATCGAGCGGCTCGCTACGTTGCTTGGCCGCCTGAATAAAAATCTCCAACTGCCCGCGTATCTTCTCCTGCCCGACATACTCATCGAGCTGCTTGGGGCGCAAGGCGCGCTCCAACGCCTCCTCCTGCTTAGAGGCAACGGCGGGGGTGGTTAAACGCGGTTCAGTGGTGAGGTTATCGCTGTGTATCATTTGCGTGAACTCATGTGCTTTGCTTCTTTGTGTAATGCTTTTTGCGGCAACGTAAATGCTGGGTTGTCATCCTCAAAAAGATTATTTTGTTGGTTAGTCCGAATTGATATGCCAGCTTTGTGTTGCAAAATACAAGTCGCAACAAACTGCGCCAGATTAACTGGCACAGCATTACCTATCATTTGCTCCAAGTTGGTTTTTGTTCCGGTAAAAATAAACTCTTTTGGAAATGTTTGGAGATAACTTCTTTCTATCGTACTCAACGGACGAATTTCAGATAATTCAACATCATCGGGGTCACAAATACTTTTTTTATAGTTCGGCGGAACAGGTCTATTTACACCGCGCACTGTTGGACTAGGCTCATCCACACTAAATATCCCGCGACGACTGTAGTTTCTAGGATGCCTATAGTAATGACTGACACCCAGAGAGTCTCCTAAATAATCTCTAACGGTCATGGGTGAACCCGCAAGGTTAGATTTAATAACATTCAGCAAAGCTCCATGCTTGCCGCCAAGTTCGCCTATTAGGAAAAACCTATTCCTAGCCTGAGGCACACTACAATAAGACGCATCAAGAATTACAGCAGTCAACCCGTACTTAGCGTTCTGGAATTGTTCAATCACATCATGCAAAATATGATTTTTAGTGATCGCTTCAACGTTCTCCATAACAAACCAATTGGGCCCAACATCACAGACTATATTGGCAAAACTGTAAGTTAAATCGGCTCTCCCCAACGTGACATCACGCTTGCCCGCGCTGGAAAAATCTTGGCAAGGCGGACCCCCTACAATCATATCGGGGGCATATCCAGCAACAATTGCTACCGTGCCGCTCACATCACTCAGGTCATGGCACACAACATCATGCTTGAAGTTCTTTTGATACACGTCTAATGCGAGATCCCATTTATCTATCGCGCATAAAACATCTATGCCTGCTTGCTCAAAACCAAGGCTCATGCCACCACACCCGCAGAATAAATCTACACAGTTCATGGCTTGCTGAACAACTCGGGTGAGTTAAAGAGAATGGCATCAAAGCGTCTTTCTGGGCTTAATAAATTTTGACCATCCCCTAAAATAATTTCCTTAATTGCAGCTTTTTTGATTCTAGGTTTAGTCAAATTTTCACACGCCATATAAACGTTAGTCACATTCCCAGACGATGCGAATGCTTTGTCATTTTTCGTGTTGTAAGAAAGCTCATCGATGATTTTTTCGTGATCGAATCGGCCCAATGAAACATAGTCCAGAATCATTTTATAAAACCATATTGCCGATCTCGACTGACGAGTAATCCGCGCAGCATTTTCATCCGCATTAGCAATCTGAGTGATAAACCAACAAAATCCAGCATCGCTCCAAACAAAAACATCCAAACAATTATCTGCGAGCGTAGGTGATTTCCCTTTCGTTTTCCAAACAGGCTGCATCAAAAAGGGACTTTGTTTACTAGAGACAGCTTTGAGTATTTTTTCGATTTCACCCAACACCCTCCCAACTTTAGGAAGCACCTCCGCTGCATCACTCCAATCCGCAAACACAACTTTATCGCTAAGTATTTTTTGTTTAATCGGTTCATCAAGCAAGGCTGCGATGCTGCAAGCCAAATAAACAATGCTATCTGGCCTTACAACTATTTCGCTACCATATTTTGAATCATCAAAATCGCACGTCACATGGTCGGGCAACGCTGTCAATTTAATTTCTAAGCCTCGGATACACGCCCCCGTACTCTCGTCCTGAATAATCAAATCTGTTCTAGGTAAAGTGCCGATGACATATTTTTGAAACGGTGTGTGCTGAGCCTCAAATGCAAAACAGATATTGGGCTTGTTAGGAGACAATCCAAATACGCGGTCAATCCCAACACTCTGGATTTCCAATTTTGACTTCCCCATAATTAAGTAATTAGCCTGCACTCCCTGTTGAAACATATAGCAGCAAAGTGCCGCTGGAAATGACGAGTTGAATTGATTTTTCCCCCAAGCTTCTTTCTTGGTGAAATCGCGGTTCGACTTATCGAGACCGAATAAGCTGGGTTTAATGGCGGGCATTTTTAATTCCCACCCATGGATCGTTATCCGAAAAGAATTGTTTCATCACTTCTTCTGCAACCGCTTTTGCCAACACCGGAGGGACAGCATTACCCACTTGCCCAAATTGCGTCATGGTGGTTTTGCGTTTACTGCTATATGAATCCAGTCGAACACCGACAAACTCCCAATCCAACGGAAAAGTTTGCAAACAGGCCAATTCCCTCACCGTGAGCATTCGATCCTCATAAGGGTGAATGAAGTCACGGTAGCCACTTCTGGTTACGGTGGGAGAAGGGCGATCAGGGTCTAATCGCCTATAAGTAGAACCAAACGTTTTGGTTTGTTCACTCAGCTTCCGCCCAATCGCCACCTCTTTAATTTTTTTCAACGTCGAAGGGGAGTGTGCAGTTTGCTGGTGATTTTTAATAACCATGCTTTTCTATCCTCCCCTTAATAGATTGTGAAACTCGCATAGCTACATCAGAGGGCTCGTCTGCGGGTGGTAAAGTGCCAATTGTGTCCCATGCGGAAACGTATTGCTTTTCATTGGGATTTTCAAATAAGGAAGGGTTGTGCTTTGCCGCATAGTGCGTCGGACTGGGAAAGTTAAAAACTTTATTGATTCTGTTACCCACCAAAAATATCCGCTCTCTAAACTGAGGCACTCCAAAATCAGCCGCATTAAGCACTTTGTGCTGCACCACATACTGATAACTTTTTCCTTCATACACCACGCAATCAGACAACTCATCTTCAATCGCTTTTAGTGCAGCTCCCTGCTCCCAATTAGCCATGCCCTTTACATTTTCCATCACGAATCCAATGGGGAGAGCTTCTCTAACAACTCGAATAAAATCCAACACAAGCCTCCCACGTGCTTCGCCCATACCCAACCGCTTACCTGCGAGACTAAAACTTTGGCATGGAGGCCCACCCACTACCAAAGCAGTCTCCAAGGGTTTCAACTCGGCAGCCTGCAAAATTTGCCCCGTGGTGATACTCGAAATATCCCCTTCAATAATTTTCAAATTAGGGCGATTCGCTCGCAAGGTATCGCAGCAACTCGAATCATATTCAAGCGCAATAGCTGTCTCAAAGCCCGCCATCTCGAAGCCAATATCCATCCCTCCCGCACCAGAAAACAGACTAATAATTTTTGGTTTCACTCGCGTATATTCTTTCTCGTTGTAATCATTTGAACAACCGAAAATCAAACGGGTAACTCCCGTGCGATTTTACTTTTATTTTTTTGGCATCTCGATGAGCAGGGTTAATCAAATAATTTTTTGTGTACGGAACAATCGCGCTGGGTACAGCCAGCAAAGCCGAGCTTAAATCTCGCAACCACTGGTCTCCTATTCCTCTGGTCATTTCGCTTTGCTTGCACCAATTGGCATCAAGATTTCTCTCATCAATTTCAGCAACAGCAACCTCATCGGGGACTTCAATTTTCAACAACCGATAGGAACTCGGCAAATACTCAAAATCGTCCAACTCAAGATGCACCAGCACTTCCAACAATGCCGATGCTGGCGAGCTGGCAGTATAAACAATCGGCTTGCCCGCATTATGCCAGCGCGCCGCCGCCCGCAAACCACCTTGACCGGATAGTTCAAGGTAGTTGCTGATGCGCCAAACAATCACGCAAAGAAACCTTCGTCTATCTGCACCAACGCTTCTTCAACCAAACGGCTACCCACATCGGAGACAAGCATTTCAATTGGCGTTCTTCCCTCAAAACGTTTCATCGGTTTGCGTAGCCAACCCATCGCCTTTTCTTTGTCGCCAAATACGGATTCAGTTTGCGCAACCACACGCGCCAGACGCACAGCGCGATCTGATTCTTCAATGGTCAGCGGTTCGGCATTGGCGCGGCGATGCGCGAGTGTTCTGGGCGGGGTAATCAGGTTGATTTCCTGCTTAGTCACGCCTTCTGCCAGCAAGCGGTCGATCACATTCACAGGGAGACGATTGTGAACCAGCTTGACCACATCCATATCGCTGGTTGCGCCACGCTGCACGAGCAGCCCGGAAAATTTGGAACGCTCGCTGCGCAGCCGTTGTTCGCGGGTGGTGTAAACCGCCATGTTTTGCGCGACATGAAGTACCGCACCTTCATTTGACGGAACGGCATAAACGGCAGACTTGGATGTGGATTTAGCCCTTGGTTTGGCAGGAGCAGATGATTTTGAAGTTAGCATGGCACACCTATTTTTTGGCAATATGCCGCCACACTACAGGCATATTGCCAAAAACTCAAGTTTTATGAAATGCAGTGCGCTATGTGTCAGGCCTTAGACAGCAGCTTGAGTGCCTGGCGGATGCCGTCCGACACGTTGGCATCTTTGGGCAATTGCTTGGCTGCCCAATCGGCCTCTTTCTCGTTGTAGCCCAAGGCTTGCAAGGCATTCACGATGTCGTTATTGGCTGAATGCGTGATTGTGCTTGAAGTTGCATTGACACCCGTTTCAACGAATTTACCTTGCAATTCCAACAGCAATCGCTCGGCGGTTTTTTTGCCCACGCCGGGAATTTTGGTGAGACGGCCCGCGTCTTTATTTGCCACGGCAGCGGCGAGGTCATTCAGGCTTAAGCCGGACAAAACAGACAGTGCCAATTTGGGGCCGACTCCGCTGATTTTGAGCAACTGGCGAAACGCGATGCGTTCTTCGTGAGTCAAAAAACCATAGAGCAATTGCGCGTCTTCGCGCACGATAAATTGGGTATGCAGCACGACTTTTTCATGCAGCGCAGGCAAATTGTAAAACGTGCTCATCGG
>CXWL01006323.1_pt1 | contig 20109 bp, 18 predicted proteins | sample 590931 | NCBI WGS metagenome assembly CXWL01 (sample SAMEA3498368, study PRJEB10139) | groundwater metagenome | biome: water well; material: biofilm material | place: Germany | collected 2015-04-27 | reverse complement strand
GGCAAGACGACGCTGATTTCCATCATTTGCGGAATCGTCAATCCGTCGAGCGGGACCATCATCGCCGATGGGCACAACATCATCACCGAATACAAGCTCGCGCGCCGCAAGATCGGCCTGGTGCCGCAGGAATTACACACCGACGCGTTCGAGCAAGTGATTAGCACCATGCACTTCAGCCGCGGCCTGTTCGGCTTCCCGCCGAACCCCGCGCACATCGAAAAGGTGCTGCGCGAACTTTCGCTCTGGGAAAAGCGCAACGACAAGATCATGACGCTTTCTGGCGGTATGAAGCGCCGGGTGATGATCGCCAAGGCGCTGAGCCACGAGCCGAAGATCCTGTTTCTCGACGAGCCGACCGCCGGCGTTGATGTCGAGCTGCGGCGTGACATGTGGGAGATGGTCCGCAAGCTGCGCGCGAGCGGGGTCACCATCATTTTGACCACTCACTACATCGAGGAAGCCGAGGAGATGGCTGACCGCGTCGGTGTCATGAACAAGGGTGAGTTGATCCTGGTCGAGGAAAAAGCCGCTTTGATGCGCAAGCTAGGCAAGAAGCAGTTGACGCTTGAATTGCAAAACCCCCTCGCCGCCGTGCCCGAAGGCCTCGGTGAATACACGCTTGAACTCGTCGCCAGCGGGCATCAATTGATCTACAGCTTTGACGCCCAGGCCGACCAAAGCGGCATTGCCGGCCTGTTGCGCCGGCTTGATGAACTCAAGATCGAATTCAAGGATCTGCACACCGAGCAATCCTCGCTTGAGGATATTTTCGTTGATCTGGTGAGAGCGCGCTGATGAACTGGTATGGCGTCCAAGCGATCTATCGCTTTGAAATGGCGCGCTGGTTTCGCACCATCGGCCAGAGCTTGTTTTCGCCGGTGCTTTCGACTTCGCTCTATTTCATTGTCTTTGGCTCGGCGATCGGCTCGCGCATGGTGGCCATCGACGGCGTGAGCTACGGCGCGTTCATCGTGCCCGGCCTCATCATGCTGTCGATCCTGACCGAAAGCGTGTCCAACGCTTCATTCGGCATCTACATGCCAAAATGGGCGGGGACAATTTACGAATTGCTTTCGGCGCCGGTGTCGCCAATCGAGTCCGTGCTGGGCTATGTCGGCGCCGCCTCGACCAAATCGGTCATTATCGGCCTCGTCATCCTCGCCACCGCGCGCCTGTTCGTGCCTTTTGAAATCCAACATCCGCTGTGGATGTTGGCGTTCCTGGTGCTGACTTCGGTGTCGTTTTGCCTGTTCGGCTTTATCCTAGGCGTGCTGGCGGACGGGTTCGAGAAACTGCAGATCGTACCGATGCTGATCATCACGCCGCTGACCTTTCTGGGCGGCACGTTTTACTCGATCAACATGCTGCCGGAGCTGTGGCAGACGATCACGCTGTTTAATCCGGTCGTGTACCTGATCAGCGGCTTTCGCTGGGCTTTCTACGGCATTGCGGACGTAAACATCGCGGTCAGCATTGCCGCGACGGCAGGATTCCTCGCGCTGTGCCTTGGCGTCGTATACTGGGTGTTCAAGACCGGGTATCGGTTGAAGACCTGAGAGGATGCCGATGAGCGAGAACCACATCATCGTCACGCGCGAGGGCGCGGTGCTCGAAATCCGCTTCAATCGCCCCAGCAAAAAGAACGCGATCACCAACGCCATGTACGGCGCCATCGCGGACGCTCTGGAGCAGGCCGAGGTCGATGCTGGGGTGCGCGCGATTGTTTTCACCGCCGCGGGCGATTTTTTCACCGCCGGCAACGACATCGTCGACTTCGCCACTATTGCGGCGGGTGAAACGAGCCAGGTGCGCCATGTCGGGCGGTTTTTGGAACGGATAATTCTTGCCGAAAAGCCGATCGTCGCCGGGGTTCAAGGGCACGCCGTCGGCGTTGGAACCACGATGCTGTTCCATTGCGATCTGGTGTACGTCGCCGATCACGCGCGGCTGACGACGCCGTTCGTCGATCTTGGTGTCGTGCCCGAGGCCGCATCCAGCCTCACCATCCCCGCCCGCCTGGGGCACGCGCGCGCGTTCGCCATGCTGGGGCTGGGCGAGGCGCTTATCGGCCATGACGCGGTCGCTGCCGGCCTTGCGAATGCGTCTTGCGCCGCCGCTGAAGTCGAACCGCGCGCCCGCGCCGCCGCGCATGCGCTGACAAAAAAGCCGGCGCAATCGCTGAAGCTGACCAAAGCGCTGATGCGCGACCGCGAAACCCTGTTGGCGCGGATGCGCCATGAAAGCGAGCTGTTTACGGCGCGGCTTCAATCGCCTGAAGCGATCGAAGCCTTCAGCGCCTTTATCGAACGGCGCCCGCCGAACTTCGACAAACTCAGCTAACGGCGCGGCGGCGGCGCGTTGCGCGCCGCGATCCAGGCCTCCACCGCCGGCATCCGCTCGGCGATCGTCTGCGCCCGCAACATGATGGTCGCCGTGGCCCCCGCCACCGTGCGTTCTGCGCCGGGCGGGAAATCGCGTGCGTAGGCTTGAAGTTCGCCGACCATGGCGGGATCGGAACTTGCCGCGGCTATGCCCGTAGGGAATTCGAGGCGCTGCAGCGGATCGAGCAGGGTCTCGATCTCGCTTCGGTTTGCGACCAGGAAATCCCAGGCCATGCGTGGGTGCTCGCCAGCGACGTTGGCGATGACCTGGGTTCGCAGCTGGCGGGGAATCTGTTCTCCGAGCGTCATTTGCAGCGTGCGCCGGGCCCGGCTTTCGTCCTTGACCGAGGCAAGCCAGCGCCACAAGCGGCGCTGTTCGACGAAGTCCTGGGCAGCGCGGGCCCGCGCGAGTAAATCTGCGTAGTCTTGTTCGTTGGCGTTGTGGGCATAGGCCCCCAGGACCGCGTTGCGGATGCCGGCCGGCAGCGCCGCAGGCTCGCGCGCACGCCGGCGCACTTCGGCGATGATGTCCTCGTCGCCGAGCACTGCGAGCGCGCCGATAAGTTCGCCGCGCAACAATGTGTCATTGACCGGCTCACCAGCGCGCGCCTGCCAGCCCACCCGCTCAAAGAACGGACCCAAGGTGCGCCGCGCGTGAGCATTCACCATGGCTCGGCTCGGCCGTCGTTTGGCGTAGTCGGCAAGCGCCAACATCGAGCCGACCGTGTCGGAGGCGATCAGCGGATCAGCGTCGGCGCGTACGGCGCTCACGAGGTTGAGATAATTGGTGAAAGGCGCGTCGCCGGACCTGCCAAACGCCCAATAATCGAGCAACAAGCCCAATTGGTCAGTGTCCTCCAACTCGCCGAAACGCTGACTGAGCTGCGCGAAATTGGTTTCATCGTAGAGTGTGCGGAAGAACGCGGTCTGCCCGGCATTCACCAGATATGGGCCCGAACCAGGCAGGTCGAGGATTCTGTCGGCCCGCGGCGCCATCACGACGCGCACCGGCGCCTGGCCCAAGCGGCGCGCAACGATCGGGACCGACCAGCGCTCGCTGGTTCGTGAAGCCTCATCGGTGGCGAAGCGTCTTTGCGTGAGGCCGATGCGCCCGCCTTCGCTGGTGGAGGTGCGTAGCACCGGAAAGCCCGGCTGCTCGGTGAAACTGCGGGCGATGTCCAGCACCGGTTGGCCCGAGGCGGATTGCACCGCTTCCCAGAGATTTTCGGTGCGGGCGTTGCCATAGGCGTGCGCATTCAAATAAGCGCGCACGCCCTCACGGAAATCCACTTCGCCGACATAGGCCTCAATCATGCGGATGACGGCTTGGCCCTTCTGATAGGTGATGGTGTCGAAGGCGAGGTTGGCCTCATCGATAGTGTTGACGGTTTGAACGATCGGATGGGTTCCCGTGCGCGCGTCGAGCGCCATTGCGCCTTGCGTGCCGCCGGCGAGTTCGGAGAGCCACGGATTCCAATCGGGATGGACCCGCTCGGTGGCCTTTGCCGCCATCCACGAGGCGAACCCTTCATTGAGCCAAAGATCGTCCCACCACGCCATGGTGACGAGGTTCCCAAACCATTGGTGCGCGATTTCGTGGGCGACAATCCCAAACACGCCCTGGCGTTCGCCTTCGCTCGAATTTTCATCAACCAGCAAATATTGGTCGAAATAGAGAATGGCGCCCCAATTTTCCATGGCGCCGAAACCGCCCGCGCCCGGTACGCCGATCATGTCGAGCTTTGGCAGCGGATAGCGGATACCGAAATATTCCGTGAAATAATTGAGCGAATCTTCGCCCGCCCGCAGGGCGGCTTCCGTGCGGTGAGTTTCGCCGCGGCGCACGACGACGCCCAGTTCGACGCCATCGACATTTCGCGTGACGCGCTCGAAATCGCCGACCGCAAGGAACAAGAGATAGCTCGGCATTGAAGGCGTGTCTTGAAAGCGCGTGCGGTTCAGTCCGCCAGCCAGTTGCGCGGCGCGTGCAATAGGCATGTTCGACACCGCCATCTGGCCCGCGGGCGCTGTGACTGTCAGCGAGAACACCGCGCGGCGATTTGGTTGGTCCCACATCGGTGCGAGGCGGCGAGCGTCGCCGGGCTCGAACTGCGTCGCCAAAGCCCGCTTGGTCTGTCCGTCCGCTTGGTAGGAAACGCGAAACAATCCGTATGCGTCGTCATAAATCTTGCCAGCATAGGCGACGACGATGACATGGCGCCCCGTGCGCAGCGGCCGCCGGGGCGTCAGGGTCAGTGTTTGCGCTTCCGCGTCGGCGGCGAATTGCGCCGCCACGCCATCGATGGTGGCGCGCGCTATGGTGAGGTCGAGCGCGTTCATGGTGACGCTCGCGGCGGGCGCCTCGGCGTTCACGACAATGCGGGCTTGCCCGGCAAAGGTTCCAGCTTCCGCGTCGGGCGTGATCGCTATTTCATAGCGCAAGGGGATCGGCCCGTCCGCGATCCATTGGCGCTCCGCGTGCGCCGGCGCGGGCGCAAGCAAGAAAGCGCAAAGTGCCACAACAAGTACGAACGGGCGGAAGGCCATAAGCTGATGTCCCCTGGAAAGCGGTTCTGACTATCCGCGCATGCCCGTGCCGCACAATCGCATTCAGACCAAAGCCTGTGAATTCACGTCGGGTGGCGCCGTTGGCCGCCGCGGGCTATTTCTCGCGCCATGCTCCTCTTCACCCACCCCGCCATGTTGCGCCACGAGCCTCCCCCCGGCCATGCTGAGCGTCCGGCGCGTTTGCAGGCCGTTCTGGGTGCGCTGGAGGGGCTGAGCCTTGATCGCCGCGAAGCGCCGATGGCGGACGAGGGCGCAATCGCTCGCGTGCATTCCGGGCGCTACATCGAAGCGCTCGAACCCGCCTTCTCCGAAACGCGAGAGGCGCGCGTTCGGCTTGATCCCGACACATACATCTCCGCTGGCTCGCGCGAGGCCGCGTACCGCGCCGCTGGCGCGTGCGTTGCTGCGGTGGACGCGGTGCTCGCGGGTGAAGACGACATGGCGTTTTGCGCCGTTCGTCCTCCTGGCCACCATGCCGAACCGGCAGGGGCGATGGGGTTTTGCATTTTCAACAATGTCGCCATCGCGGCTTTGCATGCGCTGGATGCGCACGGACTCTCCCGCGTCGCCATTGTCGATTTCGATGTGCATCACGGCAACGGCACGCAGAGCGTCGCCGAGAAAGAGCCGCGCCTTCTTTTTGCATCAACACACCAGGCGCCGCTCTATCCGGGCACCGGCGGCGCCAACGAGCGCGGCATCGGCGACAACGTGGTCAACGTCCCCCTGCCGGCGGGCGCCGGGAGCGCGCAGTGGCGGGCGGCGATGGAAACGCGCGTGCTTCCCGCGCTTGAGGCCTTTGCGCCGGACCTGATCCTGGTTTCAGCCGGATTCGACGCTCACAAGGCCGATCCACTAGCGCAAATGGAGCTCGAAACCGAGGATTTCGCCTGGGTGGGGCGCCAGCTCCGCGCTATTTCATTACGGCACTGCAAGGGTAAGCTTGTGTCCACTTTGGAGGGCGGTTACGATTTGGAGGCGCTCGCCGAGTCTGCCGCGGCATATCTCGGGGCGCTTCAGCGCAGCTAGGACCCGCTCACGGGGGGGACGTTACACTTGACATACCGTGACCGCTGACATATCTTCGGTGCATGGCTAAATCCGTCCTTTCCGAAGAACACTTCCAGAGCGAAGAAGCCGCGCTTGAGTACATCGAAGCGCGGCTTTGGCCGAACGGCCCCGTTTGCCCCAAGTGCGGCGTGACCTCGGAGCACATCGGCGCGTTGAAGGGCGAAACCACCCGCATGGGATTGCGTAAATGTTACGCTTGCGACGCTCACTTCACCGTCCGCATGGGCACCATTTTCGAAGCCTCGCACTTGCCGCTGAATCTGTGGCTGCAAGCCATCCATCTCATGTGCGCCAGCAAGAACGGCATTAGCACCCGCGAGCTTCAGCGGATGTTCCAATGCTCCATGAAAACCGCTTGGCATCTGACCCACCGCATCCGCGAAGCCATGAAGGACGGCGGACTGGAACCGCTGGGTGGCGCCGGCAAGGTCATCGAAGCCGACACCACCTACATCGGCGGCAAAGAGAAGAACAAGCACGTTGGCAAACGCAACGCCGCGAACATCGGCGGCATGGGCAAGCAGATCGTCCACGCCATCGTTGAGCGCGATGGCCGTGTTCGCGCCCATCATATCCCGCGCGTGAATCGCGAAACCCTTCGCCCGATCCTTGCGGCGCACGCTGACAAGGCGTCGGCGCTGATGACCGACGCGGCGGGGGAATATCGCCTGCTTGGCCGCGAGTTTGTCAGCCACGAAACCGTCAACCACCAGATTGACGAATACGTCCGGGGCAACGCGCACTCGAACACTGTGGAAGGCTACTTCTCGGTCTTGAAGCGCGGCCTGACCGGCACCTATCACGCTGTCAGCGAAGCGCACTTGCATCGCTACCTTGCCGAATTTTCGTTCCGCTATTCCAACCGCGCCAAGCTTGGCGTCGATGACGTGAGCCGCGCCGAGATCGCCCTGCAAGGCTTCAAGGGTAAGCGGCTCACCTATCGAACAGTTGGTGGAAAACGGGGCGAGGCGACGGCCTAAGCCGGCGCTGATCCGGGTTTGGCGCGCGCTGGCGCTCCTTCCGGCCGATCCGCAGCTTGATTTTTTCGATTTGCTGGAACCGTAGCGGCGAAGCGGGTTATGCTTCGGCATGACCCGCAAGCCTGCCAAGCGTCCGCCCCACGATCCCGCGCAATACAAGCGCTTCCTAGAGGCTGCTAAGAAGGCTGAAGCGTCCGACGATCCAAAGGCGTTGGAGAAGGCGCTTAAGGGCATCGCGCCCCGCAAGGACGGCGAGAAGGGGTCACGGTAGCGCCTGTAAGTTGGCATGCAGGCGGCAGAGATGATCCGCGGACATATCCAAGATTGGTTCGTACATAAACGAATTCAGGTGGATATTCTCGGGCGTCATAAGCGCGACGCGCCCCAGCACGCTTAAAGCCTGAGACTCGTTTGGGAACACCTTGCGGAAGCGTTCTAGGAGCGCTTGCGTTTGGTGAGCGACGATACTGTTCACGAACGCCGGGTCCGCCAGCTTGTTCACCATGTACCTCTCGGCCCCTAAGCGTATGCCCATGGCCAAGACGACTTTGCTCGACAACCCCATTGAACTTGGCTGCCCAGCGCAGGCCCCAGCCTCGGCGTCGATCAGGTCCACGACCAGCCTGTTCGGATCAGGCGATGAGGCAGCGCCTCCGCACACCTCGTGATACACCGCGTCCAATTGGCCAACGGTCAACGACGGCGTTTCGGCCTTCCAATGCAGCATCGACGTTAGGAGCAAAAAACTCGGCTCTTCTGGGCCTTTTGCAAACTCGATCAGATTTCGCAGGAATGGAATGGAAGCGACCTTCTTTCGATCTTCTACAAAGAACTTCTTCTTCCAATCGTTCACAAAAACGTTCTTGATCCCTTCGGCCTTCTCCAACTTCACACCCTGGGCGCCCTTTTGCGCCATGAGGCAGCTTGAATACTTCGCAACAAACCGCGACTCCACGGTGCGAAAAAAATCGAAATTGTGAGTGAGGATCACCTGCTTAAAGAGACCATTATCGCTGATCTCCTTGAGGTATTGAATGATGGCATACTTGTTCTGGTAATCGAAAGAGTCCGCGATATCGTCGATTACCAGCAATGTTTCCTGGGCTAGCTTTATCCGAGTCTGAATCTCAAAAATGACATTCAGAATGTAAAGTGCGCGGCGCTCGCCCATGCTGAGCACAGTAAGAAGTTCGGCCCGTGGCACCGCCGCGTTGTCGCTTCCATCGTGATATGTGAAAGCGAGATCGATGCCTTTGCCGCCAAGCACTACGTCGGCGTAGTTCTTAGCCTCCAGCGTAAACGGTACGACAAAGCGAGAGTTGAATATGTCGATCACCTCTTGCCATTGCGTACGCTCTTTTGCGGCCTGAAGCTCTATCTCTCTTCTGCGTTTCTCCGCTGCTTCGTATCTCGCTAGCAAGTCGGCATACTCACCTTCATTTGCCTTGAAATATGATTTCCACACGTCCTGCCGGAACTGCGCGACGTTACTTAACTGCGCAACCACATCGGGATTGGCCATAAGGAAATCACGGAAGTCCCGTAGCGCAGCGTTCTTGTCCAAAGCATCCGCAACCTTGTTAAAGGTGGTTGCCAACTTCGGGTCCTTCAGAATCGCGTCCTTCTCTCCTTGGATCAGCGCTTCAAGGTCCTTCTCGTTTTGGATTTCTGCGGAGGTGCCATTGTGGTTGAGGCGCACCGTGTGCTTGGCCTTGAAGAAGCCGTTCTTCGCCAAGTTTCGAGCGATTTCGCCCGCATGGTAGTAATCGAAAACGCCCTTCTTAAAATAGGTGGATGCAGCAAGGAGTTCGTCGTAGCGCTCAACGTACTCCTTCAGCGATTTGTTCATTCCGTTTTTCGAAATCGCTTCTAAGTTTTTGGGGTCAAAAACCTTGTCGTAAGGGATATCTTTCCACGGCATATCCTCCTGCTCGGTAACTTCGGGAAGCACTCGGCGCAACGCGAGGATAAATTGATCGCTGGTCTGCATGATGGCGGCTGAAACCTCAGCCTCAATGTCAGTCTTGGTTTTGGACTGGGCCTTCAGCGCGGCGAGCAGGCCGGCTTTCGCTTTTTCCACGTCGATGTGCAGCTTCGTGTACTCGTCTCGCAGCGTGGGATTTACGAGCAAGTTGCAGGTCTGCTCCGTGGGGCCGAACTCCTCGTCGTATGATAGAACCACCAGAACGCGGTCACCCTCGATAGGCTGGCCCGCTTCGTCCGTGATGGTTCGGACGGTGGTTCTGTCAGGAAAGATGCGGTCTGAGGTCGGTTGGCCTTGCTGAGCGTCCCGGAACGTCAGCGCGAAAGACGACTTCATTGCCCCGTTTGGTGCATAGATGGCGTAAGCAGCCGCGTCCTTGAAGTTGAACGTGTGCTTGAGCGCCTTGATCCCATAGCAGTGCTTGAGATCGATGCTGACCCGTTCCATAACGAATCTCCCCGCGAGGTCGGCTACCATGTCAGCCTACCCCTAGAGGTCGGTATGTCAAGTGTAACGCTCCCCTCACGGGGAGAGGGGCAGCGGTTGCGCGAAGGGTCACAATGACGACGACCATGGCGCCTGACGAGACGCTGGATCGCCGTTCGGCCGCGAAGATCGGCTCGATCGTGATCGCGCGCCATGGCCAGCCCCACGCAGACCGAACCGTGCATATTGATCATCACGGCTATCGTGAGTGGTGGGCGGGCTATGATCGCGCCGGGTTGCATCCCGATGAACGACCGCCTGACGGTTTGCTGCGCGAAGCCGCGGGCGCGGACCTGATTTACGCCTCGACACTCCAGCGTGCGATCCATACCGCGCAAATGGTCGCCAATGGTCGCGAGATCATCACCGACCCCGTGTTCGTTGAGGCGCCGCTGCCGCCGCCGCCCATTTGGGGCAGGCGCCGTCCTGGCGCTTGGGGCGTGTGGGCGCGCGCGGCCTGGATGCTCGGCCGTAGCGATGGCCAAGAGAGCCGGGCGCACGCCGAGGTGCGGGCGGAGGCCGCGGTCGCCACGCTGACTGCACAGGCGCTGCGGGGGCAAAACGTGCTCCTCTGCGCGCACGGCTGGTTCAACCGGATGATGCGCCCGGTGCTGCGCCGGCAGGGCTGGCGTGAGGTGGAAAACCAAGGCGACGGTTACTGGTCCTACCGCCGCTATGAAAAGGGCCAGTAGGGCATGACAATTTCCCAAGGCCTATTCCCTAATCGCCAGCAAGCCCATATTTTCAACCCATGACCCGTGATGCCGCCGATCCCTCCCAACTCAGCTTCGAGGACTCCTTGACGGAGCTGGAGAAAATCGTCGCCCACCTGGAGCGTGGCGATGTCCCGCTGGCCGATTCGATTCGCATCTACAAGCGCGGCGCGGCGCTCAAGGCGCGTTGCGAGGGCCAGCTGAAGGACGCACAGCTTGAAGTCGATCAAATCGTGATGGGCCCCGACGGTCCCCGCGCCGAGCCCGCGAAGCTCGGATAAAAACGAAGGGAAGAGAAACGCTCATGGCCGACCCCCAAGATAACGCGCGATTGCCGATCATTTCCTTCGAGGATTTCCTCAAAGTTGATATCCGCCTCGGCACCATCATCGACGTGAAAGTGTTCGAAGAGGCCAAGAAGGCCGCCTACCAACTCTGGATCGATTTCGGCGACCCGCTCGGCGTCAAGAAATCGAGTGCTCAGGTGGTCAACAATTACGACCTCGGCGAACTGATTGGCCGGCGCGTCGCCGCCGTTGTGAATTTCGAACCGAAGCAGATCGGCAAATTCATGAGCGAGGTGCTGTGCCTCGGCTTCCCAGATCGCAACGGCAATGTCGTTCTCCTCAACACCGACCGCCCCGCGCTCACCGGAGGGCGGCTGTACTGAAGCGCGCTTAATTCGTCGGCGCTGTCGCCGGTTCTTCTGGCGGCGTGGTTTCCGTTGGCGGGGTGAGGGGCGCTGGTCCGCCGCTCGATTCCGGCGTCGTCCCTGGCGGGACCAGATCGGGATCGGCGGGCGTTTCGGCTGGCGGCAAAACCGCGGCCTCGACTGGCGCGGATGGCAGCGATTCCAATTCCGCCATGCGCCCGCGCGCGGCGATGGCGTGCTCGCTGTCGGGGAACTCGTTCAGGAATGCTTCAAGCGCTTCCAGAGTGTCGGAATCGCTGGCCGCCTCATAGCTACGCTCCTCCAGCTCGGCGAGCGCGGTTTGTGCTTCGTCGCGAAACGCGCCGGGCTCGCCACCAAGGAACGCGCGCAGCGCTTCGGCGTCGTTGCGTTCAACCTCTTCCCAAGCCGCGGAAACGGTCTGAGCGCCTTGTGATCGGCTCAACAAGAAACCGCCTCCGCCCAACGCGGCGACGACGACAAGGCCGATGACGCCCATCATCATGCCGCGCCCGCCGCCTTCGCCTTTGGGTGCGCTGGCGGAACCGCGTTGCGACGCCACGCGGGGCTGGAATTGCTGCGCAGCCGCACGCGGCTGGGTTTGCTGCGCTGCTGGGCGGGGCGGCGCTTGGCGTGGTTGCTGCTGTTGTTGCTGGCCGCGTTGCTGTGAGCGCGGCGCTTGCGCGGCTGACCCTTCGTCGACGCGCCCTGGTTGGAAAAAGCCCGAGGCTGGGCGCGGCGCCGGCGGCGGCAGAGTGGCGACGCCGGCCTTGTCAGTCACCAACTTGGCCAGCTCGCGCCAAGCCGGGAACTCGTCCTCGCCTCGCCAGCCCGTCAAGTTGACGGCTTTGTCGCCACGGAAGGGCTCTGGCGGCTGCGCGCTTTGCATGCAGGCGTGGAACACCTTGCTTTTGCCGCGCGCGAAGGCGACCTCGTCGGTCAACTCGCGCTGCTCGACTGCGCGTGGCGACCAGAGCGCGATTGTCGCTGGCGCGCCCTTGACTGCATCGCGTAATTCTTCGCCAGGGGGCTTTTCCAGCACCACCGTCAACCTCGCCTGCCGCAGCTTCTCAGCCAGGGCGCGCGCCGGCAGCGTGTCCTCCGCGGCGTGAATAATCACCACCGTTGGCATGCAATTTCCCTACTCTTTCAACCCAGAGCGCCCAGTCGCCCCACTCGCCGTCGCCGAACCGGGGTCGGCGGGGCAAGCGCCCATATTGCCCCGAATGGGTTGGTGTTGGGAAGTCCACAACCCAGCGCCAAAATATTCTCGTTGCAGGCGCGTGAACCATGGCGCTTGCACGCGCCTGGGGCTCTGCTAACGGGAGGCGCTCATGTCCAATCTCGAAACTCGCCTGAAGGAAACCGCCGAGCGCGTGCGGATCGCGCTCGACGCGCTTTTGCCCCATGCGCAGGGGTCCGAGGCGCGGTTGATGGAGGCGATGCGCTACGCGGCGCTCGCTGGCGGCAAGCGCCTACGGCCGTTCTTCGCCCTGGAAGCTGGGCGGATGTTTGACGCCGACGAGGGCTCGCTGTTGCGTGTCGCCGTAGCGATCGAGTGCGTCCATACTTATTCGCTCATCCACGACGACTTGCCGTGCATGGACGACGACGATCTGCGCCGTGGCCGAGCCACGCTGCACCGCGCCTTCGACGAAGCGACAGCGTTGCTCGCGGGCGATGCGCTGCTGACGTTTGCGTTCGAATTACTGGCCGAGCCCGCCACCCATCCCGATCCGCAAATGCGCTGCCTTCTGATCACCGCGCTCGCCAAGGCCGCCGGGCCGCTGGGCATGGTGGCGGGGCAGGCCGCTGACATGGCCGGACAGGACATCGGCTCGGATTTGATCGCGGTCACGCGCATGAATCGCTTGAAAACGGGCGCGCTGATCAACCTTTCGGTGGAAACCGGCGCCATGATTGGGTGCGCATCCGACGCCGAGCGCACCGCCCTTAGCCGCTATGCGCACGATGTCGGTCTGGCGTTTCAAATGGTGGATGACATCTTGGACGCCGAAGGCGTGGTGCGCGACACGGGCAAGGCGGTCGGCAAGGACAAAGCGCGCGGCAAGGCCAATTTCGTCACCGTTCTTGGCGCGCAGGCTACCCGTGACCGAGTGCGCCTGCTGGCCGCGCAAGCGAAGCAACACCTAAGCCTCTTCGGCCCACGCGCGCGCATTTTGCTGGATGCAGTCGATTTCATCGTCGAGCGGCGCTATTAGTGCTTCGTAAGGCGCGGGCGGTTGCCTAGGTTCGCGGCGATCACTAACTTCTTGGTCGGATCGCGGGTGGTGGAAATTGACCGAGAAATCAGACCTGTTGCGATCGTTGCGGATTGAACGCAGTGGCGAGGGAGAAGGCGGCGAGGCGCGGGCGGCGACTTGGGTCGTCCCTGGCGCGATCGGCGGCGTGGCGCTGCTTGTCGGCGTCGCCGCGGGTTGGTTTCTGAAGCCGGCGCCGCCAGCGCCTCCGCCCGCCGTTGAAACCGCGCAGGTCGGAGGCGGGCAAGCGGTCGCGCCCGGCAGCCTTGTCGCCTCGGGCTACGTGGTTGCGCGCCGCCAGGCGACGGTGGCCGCGGAAGTCACCGGACGCTTGTTGGAAGTGCGCGTTGAAGAAGGCCAGCAGGTTCGCCGCGGCCAGATCCTTGCCGTGCTGGAGCCGACCTTGGCGCGCGCGGATGTCGCCAGCGCCCGCGCGCGGGCGGCTTCTGGCGACGCCGACTTTGCCGAGGCGCGGCGGGTGCTGGAGCGCACGCGGGCTCTCTCTGAACAGGGTTTTGCAAGCAATGCCGCTTTGACGGCGGCGCAATCGCGTTACGATCAGGCGTTGGCGCAGCGCAACGCCGCGCGCAGCGACGCCCAGCGCGCCTCGGCGCAATTGTCGCGCTATGAAATTCGCGCGCCTTTCGCCGGCGTTGTGGTCAACAAATCGGCGCAGCCAGGTGAGATCATCTCGCCCGTATCGGCTGGCGGCGGTTTCACGCGCACCGGCGTATGCACCATCGTCGACATGTCGAGCCTCGAAATTGAAGTGGACGTCAGCGAAGCCTACATCGCGCGCGTCTCCGAAGGGCAGCGCGTCGAGGCCGTGCTTGACGCCTATCCAGATGTAATTTTCCCCGCGCGCGTGATCGCCACAATTCCTTCCGCTGATCGCAGCCGCGCGACCGTCCGGGTGCGTATTGGCTTTGACGAACTTGACCCACGCATCTTGCCGGAAATGGCCATCGGCGTGCGCTTCCTCGATTCCCCCGCTTAAGCATCTAGACGCCGCGCTGACGGCGCGTTGGAGACCGATATGCCCGACCTCATTCGCCTCACCGACGTGGAAAAGGGCTACGTCCGCGGCAAGGAGAAGATATCCATCTTCGACAAGCTGACCATGCGGATCGAGGAAGGCGATTTCGTCGCCATCATGGGCCCGTCAGGTTCTGGGAAAACGACGCTGCTCAACCTGCTGGGCGGCACCGATCGGGCCGACAAAGGCAGNNCAGTTCTACAATTTGATGCCTATCCTCACGGCCGCTCAAAACGTCGAACTGCCGCTGTTGCTCACTAAGCTTTCGCCCGCCAAGCGGCGCGAAAACGTGGCTACGGCGCTGAAGATCGTAGGGCTTGAGGATCGCGCCCGGCACCGGCCGCGCGAAATGTCAGGGGGGCAGCAACAGCGCGTCGCCATCGCCCGCGCCATCGTCTCTGACCCTAAACTGCTGCTTTGCGACGAACCAACCGGCGATCTTGACCGCACCACCGCCGACGAAATCCTCTCGACCCTGCAAGTGCTCAACCGCGATCTCGGCAAAACCATCATCATGGTGACCCACGACGCCGCTGCGGCCAAGTTCGCCAAACGTACGTTGCATCTGGACAAGGGCCGTTTCGACGAGCGGGAGCTTGCGGCATGAATGACTTCATGCTGATGCGCAAAAACCTGTTCCGCAAGCCGGTGCGGACAGCCTTGCTGATCCTCTCGATCCTGATGGCGTTCGCTATTCTTGGGGTGATGTTCTCCTTCAATGCCGCGCTCTCGAACGTCAACACGCTGCCGACACGCATGGTGTCGCTGAGCAAGATCAATTTCACCGAAAGCCTGCCCATGGCGCATTATGACCGCATCGCGCGCATGGAAGGGGTCGCCGCCGCGACCCACATGAATTGGTTCGGCGGCTATTACCAGGATCCGCGCAGCGGTTTTTTGCCGGTGTTCGCGGTCGATCCGGAGACCTATTTCCAGGTGTACGCCGAGGACCTCGAGATTCCCGCGGCGCAGCGCGACGCCTTCTTCGGCGAGCGTACGGCCATGCTTGTCGCCGCGCCGGTGGCCGAGCGTTACGGCTGGCGTATCGGCCAACGCATTCCGCTCAACAGCAACATTTTCAGTCAGGCCGACGGCAGCCGGGTTTGGGATTTCGTATTGGTGGGCACGATCCCGACTCCGCCAGGCAGTTCGCAAACCGGCTCGGTGCTGATCCACTATGACTATTTCAACGAGACCATAACCTTCGGGCGTGACCGCATCGGCTGGGTCCCGTTTCTGACCAATTCGGCGACGCTGAACGACCGGGTTGCGAACGCCATCGATCGGCGCTTCGCCAATTCCGCCGACGAAACCTCCACCCAGGACGAAGAGACGTTCAACAAGTCCTTCGCCGCGCAATTGGGCAACATCGCTCTCGTGGTCACCTTGGTGGTGGGTTCGGCGTTTATCGCCATTCTGCTGATCGTGGGAACAACGATGGCGTTGGCGGTGCGTGAGCGCACCAAGGAAGTTGGGGTCATGAAGACGCTCGGGTTTTCTTCGGCGCGGGTCTTGCGCATGGTGCTGGGGGAATCGCTGCTGCTCTCGTTCTTAGGCGCGGCGCTCGGCATGTTGGCCGCCGCGGGCTTGCTTGTGTTGATGGCCAGCGCCACCGGTGGGCAAGGTCCGCCGATTTCATTTGCCCCGTCCGTGCTCGCCTGGGGCGCGCTGATCGCGTTGGGCCTTGGCCTTGTCACTGGACTGGCGCCCGCCCTTGGGGCCTATCGCATGAGCATTATCGACGCGCTTGGTCGGCGTTAGGGGAAGTTCCATGGCGTCCTTGCTCAATCAAATCGGCGCGGTGACCGCGCTTAATGTGCGCTCCATTCCCCAGCGCGGGGCTATGTCGATCGCCAGCGTCGTCGCTGTCGCGATGTCGATCGCCGTGCTTTTGTTCTTCCTGGCGCTGTCCAACGGCCTCAGCGAAACGGTGAAGGGATCAGGGTCCGACGATGTGGCGATCGTCATCCGCGAAGGCTCGAACGCCGAGTTGAACAGCGTGGTAAGCCGCGATCAGTTGAGCATCCTCGCGACCGGGCCTGGCGTCGTGCAAAGTGATGGCCGCCCCGTCGTGTCCGGCGAATTGCTGGTTATCGTCGATGGGCTCAAACGTTCCACCGGCACCAACGCCAACATGCCGTTCCGCGGCATCGGTCCGGAGGGCCGCAGCCTGCGCCGGAGCGTCAACATCACCGAAGGGCGCATGTTCAACCCCGGCACCAACGAGATCGTCGTGGGCGCCGGCTTGTTGCGTGAGTTCGCGGGCTTTGAATTTGGCAAAACCATCCGCTTGCGCGGGACGACGTGGCAGGTCGTTGGCGTGTTCGAGGCGCCGGGAACCGTGTTTGAATCCGAGCTCTGGGCCGATATCGCGGTGACGCAAAGTTTGTTCAACCGGCCCAACGTGTACCAGACCATGCGCGTGCAGCTTACCTCACCCGCGGCGATGCAGGCATTCAAGGATTGGGCGACGACGGATGTGCGCCTCAACGGCTTGGAAGTGATGAGCGAGCGCGAATACTATGCGCGCCAAGCCTCGCAATCGTCCGCTGGTTTCATGGCCATTGGCCTGCTGCTCGGAATCATGATGGCGATCGGTGCGCTCGCGGGGGCGCTCAACACGATGTATTCGTCAGTTTCCGCGCGCTCGGCCGAGATCGCGACCTTGCGCATCATCGGCTTTTCCGGGTGGGCGGCGTTCTTTGGCACGATGGTGGAAGCGCTGATGCTGTCGGCGATGGGCGGCGTGCTCGGCATTGGCCTGGCGTTCATCGCCTTCAACGGCAGAACCACATCGACGCTTGGCGCAGGCTTCACCCAGCTCGTGTTTCAGTTCCAGCTCTCGCCCGGCATCGTGATCGCGGCGGTGGTTATGGCTTTGGTGATTGGGCTGGTTGGCGGCATTTTCCCAGGCATCCGCGCCGCCCGCCAGCGTCCGCAATTGGAGCTGGCGGCGCAATAGCGCGCCTGCGCCCCCTTGCCGCACAAAAAGCCTAGGAAAATCCGCGATTCCGCTGCTTAGGGGGCGTCGATTTCATGGGCGAACGCGTCTAACCTGGCGGTAATTCGACACCTATCGAGGCTCCATGGCGCCGCAAACACCGCTGCTCGACCAGGCCAAGCTCCCCGCAGATCTGCGTAAGCTTGAGGTCGGCCAGCTTCGCCAGCTCGCCGATGAATTGCGCGCGGAAACCATCAGTACCGTATCCACGACCGGGGGGCATTTGGGCGCGGGGCTCGGCGTGGTCGAGCTTACGGTCGCGCTGCACTACGTGTTCGACACCCCGAAGGACGTGCTGATCTGGGATGTCGGCCATCAAGCTTATCCGCACAAAATTCTCACTGGCCGGCGCGACCGCATTCGCACGCTGCGCCAAGGGCAGGGTCTGTCGGGGTTCACAAAGCGCGCCGAGAGCGCCTACGACGCGTTCGGCGCCGCGCATGCTGCGACCTCGATTTCGGCGGCCCTCGGGTTCTGCGTCGCCCGCGACCGCGAGGGCCGCGACAATAACGTCGTCGCCATCATCGGTGACGGCTCGATGTCGGCAGGCATGGCCTACGAGGCGATGAACAACGCGGCCGAAACCACCAAGCGCCTGATTGTCATTCTCAACGACAACGATATGAGCATCGCCCCGCCGGTCGGCGGCATGAGTTCGTATCTCGGCCGGCTGGCGTCGTCGAAAACTTACCGCCGCATCCGTAAAACCGCGAAATCCATTGCCGAGCATCTGCCAGCGCCGATCCACGACGTGGTCAAGAAAACCGAGGAATACGCGCGCACCCTCGTCACCGGCGGCACGTTCTTCGAGGAGCTAGGCTTCCATTATCTCGGCCCGTTTGACGGCCACGATATCGAGATGTTGGCGCTTATCTTGAAGAACGCCAAGGACTTCAACGATCGTCCTGTGCTGGTGCATGTCGTCACCAAGAAGGGCAAAGGCTACGCGCCCGCGGAGAACGCCGCCGACAAATATCATGGCGTCGCCAAGTTCAACGTCGTCACCGGCGAACAGGCCAAGGGCCCGGCAGCGCCGTCCTACACAAAGGTGTTCGGCCAAAGCCTGATCCGCGAAGCCGAGCGCGAGCCCAAGATCGTCGCCATCAGCGCGGCCATGCCCTCGGGCACGGGGCTCGATTTATTTGGCGCGCGCTTTCCCGAACGAACCTTCGACGTCGGCATCGCCGAGCAGCATGCGGTGACGTTCGCGGCGGGCCTCGCGGCCGACGGCATGAAACCGTTCGTGGCGATCTATTCCACCTTCCTGCAGCGCGGTTATGACCAGGTGGTGCATGATGTCGCCATCCAGAAACTCCCCGTGCGCTTCGCCATCGACCGCGCCGGCCTTGTCGGCGCCGACGGACCCACGCATGCGGGCAGCTTCGATGTCGGCTATTTGGGCCAATTGCCAGGCTTTGTGCTGATGGCCGCCGCTGACGGCAACGAACTCTCGCGGATGGTCGCCACCGCCGCCCGGATCGACGATGGACCAAGCGCCTTCCGCTATCCGCGCGGCGACGCTGAAGGGGCAATGCTCGCGGATGCTGCGATCCCGCTCGAAATCGGCAAGGGCCGCATCCTGCGCGAGGGCACGAGCGTGGCGGTCTTGAACTTTGGAGCGCGCATGGCCGAGGCCGACAAGGCCGCTGACAAACTCGCCGCCATGGGGCTATCCACCACGCTGGCTGACGCACGCTTCGCGAAGCCCCTCGACGAGGATTTGATCCGCCGCCTCGCCCGCGAGCACGAAGTCTTGCTGACCATTGAGGAGGGCGCCATGGGCGGCTTCGGCGCCTTCGTGCTGCATTTCTTGGCGCGCGACGGGCTTTTGGATCGCGGCCTGAAAATCCGCACCCTCACCCTGCCCGATATGTTCCAGGACCAGGACAAGCCCGAAGCCATGTACGCCGCCGCCGGCCTCGACGCCGACTCCATAGCCAACGCCGCCCTCATTGCGCTGGGGCGCGAGAGCGTTGGTGAAGTTCGGGCATAGGGGATTGCCCCTCNNCCAACAAAGAGAAGCGCAAACCGAAAAAAGAAAAATCCGCCAAAGCCGCGCCAAGCGCGGGGGGCATCGGGACTGGCGGGAAGAAGTAGGCGCGACAAACCGCGCTCGCGCGCGGTCTTGGAACTTGGCGGGCGATTGTTATTGCCCGCGAGAGGTCAAGGCCGTTGGCTCCGCGCGCGGCTTGGCGCTGTTGCGGCGACGCCCTGCATTTCCGTTGGCGCGACGACCCAAAAATGCGGCGCGTGTGAACGCCAGTTGGCCAGCATGTCCGCGCCGACCGCGGAGCCCGTCACCAAAACGTGACGCTCGATCAAAGCTCTGAGCCGCGCGTCATCTTCGCTGGCCCCCAAGCGGCGCCAGGCGATTGAGCCAGTGTTCGCGAGCGATTGAATTTTCTCCTCAGGGTCGTACAGAAAAGCTACGCCCCCGGTCATGCCCGCGCCGAAATTTTCACCGACGGGGCCGAGGATGGCGACGCGCCCCCCGGTCATGTATTCGCAGCCATTGGCGCCGCAGCCTTCGACGACGGCAATGGCGCCAGAGTTGCGCACCGCGAAACGTTCGCCCGCCAGGCCCGCGGCATAAAGCTCGCCGCTGGTGGCGCCGTAGAGGCAAGTGTTTCCGATGATGGAATTGGGCTTGCCTTTGAAGCCTGCGTCCGCTGGCGGGCGCAAGGTGATGAGCCCGCCGGAAAGGCCTTTGCCCACGTAATCGTTGGCGTCGCCGGTGACATCAAGCGCAATGCCCTGCACCAGGAAAGCCCCAAGACTTTGCCCGCATGAGCCGGTGAGGCGCACGTGAAGGCGTCCCTCCGACAGGCCGTGCATGCCGAAGCGGCGAACAACATGCGAGGAGGCGCGTGCGCCGATGGCGCGCTGGGTGTTGCGGACGGCGAAGTCGAGCTGGAGCTTCTCGCCGCTCTCGAAAAAGGCGCTGGCGTTTCGAAT
>CXWL01011619.1_pt1 | contig 20111 bp, 14 predicted proteins | sample 590931 | NCBI WGS metagenome assembly CXWL01 (sample SAMEA3498368, study PRJEB10139) | groundwater metagenome | biome: water well; material: biofilm material | place: Germany | collected 2015-04-27 | reverse complement strand
TTCACGTCCCGATGGTTCCATGCCCATCGTGTAGCCTGCGATCATGTTGGTTGCGTTGATTAGGTCCATTATTATTAATGCGCTAAAGCGGTGAAATAACGGTTTCCGATTATCAGTTAAGCTGCACCGAACCGCCCTTGATGCGGTTCACGCCACTTGAGCGGCTGAGTACATAACTACCTTTGATCAGCACCTTTCCTGCTTTGGTCAGCGTAATGCTGGCTTTGCCGCAGCGCAGTAGCAGTTGCTCCTTGGCGCTGACGATCATGCGCTCGCCATCGGCTTCCACTTCAACTTGATCCACACGTTGTTCAAGCGATGAGCCTTCTGAACTTTGTAATACACCCATGATGATCGGTTTAGTATGATCATTGGCTTCAAACATGAGCACAACTTGTTTTCCGATATGCTTTCCATGCAAATCAATGGTTGAGCGTGCTGATAGCGCGGCTGTTCCAGGTTGCCCTGGATAGCAAATAAGAGGCGTACGGCCGTCATGGGTCATGCCAACTAATTCACCGATAATAATGCCCGCATTGAAATTTGCTGGTGATCTAACTCGAGAGGTCTGAGTGATTTCTCTTTCAATCAGTGGACGCAGCAGATCGTTACCGGATTCTTCTTCGATGGTTAAATCAGCATCCGTTTCGATGATTTCTTGATGGCTCATTTTGTATTCTCTCGTTTCACATTAATTTTGCAATATCTTCGTCCCTTTCATGACGATATCGCCACCCGCTTTAATATTAATTTTTCCAGAACCATCGACAGTGATGTCTTTACCTTTGATTACAATCGTTCCATCCTTCTTCATGCTGATGCTAGCACTGCCGGTTTTAATGGTAATTGAATCACCGGCATCAATCACCAGGTTTTTTCCAATTTTTTCACTACAGTCTCCATCGACACTTAGAGAATCGTTTCCTTTGACACTTTTGGAGGCATTTCCACCAACAGATTCACTTTGATTATCACCGACACTCGTGCTCTGATTCGCACCAATATGATTACTTTGATCAGCACCCACATTAGTATTTTGGTAGGCTCCCACGTTGATCGTTTGGTAGGCTCCCACAGCGACGGCCTGGAACGCGCCAATGCCGATTTCCTGCGCACCGCCAACTCCGATGGTTTCATTAACGCCGACCAGATGGGTCCGTTGTAGCACGACTGAGGCTGTCTCACTGGCGCCCACCGTTTTGGTTCTGTTTGAACCGATAGTGATACTTTCATTCGAACCCACCATTTCGGTACGATTGACACCGACAGTGATGGTTTCGTTATTGAGAACCGTTTCGGTACGATCATGTTTGACGAGTGTGGTTTCGTCGTTATCGATAGTCTTCGCCCGATTATGTCCTATCGAGTGGGTCTCATCATTCTCAACGCTGATGTCCTGGTTTTTTTCAGCATGCAGATAAATTTGTTCGGAACCCTTTTTATCTTCAAAACGCAGCTCATTGGCATTGGCAGCACTGCCATCCTTGCTAGAGCGTGTCAAAATTCCCGTTTGCGTCATGTTCGTGGGTAATTCGTAGGGCGGCATTTGCTCGGCATTGTAGACGCGGCCGGTAATGATCGGTTGATCCGGATCGCCTTCCAGAAAATCAACGATGACTTCCTGGCCAATGCGCGGAATGGCGATCATGCCCCAGTTCTTCCCCGCCCAGGGATGCGAAACTCGAACCCAGCATGAGCTATTTTCATTCTTCTTGCCTAAGCGATCCCAATGAAACTGCACCTTAACCCGGCCATATTTATCGGTGTAGATTTCCTCACCGGATGGGCCGACAACTACGGCCGTTTGCGGACCTTGCACAAAAGGTTTAGGCGTCAATCGCGCCGCTCGATACGGCGTTTTGCTTTCGATCACAGTAAAACTATTGCCATAGTGATTGCTGCTGCTGGAGGCAGAATCAAAACTATCAATGCGAACATTATGCGTGACTGAAGTCACCAGGTATTCTTGATTCTGATCGCTTCGTGGAAACAGGTTTAATTTGAACAAGCCACCGCAAATCAAGCCGCGCACATTGCCATTACCTTGCATGCGTTCATACTGGCTTTGCAATTCCTGAATCCGAACTTTGACACAATCATTTCCTTCATCATTTTTGACATACTCTCCCGGGTAATCGTAGATTTCAAAACTGGCTTTGTCATGATCCCGGATAATGTTGGAATTGACGTGCAAATCAGTCTTCGGGTGTTCGAAATCATATTCATTCATGCAATACGTCCCCGTTTGCAATTGTTTGGTGATATTCCAACCTGAAATACATTCACCCTTTCTGACAACAGCCTCGTCTGGCGGATGATATGGAATACTGTAACAGTCGGGCATTTTGTCATGGGAAACCATATCATTCGCCAAACAGAACGTATGCTTACCCTGCTCATGTTTAAAATAGTAATAAATACCTTCTTGCTCCATGAGCCGGCTAATAAAATTGAAATCGGTTTCACGGTACTGCACACAGTAATCCCAAATACGATAGTTGCCTTTTAGCCGGTCTTCGATATCCGAATATCCCTGCTCCCGGAGAATATCCTTAATGATATCCGGCACCGTTTTATTCTGAAAAATCCTACAATCGGATGTGCGGGTTAAGAACCAAAGCCACGGCTGAATTGTTGCATAATAGCGTGCATGGCGTCCTTCGCTAACGCCCTGAGAAATGCTGCTCACATAGCCATTAAAGAATCGTTTGCCTTGCGCAAAATTGATCCGAATCGAAACGTTCTGACCAAGCAAGTCTTCGAAATGGATGTCTTCTGTACTACCCAGCTCCACATTGATCGAGAACAAACGTCCTAATTCTTCAGTCACCGTCATTTCGCGCAACAAAAGCACATCAGCACCCAATGGGGTGATGATCTCGATCTCACGGTTTTGTTGAATCACAGCCATGTTTTTCGCTCACTCATGCATTAGAAATCGACTCAAACTGGTAGCTAAATTCGTTATTCTCCACACCGACCCTGATTGCAGAAATCGTTTCTCCGGCCACCATCCTGGTTAAGAATTGCTGGCTGATTGTTGGCAGCACCGTATTCGTCAAAATAGTATCGACCACTCGGGCACCGCTTTCGAGTTCATTGCAACGATCTGCGATTAACCGCACCACAGCATCATCATAGCCGAATGGAATGTGATGATTGGAACTGATGCGCTTTTCAATACGATTCAGTTGCAGTTTGATGATCGAATGCAGCATGTCATCGTTGATCGGATAATAGGGTATGGTCACCAACCTTCCCAATAATGCTGCCGGGAAAATTTTCAGCAAAGGCGTTCGCAACGCCTTGGCGATTTCACCTGCATCGGGCATCAATTCAGGATCCTTGCACAAATTCATCGTCAAGTCTGCCCCGGCATTGGCGGTCAACAAGATGATAGTATTCTTGAAATCGATAAATCGGCCTTCTGCGTCTTCCATCCAACCCTTATCGAAGACTTGGAAAAATATTTCGTGCACATCCGGATGCGCCTTTTCAACCTCATCCAACAGAATGACGCTGTAAGGTCGGCGCCTAACAGCTTCGGTTAAAACACCCCCTTCGCCATACCCGACATAACCCGGCGGCGAACCCTTCAAGGTCGATACCGCATGCGCCTCTTGGTATTCACTCATATTGATGGTGATGATATTTTCTTCACCACCGTAAAGCGCCTCAGCCAACGCCAATCCCGTTTCAGTTTTACCAACACCGGAGGGGCCACATAATAAAAATACACCAATCGGTTTGCCAGGATTGTCCATATTGGCGCGCGATGTCTGAACACGTCTGGCGATCATATCCAACGCATGACGCTGACCGATCACACGACGATTCAAGGTTTCTCCGAGATTGAGAATGGCGTCAATCTCATTTTTCACCATGCGTCCAACTGGAATTCCTGTCCAACCAGAAATAACAGCTGCAACGGCTTGGCTATCGACAGTAGGGAACATCAAGGGTTGTTCGCCTTGCAATTCGGTGAGCTGTTGCTGAAGCGCTTTTAATTTATTAAGCGTCGATTGGCTAGGAAGTTGAATAGTGGTTTCTGAATTCGATTGTGATTCTGTAAAAGCTTGCTGTTGATTGCGCAACTCGGCACGCAACTGAAGAATTTGGTCGATTAATTGCTTTTCCTTAATCCACCGCTGCTCAAGCTGCTCCAGCCGTCGCGTTTCTTCAGCCAATTTGGTCTCAACGGATTGTTTCCGGTCCTTAATATCGACACCAACAACCTGCTCTCGCTCGATAATGCGTGCTTCCGTTTTTAATCCCTCAATTCTACGGCGACTATCATCTATTTCTGGCGGAATCGCTGATTGACTGATGGCCACACGCGCGCAAGCAGTATCCAGCACACTGACACATTTATCAGGAAGCTGTCGGTCTGGAATATAGCGATGCGATAGCTTAACCGCATCTTCGAGTGCCTCATCCAGTAACAGCACTTTATGGTGATCTTCCATAATATTAGCCAGGCAACGCACCATTTGAATCGCTTTTTCTTCTGTGGGTTCGTTGACTTTGACAACCTGGAAACGTCGCGTTAATGCGGGGTCTTTTTCAAAATACTTCTTGTATTCCGACCAGGTTGTCGCTGCAATCGTACGCAATGTTCCACGTGCCAACGCGGGTTTTAGTAAATTAGCCGCATCACCGGTACCTGCCGAACCGCCTGCACCAATCAATGTATGGGCTTCATCGATAAAAAGGATAATTGGTTTTTCTGAGGCTTGCACTTCATCAATCACCTGGCGCAACCGATTCTCAAATTCACCTTTCATGCTCGCGCCAGCCTGCAGCAATCCCAGGTCCAATGCCCTGATGCTCACGTCTTGCAAAGATGGCGGTACATCACCTTCTGCAATTTTTAGCGCGAATCCTTCAACCACCGCAGTTTTTCCAACCCCGGCCTCGCCCGTCAGAATGGGATTATTCTGGCGGCGCCGCATCAGAATATCGATCAATTGCCGAATCTCATTGTCACGCCCGACAATAGGGTCGATCTTTCCCTGACGCGCTGCCTCCGTCAAATCCACTGAGAACTGTTGCAAGGCCTTTTGCTTCCCCATTTGTGCTGCAGGCATCGCACCTGAGTACTCTCCGGGCGCAACATTACTAGCCAGTTGCGTACCATCGGATGCTGACATCTGATCTTCCGATGAACCCTGGATGATGGCATTCAGGTCATCCATCAGCGCATCAACATTAATTTTCCTGAATTCCTGAGAAATAAATAGCAATCGGTTGCGCAATTCAGGGGTTTTTACGATACCCACCAATAAATGGCCCGATCTTATTTGATTGCTGTCGTACTTAAGACTCGCATATAGCCAAGCTTTCTCGAGAGATTCTATGACATCCACCGAAAAATCCGACAAACTGGTCGCACCTGCAGGCAAACGTTCCAGCATTTCGGTAAAATCTCTAGCGAGATACGATTGATTCAACTCAAATCGTTTAATAATGCGAAGTAAGTCAGAATCTGGCAACTGCACTATTTGATGCAGCCAATGTACTAATTCAACAAAACGGCTACCACGCATTTTACTCAGTATCGTGGCGCTCTCGATGGCTTTATAGGTCGAGTTATTCAACTTCCCAAACAACGCAGTGCGGCTAATTCCTGTCATGAGTACTTCTCCATATCGATGTATATGTCTTTCGCATCGTGATGCCTGTTGTTAGCTGAAAGCCAACTGTTCCAACCTAACTGTCCATACCTCCCGAGCTGCACTGCGGGCACTTCTTTTTTCTCGAGAACCAGATTCAGATCCCACTTGAATTCAAAACCCACATAATTATTAATCAAGCTGGAGAATGCGGAAATTTTCTTGCCCTTCGGCAGTAATGACTCAAACTGTTTTAGATTCAGTGGCCCAGCAGTGATACGAAACTTATGCATACATTGCCAGCTTCGTGTTCCGATTGTCGCCGAAATACCCAATTGACCTGTCTGCGTGTCGGTGTTCAAGTAACATCGACTATCATTCGGAATTACAAGCCACTCACCAATAAATTCTTCAATCGCAATGGGTACGTCAAAGTAAGCCTGTAATATAGCCGCCAATCCACTGGGGTGCTTTGTTTGACAACCCAGATGTGCGGCAAAATGTAATTTGGTGTGATCTGAAATTTCATCACGCTCCCTTTGCGAGCGTTCAGCGATTCCGACAAATGATCCCACATAAAAACTAAACCGGTCTCTTTCTGGGCGATCCAATTGGACGGTCGGTTCTTTGTCAGCCCAAGCGCGGTAAAATAGACTCAATAAGCGATGATGAAAGAGATCAGCAAATTCGGCGATCGTGGGGTCACGCGCAATATTAATACGATTTCTTGCAAATTCAGTCAGATGCAAAGGTAAAGGGCCATTGGGCCCAAACAGACCAAAGAAAAACACTTTCAGCACTGCAGCACTGTCCGCATTCATTTCAAACGATGCGAGCGCACTCGGTGCAAACTGCATTGATGGCAATTGCGCTAAACGAATGGCATCATCTTCGGGTTTTGCCGAATAGCCAAACCGCTGTTTATCAGGATAAATGCACTCAATCAGACGTAAAAACTGATAAAAGTCGTATTTGTAGGGCTCGCGCTGGAGGTCTTCCAGCAACGCTACAGCAGTGTCCGGGTTCCCGTTCTGACTGGCCATTGCATTATCTCGCCACGCTCTTTAGTGGTAATTTTAACTTGTGTAAAACTGTTAATGGATGCGTACTTACAAAAAAACTGTTCGAGAACGGCGCCCAGTAGAAAACAACTTCCTCCTGCAAAGGCTGTTTCATCAAAGGTGATCGTGATTTCCAATCCACGCCCAAAAGTAATCGGGCCTTTCATTGGCACACGGCAAGTTATCGGGCGACTTTGAACCGATTGCAATCCTTCAATCTGCTTGGTCACGGCATGTTCTGAGAAATCCGCATAGAGACTTAATAAATCCCGCAATACCTCGGCGCCTTGCTGATGATCATTATTAACCAGGCTCAAATAATTTAACGACAAATGATTGATCAAACGCCAAGCACTACTGCCTTCTGCAGAAGACGGTTTCGGATTGGTTGGCCCCACTAAACAACGTATGCCGTGGATAGGTGCACTCACATCGTAAGTGAAATCTGGTTGATCGTCATCGTTATTCAGTACCAGTAATTTTGGCAAATCCCGGTTGGTGCATAGTGCTCGAACTCCTAAATGCTTAATATCCGTATCGAATGGCAATTCACCGGAGTCGACCAAAGATAAGAATATCTCGTTTCCCACATAGTCGGCTCTAATGGCATTTGAATTCGTGCTTATAGAAGCCAACGTCGGTTGCCGCTTGATCGTATAGTAAGCAAAGTTGCCGACTGTTTCATGGACCTGTTGATAATCCGAATAAAATGGCCGAAAAACTTGCTTCGATTGCTGATCATTCCCGTGTCCGATGACTTCCAGAATGCTGAATACTTCAAAATCATTGGGTTTGGTTTTATCGACGACCAGGTGGTGCTCTGTATGTTGTTGCTTTAAATGTATGTAATCTGCATATTTCTCGAATAAATTGACTGCTGGCGTACAATTCAATCTGAAATTATCGGCATTAACAACGTGCTCCAATCTATCTTGCGCAGCATTCAGTAGAATCAAGATCTCGATTGTATCGACATCACCGTGTGAGATCGCTGAATTCAAGTCATTTAACTGAAAAAATAAGAAACGCTCCGGCAAAGCAAAGTATTCCTGCAACAAACGATAACCCTGGAAAGTTTGCGCGGTTGACGGCAACAGAGATTCATTTTGACCATAACCAACTGACTGAATAACCGATTTATTTAGCAAATAACTTTGTTGATTCGCGGGGTTTCTGATAACAACTGACACACCATGCCCCATGATTAGCTCATAGAGCTGCACGGGTACATTACCAGTACCATGTAGAAAGAACGTTAACTGATTAATTGCCAGTTGGTTAAAATGATAATTTGATGTGGTTTGCAGTCTTATCCGAATGCCTGCTTTGAAATTTCTGATATCTAAACCATTGAAGACCGGCACTTGCCCCAAGGGTAAATAGGTCGCTTCTTTAACCTGAATGGGCCATGCTCTTACTTCGTGAGCCGTCTTAAATTCACATCGGCTTCGCCCGCCCCCTGATGCTCTACTAAACAGCTTGGTTCCCCGTTGCAGCACAAAACCTTCTTCGGTAATTCCTCCTTTATGATCCGGCTGAATCTGTACGATCATCATTGAAGGCAATGGTGCTAGATAGTGCGGATAAACAATCTCCAGCAAGTGCTGTGAGAAACGCGGAAATTCCGCATCCATTTTTAACTGAATGCGCGCTGTCAGAAATGCAAAACCTTCTAATAATCTTTCGACGTAAGGGTCGCTACATTCAGTGCTTCCCAGATCAAGATTCGCAGCAATTTTAGGGTAGCGCTTGGAAAACTCAAACCCCATTTCACGAATGAACTGTAGTTCCTTCTCATAAAACTCTAGTAAGCGCGGCGTCATTTTTCCCTACTTCTCATTCAGATCGTAAAAAGTAACCTGGTTATTTTCCAACTCAAATTCAGTTCGTAAGCGCAAATAGAACGGCAATGGTTGGGCCCATATTTCGCCTTCGATTTCAAAAATAAAAATGTTATGTTCTCTATTATCCTGATTGGCAAGAACTTTGACCGTTAATGTTTTCTGGATAATTCTTGGCTCAAAATCCACGATGGCTTGCATCAAAGCCCGCTCCAGTTCCACCATATCCAGCCCAGATACTGTTTTTCCTATCAAATCAGGAATGCCAAAATTGAGCACGGAACATGTCGATTCCGGTAATTCTTTAAGCGCTTCGGGAGGGAAATACTGGTTCGTGTTGAAAAGCCATTTCAGATCCCGTTTCACACAAGATTGAATATCGTATTTTGCGATAATAGAGTCATTCAATGTGTTGTATCGTAAGTTCAAGCCCGCCAATCGCTGATGCAATTGATGTTGTTTTTCTTTCCGTTCAATGCTTTCCTGCTGAGTGATCAAACTATTCAGCTCTTTCTCAACCTGTTGAATGTCCTCTTTGACTGCGCTAATCAACTGATTGACCGGATCTTCATTGGTTAAACGATCCAGCAATGAAGGCAGAAAAAGATCTTTGGAGAATGTGCCCATCCGCTTCACGCCTCATCCTGTTCTGAATTTGGAGCAATCGCAATGGTTCGAGTATCCATCAGTGCATACTCGGATTGATCCGTAGTCCACATTTTTTGTCCATACCCAATAATTAAATCATTCGGATATTCTTCCCAAATCGTTTTGCGTGATAACGCCAACTGTGGATCCATCTGATAAGAAAGTGGATAGCGCGTGGCCAGGAATCCATAACTTTCTCCACCATTGCGCCAAGTAAAATGGGCAGGCAACCAAATCAGATCGCGTAAATCGACGGGTTCTTCGATAAGAATCGAGCGCACTCTTTCCAGAGGAATCCATAAATAACGTCCGTCAATATAGGCTTCCAGGATTGGACCCATGCGTGGATCGCTATCAGCCATCCATGTAAACGATTCCCCATTGATGGTTCCACCATGACTCGGTGCTTCTTCAAACGCCTGAAGCCGGAGATTCCGAGATGCTTCGTAATTTTCTTCCGCAACCAACCGCAAGGCCTGAGCCAACAGCGCAATCCATTTCTGGGGTGTGCCAAAAATCACAGGCTCTCGCTGCCCCGAAAAAACTTGCTCCCGGTATTGCTCGCAAGCAATTATTTGACGATAGGTCAACACCATCGGAATCGAATGCTCATCGAGTTCTTTGAGAACTTCTAATTGTGTTTGCGCTCTTTCCCACTGCCCCATAACAGAAAGCAGTTGGAACAAAAAAATCCTGTCAGCGGAATTTGCAGGTTGCTTTTTAATTCGCTCTTGCAACAATTGCAAAGACTCTTTTAAATTACCCGTTTTTAAGTAATCTTCTGGCGTCATTCTGTGAATGGACCTTATTGAACGAAATTTTCTGGAAGTACCAATTAAATCCACCCCAATCGGTTTAATAAAACCAAACAATGGATGTTCATATTTTTTAATCAGTACTTCTAGTGCTAAATACCCTATACGTTATTCCGTTTCATTGGTCTGAAGATTCCATACCTTCGGTCCAATTTTAGTGCCGACTACACCCTCGTGGCTAACTGACGTATATTCCCAGGAGATTTTTCCATATACAAAATTCACCGTTTCACGAGGTCGATCAGATCCTCCTCCAGCCATAGAAATTGATTGAATCATTGCATTCTCTAGAACATATTTCAAATAACAAACCTTTTCCTCTCCTCCTTGATAAACTTCCAGTTCCACCTTCGTGATATGCTTTCCTTTAGCGCAGAATATGTTTAAATCCACACTCGCTTTATCGACACTCTTTTGAATCTCAAAGGAACCAAAATCAGCGCGGGCAGCGCCACGCCCCCCGGTTCCACTGGCGCCCGATGTCGGCTGATCTAGCCTATGGGAAAAACTCGTAACCTCAATCCAATCCGCATGCTGATCATCCGTAGACTCTCCTTTAATCGGATCGCACTTCAAATAGGTACTTGTAGCCATTGCTCATTCTCCTTGGTTTATTAGATCGAATTAAAAAACAAACTGGAACTCAACTACTTCATGATACAAAACAAACTTACCAACTAATCTTGATGTATTTATCTCTCCGATGGCAATTTTGAGACCAAACTTAGTGCAATCGTTAACCCTTCCAGTTGGTGGTGTGGTCTAAGTGAGAATTTAGCACCGTAATAGCCAGGATTTCCCTCAATCTCTTTCACCTCTACTTGCGCTGCTGCCAAAGGCTTCCTAGCTCTCTCGATCTCATCAGCAGTAGCCAGATTGTCTACAACGTAGTTGTTAATCCATTTTTGCAACCATTTCTGCATATCATCACATTCTCCGAAGTCGCCGACTTTATCCCTCACAATACATTTGAGGTAATGCGCGAACCGGCAAGCTGCAAATAAATGAGGCAACCTCGCTGATAAATTAGCACTAGCCGTTGCATCCGGATCATCATATTCCACTGGCTCTTGCAATGATTGTGCGCCAAGGAAGACTGCAGATCCAGAGTTTTTCTTATGTATCAAAGGCATGAAGCCATTTTTCGCCAGCTCACTTTCACGCCGGTCGGCAATAGCTATCTCAGTAGGGCATTTCATATCCACACCCCCATCATCGGTTGAGAATGTATGCGTCGGCAATCCTTCAACGGCTCCCCCCGATTTAATGCCACGAATCCGCGAACACCAACCGTATAATTTAAAAGCCCGATTGATATTCACTCCCATGGCATAGGCAGAATTGCTCCAGATGTATTTACTATGGTCCGCATTCGCAACATCTTCTTCAAAAACGAATTCCTCTGTGGGCGAAGTTTTTACCCCATAAGGCAAGCGCGACAAAAAACGTGGCAATGTCAATCCGATATAGCGAGAATCCTCCGATTCTCGTAATGAACGCCATGCCTCATATTCCGGCGTGCCAAATATCTTGGTCAAATCGCGAGGATTAGCCAATTCTTGCCAGGAATTCATATTCATGACCACAGGGGATGCAGCGGCAATAAAAGGAGCATGTGCTGCTGCTGACACTTTGGCGATTCCTTTCAGAAACTCAACATCCTGCGGAGAATGATCAAATTCGTAATCGCCAATCAAACAACCAAAAGGTTCACCACCCAATTGCCCATATTCATGCTCGTAGATTTTTTTAAAGATTGGACTTTGATCCCAAGCCGTTCCCTGAAATTTTTTTAGGGTTTTTTGCGTTTCTTTTTTTGAAATATTCAACACTTTGATTTTCAGCATCTCGTCGGTTTCTGTGTTGTTCACTAAATGCTGCAACCCACGCCAACTCCCTTCGAGTTTTTGAAAATCCTCATGATGCATCATCAGATTAATCTGATCGCTGATGCATTGATCAATTCCGGCGATGATCGACTGAATCTTTTGTAGTGCATCGCCTGGGATCAGAGTTGTTTCCTTCAGTGCCTGCTCTGCCAGGGTTCTGACTGCATTTTCTACAGCCTCAGTGGCCTCTTTTGTTTTTGGTTTAAATTCTTTCAGTAACAATCGAGCAAATTCATCGGGCTGTTGTTCTGCTGTTTCCACATTCGAAGTTTGCGCTTCTAACTCGGCCATGACTGATTCTCCTTAATATTATTTTTTATTTGGATTCACTTTCTGTAACCTCAGCCCCTTCACGCTGAGGTTTGGGCATGGAAGCCAATGATTGAAGCAAGGCAGGATTATTTAATAATTCGGTTATTTTTTTCTCTGCACCACCTTTGCCATCCATAAAAGTAATCAAGTTGGCTAATTGCGTTCTGGTTTGCAGTAACTTGTTCAGCGCATCAACTTTTTTGGCTACACGAGCAGGTGAGAAATCATCCATATGCTCGAAAGTAATATCGACACTGATATTTCCCTCACCGGTCAAAACATTCGGCACTTGAAAAGCAACCCTTGGTTTTATCGCCTTTAAGCGATCATTAAAATTATCAACATCAATTTCAAGAAAATCTCTATCGCCGACGTCTGGCAAAGCTTCAGCAGGTTTACCAGACAGATCTGCCATGACGCCCATTACAAATGGCAGTTGGATTTTTTTCTCAGCACCATACTGTCCCACTTCGTATTCAATCTGCACGCGTGGCGCACGGTTACGTGCGATGAATTTTTGGCTGTTCTCGGCCATAGCCCTTCCCTTTATATAAAAAGTCTTTGAATTTATCCATTGAACCAATAAATCTTGATTCGTCATGAAGCATTCAGAAAACAGGTTAATAATATAATTTACAAATGCTCGTTAATCTGTGATTAACATAACACCTGAGACATGAAAACTCTAAAGCTTTACAAAAACTACAAAACAAATGCCCGAATCAAATCAGTTGCTCACTTCCTCCTCTTAAATTTTTTAGATCAACGTACTATTTTCCCTTATCCACATTAGCCTTCTTATCCGCATCAATAATTTTCTTAAACACTTTCATATCCTCAGGCGGTATCGCTTCAATAATTTCCAAGAAATTCTTAGTCATCAAGGTTTGGGCCAAACGAATAATTAATGAAACGGGATTGGTAGGTTCAGTGCGCTCAATATATTGACAGACACTCTCCAGGATTCGGGCAATATCTTCCCGATTGCGAATCTCTCCGGATGTCGTTGTAGTTTTCTCAACAGCAGCACCCGCTGGCAAAGAAGGTTTTTCTCCGACTTCTTGGTTTAATTCATAGTCACTTTTGCACAGATTCAAAATAGGCTCCAATGTAGCAGTAGTCAATTTCTTAAAATCAAGAAGCTGCTCTCCGTTCTCAGGCTGTTTGAGAAAACTTTGAATTTCCAGCAGTGTTCCTAGTGCTTCGGTTAGCCCATTCCGCAAGTCGTTTATCGCCGTTCCATTCCCCTGATCATGAAACATTGCCACGATTTGCGCTTGGGTATAGCCAGACGAGTGATTAGCAACCCGAATCTTCCCCAATACAATCAAGATATCCCTTATTGCCATCTTGTCGTATTGGAACACCAACACAATGCTCTGCACATCTCGAACTAGAATTTCATAATGCCCAATTTCTGAAAGTGTATTCAGCTTCATTCTAAAATCATTCTCGTCCTCTGCGGATCGAGGGTGCATATCTTTCCAATACAAAGTGATCAAATCGTTGATCAAATACAATCCTGACACCAGCCCAATCAATCCATCACGGCGAGTCCATGCACGCGTCAACCAAACCGCAACCCGTAAATCCTTTGTGCGGGAAAATAGCGCTTCTGAACGTGCTGCTATCTCTCTCCAGTTCGGTTCTTTGGTCGTTGCAGCGCCTATCATTCTTTCCTGAGGCGGCTCCAAATCTGTCTGCAATTGCATAAAATCAGGATCGTACACGAGATCTTCGCCACAAGGTGACTCCACTGAAACCGGCTTACATAATTCTTCAACTTTCATAAGATATTCAATTGACCCAAAAAACTGAAACATTAAAATATAATCAAAATTAAGTTGATAGCATACTCATTTGAAGTGAAATAAAGTATTTTAAAACGAAAGGAAGGCCATGCATCCTAAATTTTTTCAAATGTAACAATAAACAATAAAATTAGCAAAATAATGGTTTTAGTTAATTCATTATGAGAATTCTCACAATTTTTGTATACAATCTTTAATATACTTACCAAACTCTCTGAAAGAACTCCTTCTAAAAATGAAAAGAAAAATATCAATAGGTTCAATCACACAATTTACCCGTGTCGCTGCTATCACGATCCTTTTGATCCTAGCCGGTTGCTCAAGTCCTCCCAAACCTCCTATTGCTCAGGTCTCTCTCAATGTTCAGCCCAATATAAATCTCTATTCAACAGCCGAAACAAAAGAATCTGAAGCGAGACCTGTGGTTATCAGATTCTATGAACTCACTTCATTGGCGACATTTGAATCAGTCGATTTTTTTTCAATTTTTAATGAACATAAAGCTACACTTGAAAATGAATTGTTGAACAGCGAAGAATTCAGATTAACCCCAGGGCAGAAACAGAAATTTAACCGAACATTACATCTTGATACACGCTATGTTGGTGTAGTTGCCGCATTCAGAGATCTTGAACATTCTCAGTGGCGAGCATCAACCGCCATACCGGTCAAGGAACAGTCCCCAGAAATCTATATTTTTTTGGAAGGCAATAAAGTTTTGATAGGCACAAAACCCGAATGTGGGTTCTTCTGCCAATTCCAATCCCCCAAGCCACAACCGGGAACCTTGTATGAAGTTATTGAGTAGAAAATTATTTTGGATTGATTGTTTCAATTAAATATAAGAGAAATCGCCATGTCTTGGAACAATAAAATCATCTGGTCTGAAGGCATGTTTCTTCAGCCACAGCATTTTCAGCAACAGAATCGTTTTCATGAAGGGCTCTTGCACAATCGGATCGCGCCATTGTTTGGTTATAGTTGGGGATTTAGCGTTCTTGAACTTGACCAAGCAGCGCTTATGGAAGGCAGGATACAACTTATCACGGGACGCGGAATTTTTCCCGATGGCACGCCATTTGATTTTCCATATCAGGACAAACCGCCCATCCCGCTAGATATTGATATGAATTTACGTGACGAAGTTATCGTACTCGCACTACCAGTTCAGCGCATCGGTGCCACGGAAATTGATTCAGACAATCATTCAGATAGCCGTTTGGCACGGTACACAATTGAAGAACTCGATGTTTCAGACAGTAACACACAAAACCCGAGTCAGGCATCGCTACAAATTGGGCGACTTCAGTTACGACTAATGCGCAAACGTGATGTCACTGGCGCCTACACTACGTTAGGTATTGTTCATCTATCAGAGCGTCGTCCCGACAAGCAGGTCGTGCTGCAAAAAACATTCATTCCGCCTATGTTGCAGGTTAATTCTGATGTGATTCTGAATGGACACCTGCAGCAATTATGCGGCATGCTTCGTCAACGCGGCGAAGAGCTGGCTTCTCTGATCGCACAGCCGGGTCATCGTGGGATCGCCGAGATTGCCGATTTTCTGATGTTACAAACGATTAATCGCTATGAGCCAGTGTTTAAGCACTTGTCAAAAGTGTCAATCCTTCATCCGGAAAGATTCTATAGCCTGTGCCTTGCTTTTGCCGGTGATATGTCCACCTTCAATGAAAACAATGCGCGCCGCCCTATTGAATACATGGATTATCAGCATGATGCACTAGCCGTATGTTTCAATTCATTGATGGAAGAACTACGCCGACTGTTTTCACAACGAATCCTTTCCAATGTCATCTCCATCCCTTTGGAAGATATGCAATATAATGTTCGAAAAGCCATTGTTAATGATAAGACATTATTTAAATCGGCTCATTTTATACTGGCAGTCAACGCGCAACTTCCCGTTGAAACAATCCGGATTAAGCTGCCGGCCTTTATGAAAATTGGCCCAGCAGAAAAAATCCGTGATCTCGTCAATCTTGCCCTACCAGGCATTCCACTTAATTCATTGCCAGTCGCTCCCAGAGAAATTCCTTTTCACGCGGGTTTTAACTATTTCGAATTGGAGCGGACGAATGACTTATGGAGGCAACTGGAAAACTCGGCCGGGCTCATGATGCATATCGGCGGCGAATTTCCAGGATTGGTTATTGAGTTATGGGCCATCAAGGGATGATTTGAAACTGGAGATCCCAACATAACGCACGGCATTTAAATTTTATACTGTTATCCACTATGAATCCCAACGATCCCTTCGCTTCGTCTGATATCGATAGAACCGTTATCTTACCGTCACCAGGCAAACGTATTCCTTCTGCGCAGCGCGGTGCACCTCAGTCAACTAAAGATTCTGCCACACCCAGATCATCTCTCACAGAAATCGATCTACCTAGAAAAGGGTCTGGACTAAACGCGCTAGTCGCAGCAGCCAATCCCTTATTAAATATCGCAACGGTACTGCGCACAACACCGCAATATTCCGATCTTTTCGGATTGCATGATTATCTCGTGCAGGCTATCAAAACATTTGAAAACCTTTCAAGAGATGCAGGCCTTCCTTCCGAAAAAATCATCGCTGCCCGGTATGCGCTATGCACTTTCCTTGATGAAAGTATTGCATCCACCCCTTGGGGTAGTGGGGAATGGGGAAAACACAGCTTACTTATCACATTCCATAACGAAGCTGTTGGTGGTGAAAAATTCTTCCAATTGTTTGCAAAACTGGCTGAGAATCCAAAAGCAAACTTGGATATCCTAGAATTCATATATATTTGCCTCTCATTAGGATTTGAAGGCCGCTATCGCGTCATGGAGAATGGAAAAGCGCAGTTGGAAATTTTACGCGAACGGCTCGCCCAAGAATTAAATAAACAACACCATAAATTTGAGCAAGACCTGTCTCCGCACTGGCATCCTGCAACATCCAAGCGTGCCAAATTCTTCTTACTCATGCCATTATGGATTCTTGGATCACTGTGCGGACTAGCCCTGCTAACCGCTTATTTGAGCTTTAGTTTTATGCTCAACAACGATTCAGATCCAGTATTTACCCAAATTCAATCGATCCGTACAAAAAACACCATTCCCCATCAATTACCCATTGCTCCACCTCCTGTAAAACCATATCTAGCTGAATTTCTTATCAACGAAATCAACGAAGGACTTGTAACTGTACACCAAGAAAGTGGCCAGAATATCGTCACCTTACTGGGAGACGGTCTGTTCCCGCCAGGCAGCACATCCGTATCCCCAAAGTATGTGCCTGTATTGAGGCGCGTCGCTGAAGCTTTAAATGTGCGATCTGGACAAATACAAATCCTGGGACATACCGACAACCAACCAATACGAACTGTTAGATTTCCCTCTAACTGGCATTTATCACAGGAACGTGCACAATCCGTTATGCAGTTACTCAGCCAAATGGGACTAGCTCAGAGTCGAATCCGCGCAGAAGGTCGCGCCGATGCCGAACCGATTACTTCCAACAATACATCTGAAGACCGCGCACGAAATCGCCGGGTAGAAATCATCGTAATCAACTAAAGCGCGGCGCAATAACTTGCTGGAAAACCAGCATCTATTGAGTATCACGAGGTCAAGAAAATGAAAAAGGTATTAGGAATCCTGTTTAATCGCTGGACATTAACGATGTTTGGTTTAATCGCTGTCAGTATGTTGATCTGGTACGCCGGACCACTTATTGCTTTTGCAGACTATATCCCGTTGGAATCAGCAACAAACCGCGTGATTCTAATTGCACTTGTTATCGGTTTTTATGCTGCAAAAATTATTTGGGTATTTATTAAATCTAAAAACCTGAATATGCGATTTATGGAAGGGCTACTTCAACAGCCTTCTGTACAGCGAAATACAAACAAACATGCTGGTTCTGAAGAAATTACACTACTGAGCGAGCGCTTTGAGAACGCAATATCCAGGTTGAAAGATACTCATCTCAAGGGCCAGCGTTTCCGTTCTTTTTTTTCACTATTCAACCGGCAATATATCTATGAACTTCCCTGGTATATCATCATCGGGCCGCCGGGTGTCGGGAAAACTGTTGCACTGGTTAATTCCGGGCTTCAATTCCCGCTCGCTGAACATCATGGTCAGAAAAAAATCCAAGGCGTCGGAGGTACAAGGAACTGCGATTGGTGGTTTGCCAACGAAGCTGTCTTATTGGACACTGCAGGTCGGTACACGACGCAAGATAGTCACCAGGAAGTCGATAGCGCTGCATGGAATGGTTTTTTGAAACTGTTGAAGAAATACCGACCACGCCGCCCCATCAATGGCATCATTGTAACCATCAGCTTGACAGATTTAATGCAGCAATCCCCTGCACAGCAGGAAGCACAGGCCAATGCAATCCGTAAACGTATCCAGGAACTCCATACTGAACTAAATATCCGCTTTCCCATTTATCTGCTACTAACCAAAATGGATCTAGTCGGTGGTTTCATGGAATTCTTCGGAAAATATGGCAGGGAAGAAAGAACACAAGTCTGGGGAATGACTTTTCCGCTCTCCGAAAAAGAAGACGATACTTCGCTTGTCCATTTTGATGCGGCATTCGCTTTACTGGAACAACGTCTCAACGAAAGACTCGTTGATTACATGCGGGATGAAAGAGATTTTAAAAGTCGCGCATTACTATACACTTTCCCGCAGCAATTCAGTGCATTGAAACATACACTCGGAAATTTTCTCAATCAAGTTTTCTCACCATCCCGTTATGATCTCCCGCCCATGTTGCGTGGAGTTTACTTTACCAGCGCTATGCAGGACGGCAATCCAATTGACCGTGTCATGAACAGTTTTGCGAGAGCATTACAACTTGACAGCAAACAACTTATTCCTCATAAATCCAGTGACAAAAGTTTTTTCCTGACACGACTCATCAAAGATGTGATCCTAAAAGAAACCGAAATCGCTGGTACTAACCTGCGCTGGGAACGGCAACAGACAATGCTGCAATGGAGTGTTTTCTTCTTTGCGGTAACCCTCACATTCAGTTTAATTGGGGCATGGGCGCTCAGTTATTCGCGGAACCAAGCATATGTCTCTGAAATTGAGAAAAAAATACCCATCGTCTCAGAGCAAGTCGAGCAATTGCCCGTAGTACAAAACATGAGCATGACTGATTTGCTGACCACCCTAAAATCCGTTAGGGAACTGGCAACAACCCCAGGGACAGCGAATAATTCATCCCCCTTATCTATGGGCTTTGGCCTTTACCAAGGCGACAAGCTGGAAGCAGCGGCGAATAATGCTTATCAAAAATTACTACAGGATGCTTTTCTTCCGCAACTCATGTTGCGGATCGAATATCTGCTTAGCCATACTGATTCCAACAACATGGAATTGCTCTATGAAGGCTTGAAAGCCTATATCATGCTACATCAACCTGAATACTTCGATCCAATTGCACTAAAAGCTTTTATTTTGATCGACTGGGAAATCAGTCTGCCACGAGAATTTACCTTTGAGCAACGTCAAGCACTCGAATCACACCTCGATGCCTTGCTAAGTCATACCAAGCTTACTTCACCGATTCCATTCAATACGCAACTCATCGAAAGAGTACGCACCATGATTGCCAGAACGTCTTTGGCGCAACGTATCTACAATCGCCTTAAACTCCAGGCAACAAGCATTGAAATACCTGAATTTACCATTGCCAGAAATGTAGGTTCCTCGTCTGCACTAGTATTTGAACGAAAAAGCGGTTTACCACTTACCAAAGGCATATCCGGCTTATATACTTTTGATGGTTATTACAATTATTTCCCAAGGATTGCCAAAGAAATCACCAAGCAATTAGCGCAGGAAGAAATCTGGGTACTTAATCTATCCGAGAAACAACGTAACTTCAATCCATTAAACGCCATAGAAAAAGAATCACAGGTAACCGAAGAAGTACGTCGCCTATATCTCCAAGAATATGCGAAAGTCTGGGAAACTTTCATCAATGACGTAAAACTCATTCGTGCTGATTCACTTCAACGAAATATTGATTTGACTAGACTAATTTCCACCAGTGATTCTCCACTCCTTGCATTACTAAAAGCCATCGTCAAGGAAGTCACTTTGGTCAAGAC
>CXWL01004477.1_pt1 | contig 20119 bp, 16 predicted proteins | sample 590931 | NCBI WGS metagenome assembly CXWL01 (sample SAMEA3498368, study PRJEB10139) | groundwater metagenome | biome: water well; material: biofilm material | place: Germany | collected 2015-04-27 | reverse complement strand
AGCCCTGATCGTTCCGAACGTGTCCGATCGGAAAATCGGCGACCTCGACCAAGAGTCGTTGGTAAAGCAATTCGCTTATAACCCCTCACCAGTCTACAAGGGGCTGGTCAGTTGTGTCGGGAGCGACTACTGCAATCTCGCGGTCATCGAAACGAAGAGCCGGGCAGTAGAAACTGCGAAGGCGCTGGAGGCTCGCCTGGGCAGCACGCTCAAGCCGATCACCATGCATTGGTCCGGCTGTCCTGCTGCCTGCGGCAATCATCTCGTGGCGGATATCGGGTTCTTGGGGAAGAAGGCCAAGATCGATGGGAAGGTGGTCGATGCGGTCGATATCTACGTGGGAGGTCGCTCGGGGCCCGACCCCAAGCTGGCGGTCAAGATCATGGAAGATGTGCCTTGCGATAGGCTGCCGATGGTGCTTGAAGGACTCGTACCCTACCATTCGCGGGAGAAGATGCATCGGGTGAGAGGCGGGGCAGTGAAGAAGGCTGCAGTCAGCAAAGAGGTGTTGAGCGCAAGGGCGTGAGGAGCGTTCTTTGCTCCCGGAGCAGGGGAGGGGCTGGGGGCTGATGATCTTCTGTGCTCGCGCAACGCGCGGCCTCAGAAGGATGAGGAGGGAGCGGCCAGGTGCCCTCGTTGCTCGCGGAACGCGCACGATCAGAATGTGCTCGTCCGACGCGCGCAGTCGAAGGCAACTTTGGCCACTCCCCCTCTGGGGCGATGTAGCAAGAGGGAGGGAGGCCCTCGTTGGACGCGCGCAATGGAAGACCACTCAGTCCCCATCCCTGAAGAGATAACGCGCAAGCTTGGAGGGATCATCCGTAGCACCGTTCGCCGCGCGCCGTGAAACGGAGTGGTCAGGATTGCATTTCGCCGTGCAATCAGGAAAGACGCTCGACTTTTTTGTTTTTTCATCCTCGCTCTTCTCGTCTGCCCAGGTTCCAGATCGTCTCGGCTTTGCTGCCGATGTACCAGAAGCTGAGCCCCAGCAGCGCGAAGAAGATGGCCTTGTGCAGGCCGTTCCAGAATAATTCGAAGAATCGCGTATACAAGTTGATGCCGAGAAATGTCAGGCCGAACCCTTTCGTGATGTCGTTGTCGTGCCTCAATCCATGGTAGACGGCCCAGCCTGCGACTGCGCCGAAGAGGAGCGACCAATGGAACAGTTCGATCTGTTTTACCCGCTCCCAGGCATGCATATCCGCATAGTTGCCGAAGATCGACATGATCCAGAGCGCGATGAAGAGATACAGCAATCCCATCACTAATGTGCTGCGGAAGAAACGTTGCCAAGTTCGGTGTGTTTCAATCTCCAAAGCGCAGCCGGTCAGGAGCCCGCCGAAGAGGACAAAGCGCAGGGGATAGTTCATGCCAAGATAATAGGCCCCCCAGCCGGACATGTAGCCCGTTTCCGTACCCATCCAGCTGCCCAACGAGGCCAGGGAGAAGACCCAAATCAAGTTCGACTCGAGTATCACACCAAGGACGGCATAGACCAGAAACGAGAGCAAGAGCAGAATCGAGAAATGCCCGCTGCCTGTGTCGAGCGCGATGCCTAGTTGGGAAATCGCTCCGGCTGTGGCCAGCACGCCAAGAAAGAAAATGGCTTCGTTGCGATAGGCCTTGTCGGGGGCCTGCTGTCGTTTGGTGAGTCCCCATCGGTAGAGCCCGGCAGCCACGAGTGAGAGGGCCGCGCACTTGACCGTCGCGGGGGCCTTGAAGAGTACGTCGAGCATGTCCCGGAGCATCCGGTCGGAGAGCGCGGCGCTCACGGAGGAGACGATCGAAACGAGCGCGATCCAGAAGGAATACTTCGCCAGCTTTCGCCAGTCGAAATATTGCACCTCGATCGTCGCGGCCAGCGACGCAGCCTGCGTATGTGGAATCACGCCATCCTGTCTCCACCGCTCGATGGCTTCGCGGACCACGATGGCGTGTTTACGTGGGAGCTTCATGGCGACCTCTTACGGGTAGGACTGAACACGTTTTCTTCACGCTGAATTATATGGCGGAAAGGGGAGGCAGGCTATTCAGAAAGGCAAACGTACCAAGGGGGGAACGGCGAAGATAAACGAAGGTAATCGTGGGACGCCGCTCGCAGCAAAGTGGGGAGGGGAATTGGGTGGCTGGTAGATCTGTCGGAGCATTGTGGAATATATCCGTATGTTCGTTCTATCCCATTCTTTCTCCTCTCTGAGAAAGACCGGTGCTCGTTCTGTTGTTAGGCCAAGACTTCGGGGTAGAATGGACCGGCCGCTAGAAACGGGAGAGCGGTGTCGAAGGCGGTCTCATTTTTCGAGCCGTGAACATGAAGCCAACCAAGAAAAACAAGCCGGGGGCCAAGCGAGTTGCAGTGAGCCGCTCCGGTCTTGTGGGCAAGACAGGTACGGAGAAGTCTGGTACAGCGACGCGGCGGGCATTCATGCCGAAGCACGGAGGACTGGCCCATCGGCTGGGCGAGCGGGTGAAGGAGTTGAGCGCCCTCCATCGCGCAGTTCATCTCCTGCAAGACAGTCTCAAACCGGTATCGACCGTATTGATGGAGATCGCCTCGCTCATGCCTCCCGCCTGGCAGTATCCTGAGGTGACGGAAGCCTGCATCACCTTCGACGGGAGGCAGTTTCCCACGCCTGGCTTCAGGGTGACGCCCTGGATACAGCGGGCTGCCTTTGCGACGCCGGACGGACGCCGGGGGATGCTCGAGGTGGTTTACACGGGAAAAAATCCGCCGGAAGTCGAAGGGCCGTTTCTGGCCGAAGAACGGGATCTGATCAATTCATTGGCCGACAGTTGTGCCTCCTATCTCACGCGAAAACAGGCAGAAGAGAAGTTACTGGCGGCCCATGGACGGTTGCAGGCTCTCTCCAAACAGTCGATGCGTCTGCAAGAGCAGGAGCGTCGACAACTGGCGCACGACCTCCACGATGAAATCGGACAAGCGTTTACGACGCTGAAAGTGAATTTACAGGCGATCCAGAGAACCACGGACCCGAACCGCCGGATGGCATCCTTGAACGACAGTTTCAGTATCATCGATCAGACGGTGCAGCGGGTGCGCGACATGGCCCTCGATTTACGCCCATCGATGCTCGATGACCTGGGGCTGGCCTCTGCCGTGCGTTGGTATGTGGAGAAGCAGGGGGAGCGGGCCTGGATTCGCACGAAGGTCGATTCCAAGGATATTCCCCCGGGACTGTCCCCCGATGCCTTGGTGGCCTGCTTCAGGATTGTTCAAGAGGGGGTGACCAACATCTTGAGGCATGCCGAGGCCAGTCGAATGGCCGTGAAGCTCCGGGCTGTGAAAGAGGGAGTCGAGGTGGTTATCGAAGACGATGGCGCCGGTTTTTCCGTCAAAGAGGCCATGGCCGCCTCCGGTGAACGGCCGCATTTGGGATTGATCGGCATTCAAGAGCGAGTCAGAACCTTCAATGGACAATTCCACATCAGCTCAGTGCGAAGAAAGGGCACGAGGCTGTCGGTGATGATTCCGTTCGACAAGCCTGTGTGAAGTGGGGGAGGCCGTATGCACGTCAAAGCGAAGACCCTACGGGTTCTGCTGGCCGATGACCATGCGCTCTTTCGCGCCGGACTTCGTGTCTTGCTGCACAGTCTCGATGGAATTCAGGTCGTCGCCGAAACAGGAAACGGACAGGACGCGATCCAGCTGGTCGGGCGAGAGAGGCCCAGCCTCGTGCTGATGGACATTGCGCTGCCAGGCCTCACGGGCCTCGAAGCGACCGCCCGTATCACCAAGTCCTGGCCGCAGGTGCGGGTCATCATCCTCTCCATGCATGCGAACGAAGAATACGTCCGCCAAGCCCTTCGGGCCGGCGCCTCGGGGTATCTGTTGAAAGGAGCCGAGCCGTCCGAATTGGAATTGGCCCTCAAGGCAGTCATGCGAGGGGAGACGTATTTGACGCCCAGCGTATCCAAAAAGGTAGTGGATGAGTATCTCAGGCAGGGCTCGGCCTCCACGAAAGGCGGAGCCCTCACGCCACGGCAATGTGAGGTGTTAAAACGTATTGCCGAGGGCCGTTCCACCAAGGAGATTGCCGGAATGCTTGAACTCAGCGCCAAGACTGTGGAGGGTCACCGGGCCGAATTGATGAGGCGCTTGGAAATCCATGACGTAGCGGGCCTCGTGCGTTATGCCATTCGCATAGGATTGGTGCCGGTAGACTCCTAGTCCGTCCCCGGTTCCGTCCATCCCGATCGTGTGTCCAATCGAGCGAACCAAGGAAATCCCTTGGTTCAACCCAAGGAACTCTCCCCCTCACAGCGAGGTATCTACCTTCTAGCGGCACAACGCCTCCTGGACTATCGTATGTGCAAGGAAGTCACGGATGGTCGGATGTCGTGAGCCTATGGCTCAAGGAGGTATCGATGAGACAGCTCGCATCACGAGGCAAGGGACCGGGTGCTATCATTGGCGGCATCGTTCTGTTGTGTGTGGGAATGGTCGGTTGTTCAGAATTCCCGCACCAGTCATCGCCAGTTATTCAGGGAACGCTGGGAGTACAAGAGCGTTCCGCCGCCATGCAGTCGTATCGCCGGCAGGCTGAGGCGGCACGTGCCGAAGCCGAAGCATACGAACGGCGAGCCGAGTCGTTGGGTGAATATACCGACACGAAAGGGTTCGTCCGGAGCGGACTCACCACGGCCGCACAAGCGCATCGCGCGAAGGCCGTGAGGCTAGAGGAACTGGCTGCCATCCATGCAGAGCAGCCGAATACGGCAAACCGATAAGTCCCGTGCGTGGGGGGCCGTTTCCGGGAATTTCCTGCTGTGGTTCGATGCGTCTGCGCGTGGCAGCGGCGTAGCCGCTCCCGCGCCTCACGGGGCGACCCGTCGGGTTCCCCTGAGCGGCAACCTTCGGATATTCCCTCGCGGACTCGGTCAGTTTTTGCTTTCCTCCTCAGCGGACTCTCGACGGGATTCGCTCATCCGGCGATGTCCGCTCTGAGCCCCTGCCCCGCGCTGAGGTGCAAGGTCAAGCAACGACCCCATCTCTTTTTGCTATTGGCCCGTCTTAATGGGAATCAGCCTGCGGCCAGGGCCGGATAGTCGCTGTAGCCGTCTGGTCCACCCCCATACAGCCGATCGTAGTTGACCTCATTCAGCGGGGCCTGTTTCGCGAAGCGTTCGACCAGGTCCGGGTTAGCGATGTACGGCCGCCCGTACACGATCGCATCGGCCGCTCCGCGTGCCACCGTCGATTCGCCGCTTTCACGCGTATAGCTCCCGTTGCTCATCAGGGCACCCTGGAAATGTCGGCGGGCGACTGCCAGGATGGCTTGCTCCTCAGGCAAGGCATGGTTCTCGTGCCGTATTTCGAGGAACGCGATCATTCGTCGGCTCAATTCCTGCGCCACATAGGTCGCCAGCGCGTCGGGCTGGCTGTCGGCCATGTCATTGAACGGGACCAGGGGCGAGATTCGTACTGCGACGCGCCCGGCGCCCCAGACGCCGATGGCGGCATCGGTCACCTCCAGCAGAAACCGAGCACGGTTGGGAACAGAGCCCCCATAGATATCCGTGCGTACGTTGACGCCGTCGCGGAGAAAGTTATCGACTAAATAGCCGTGAGCGCCGTGGATTTGCACCCCGTCGAAGCCTGCCCGTTGAGCGTTCTGCGCGGCGCGCCGGAACATGTCCACATACCGCGGGATTTCCTCAGTGCGGAGCGCGCGCGGGACTTCGTAGGGTGTGGCGCCCTCCGGGGTATGGGTCACGCCATTGCGAATCGCGGTGGCGCTGCTGGAGACCGGTTGCTCGCCCTCGTTCAACAACGAGTGCGCGGCACGACCGGGATGCCAGATCTGCATGAAGATGCGGCCGCCTCTGTCATGCACGGCGTCCGTCACTCGTGTCCAGCCGGCCACGTGCGCGGGGCTGTAAATGCCGCCTTCACCCATGAAGGCGCAGGCATGGGCATCGACCATGGTGCATTCCGTCATGATGAGCCCGCTCGATGCCCGTTGGGAGTAATAGTCCACCATCATGTCGTTGGGAATGTGTGTGGAGCCGGCCCTCACTCGGGTGAGGGGCGACATGACGATGCGGTTGGGTAAGTGAATGTCCCCGGCCTGCAGCGGGGTAAACAAGGTAGTCATTGGGCGTTCCTTTGCGTAATGGGTAGATCGTGGGTGAGAGAACGTATAAGCGAGAGGGTGAGAGAGTCAAGGCAACAGAGTGAGCCGCATGGGCAGACGGGCTGTCGCTGCTGCCGGGAACGGTGGTTGTAGGTGAGTCACAGGGATGGCGGAACGCCTATGGTGTATTCCCGGAGCGAGAAAAGACTCCCGACTGTTGCTTCCCCTAGCGAGGCGTGAGCCTATGCGCTGTGTTATGCCGCCTTCAGGATGGCTTTGCGAAGAGACTGGGGGACGGTAATGGGCAGGAACAAGACTTTCGGATAGAGATAGTCTTCACCCGATTCGTCGATCACGCGCACCTGACCGTGCTTGAGGGCTATTGCATCGGGGAGAGCGATATAGATCTTTCGTTTTTCGAGAGAGACCACATATCCCTTATTCTCTACACAGATCACAAATCGTGAAGCAGCAGACTTTAGTTTTGGCATTGTGGTGACCTCAGAGCAATCGTTTAATCTTGTATTCTTTCCGGCCCATACCCGTCGCCTCATACCAATGAATTTCAGCGAGATGAACGGATCCGTCAGAGAGTCGAACCTTCACGATGCCTTTCCGTTTGCGCCAGCGACCCTTGCCATAGAACTTCCGAAGGCGAGCAATCTCTCGAATTCCAGACCCAACCGCGAATGTTTCAATCTGCGTGATGGGGCCAAGCAGCTTAAAATACACAACATCATGGTCCCAAAATTACACTCGTTCGTCAACGGGAAAGATGGGAGGTCAGCAAAGACTGCCGCGTGTCGCGAAACCGAGAAGACGTGAAATGTGAGGCCCGCCGTAGGTCGAGTTATCAGAAAAGACGCCAGGTCCATGTGCTCTTCTTGTTATCTTCGGCTCGTCTGCGCGGGGCTGGGGCTCAACCGCTCCCGCGCCTCCCGGAGCGACCCGTCGGGCTCCGCTGAGAGAGGGCTGAGGATGATGGGACTATTGGCTCCGGCGAGGGGTGAAACTGCAGGGCTTATCATCGCTTGGCTGCGCAACTTGGTCCGGTGTCACGATGGTCAACGGACCTTCGAACAGTGCTCGCCATCGCCTTCGGCGACCGCGCCGCCGTCTCCCTGAGATCCCTCACAAGTCGCAAGCATCCCCACCATCCTCATTCGATGAGTAGGGGAATAATGCGCGCGCACTAGACCACGACGGGTCCCTGCTCCTCCGGCGACGTCTGCTCTGAGCCCCAGCCCCGCGCCAAGAAAACCCTTGATGTTGATTTGCAAGACCGGACCCTGTTTCGCTCGTTGCAGTTCACTTGATCTGGGCCCCAGCCCTGCGCCACGAAACCGCTAGACCTAGGATCGCAAGACCCCCGTTGCTTTGTTTGCCTCGAAAGGAAGAATATTCCCGTTGTTAGTTCTGTTCATGTCTTGTGGTTCTGGCCGAGGTGTAAAGTCAAGCAATGACCCCATTCCTCTCCTTCAATGGGAGAAGCTGGTGGAAATGTTTTGAAAAGCAGCAGTGGGCATGGGAAGGAGTTGGCATGAACGGAATAATGCGTCGCATTCAAAGAGTGAGTCAATTCTTCAGCCTAAGCTGGCCTCGGGAAGGCACGCTAGTGGGCACTATTGCCGGTGTGGCGGTATTTATTCTCATCGGTGGTTTGCTTGGGCTCGTAAGTATGGAAGAGTTGTTTTGGAGTCTGGAGGGGATAGTGGCGCTTTTCGCCTTATTTGCTGTCAGGCTCGGTTACCGTACCCCAACTCTTACGGGTGCTGCTGTATGGCTTGGAGTATTGATACAAGCTTTCACCCTTGGGCTCGAAGAACCCGTAAATTATGCTCTCTGGATATTTTTGTCGTTTCTTTTCACCATACCTATAAAAATGGAAGAAACTCACCATTCTTTGGAGCGATATCAAAGCGAGATTGAGCGCACTTTGGCCGAAAGTATAAACGCTAACTCGCCATGGACGCCAGAACAGTGGCGGGAACGACTTTACAGAATTCAGCGTGGCTATTGATAACGATTGAGGCTCCCGCGCGACTGCCTGTTTGCAGCTGTAGTGCCGAGCATATGCAATAACTTCAGAGTGATTTTAAACATGGAGACATTAGGCACCATGCATTTGGCTGATATAAGTTCTGCGTGGAAAATCTAACAACATGACCCCGGAGAACATCTCCAAGAAAAAGAAGGCCGAAGAAGAGGCTAAGGAAAAATTCTTTGAAAAGTGGCGTAACAACGAGCCGTTCACTCAACTGGATAAGACGCTCGCGAGGCTCTTGGGGTGGGACCTTCGCGGTTGGGTATTAGAGTGGGAACGCGGCAAACAGATGAAGTGGACACCGATTGGGATTTGGGATTTTGAATGAATGTCATCACAGAGGGCGAATAAAGGTGCCGGAGTCTATTCTCGCTTCTATGGTTACAGCGTTTCGATCTTCTCACTTGAGGGCGGGCTAGAGGGTCTCCCATTGCGCGTGTCCAACGAGGGGAGTCTGCGACCGCGCGTTGCTTGAGCACAGAAGATCATCAGGCTCCATCCTTTCCTCTGTTCCGGGAGCAAGAACACCAACACGAGTGTCCTCCCGGTTCTGCATTCATCCAGCCCGCTTATATTCCTAGCTCCACTTCCCTATAGGAGGGGTAGCCTGGTTGATCCTCGAGTGCGCGCGTCGAACGAGCACATTCTGATCGTGCGCGTTCCGCGAGCAAGGAAGGCACCTGGCCGCTTTCCCTCACACCTTTCCAAATGTCCTCTCAAAAAACTCCCTCGTCTTCCCCATATGTTCTTCAATGTCCGACTGCAAATGTCTGGCTCCTGCCTGCCAATCATCTGTGGCATAGCCGACACGGCGGGCGAGGAAGATGAATTCTTCTGAGTCAGGCGGAGGGAGGACCAGATCCTTGGCATTTCCACGCACCATGCGTAATCCATCGATCAACGTTCTCGTGAAGACATAGGCTTTCCTGAGGCTCTCGCCATCGGTGCGTGAGACCAACCCTGCCTCTACCAGTGCTGCGAGGGCCTGCAGGGTGTTCGGGGTGCGCAGGCTTGGGCGCTTGTGGCCATGCATCACTTGGAGGTACTGCACCGCATATTCGATATCGATGACGCCCCCCTGGCTGTACTTCACGTTGATCTGCCCAGGCTTGACCAGTTGTTGGAGCTGTTGTTTTCGTAGGTCCAGTGCCGTGGGTATGTCCCAGGGAGCTCCGCCATAGACGAACGCATCACGGTAGGTCTCCAGTCGGTGGCCCAATGATATATCGCCGGCGATATGCCGCAGCTTGATGAGGGCTTGCCGCTCGTAGGGGGCGGCGAGTCCGGTCGGACTATAGTAGTGGCAGACCTCCTTAAATGCATTGGCCAGGGAGCCCTTGCCACCATGCGGGCGGAGGCGCACGTCGAGATGAAAGATGCCTTCTTGCTTGGCCTCGATCCAGCCCAGGAGTTCCTGCGTCAGCCGTTCGAAGAATTCGCTGTTTTCAATGCTGTTCTTCCCGCTGGTCTTGCCAGATCCCCCATAGATGAACAGCACCTCGATATCTGAGGCATAGCCCAGCTCACGCCCTCCCAATTTCCCCAGCCCGAGGACGGCAAAGGGGCAGGGCTTCTTATCGGCAAGCATCGGCTTGCCGTAGGTCTTCTCCAGCTTGGCGCGGCAATCGGCGACGCTCCGCTCCATGATCACCTCGGCCAGTTCTGTAAGCGCGAGCGAAAAGTCTGGGAGGTTACTGGAGGGTTCGACGATATGTTTCATGTCGATCCGGAAGAGCTCCCGATCCTTGAACTGGTTCAGGGCCTCCTTGCGCGCCTCGTCCGTTTTGGCGCGAGCGACGAGCCGGTCGAGTTCCTTTCGGAGGGTGGCTCGCGGCTTGATGAGGGGCGCATCCCGGTATTCCGTGAGCAGGGGCAGGAGGTTGCCATGTTGGCGGCGCAGAAAGTCTTCCCACAAGTAGTCGCTGGCGCCGAGGAGCCTCGCGAGCAGGGGGAAGGTTTTCTTGTCGCTGATGACGTCGAGCGCCTGCTGTTTCCCCTTCTTGCCCGTTTCGGCGACGATGAGATCCAGGAATTGGTCGAACGATTCGAGCGCCTTGCCCGGGTCGGGAGCCCAGGTCAGGGCATGGGTGAATTGTTTGATGAGCACGGCGGTCAGGCGCAGTTGCTGCTGATCGGCTGGATCGAGGAGCTTTTGCCCATAGCGGTTCCTGACGTGGAAACGGTCGTGGAGTTTGGTCCCGTCGTTTTCGAACTGGGCTTTGGTGATGTAGACGTTGCGCATGGCGAGCGCATTGGCGAAGGCATAGAGGAAGGCCGGGGTGTCATCCGACCGGATGTCCATGATCGTGTCCGTCTGCGACTGACTGTTGTCGAAGGTGATCTGGACGGTGTGGAGGAGCCCCGTGAAGGCGCTCCGCTGTTTCCCCAACCGCTCGACCAGGCGTCGGTTCACTTGTTGGCGGGCCTCTTCGAATTGTCCGGCATCGAGGAGCTGGATCATGTGGGTGAGCACCTCTGCAAGGGCGGTCCGCTCGGGCGCGGAGAAGCACTCGCCACTCACCGGATGCACGAGGAAGACATCGACGATCTTCTTGCGGCTCAGGCCCGGGCGGCCTGTGGGACGTTTCGAGGGCCAGCCTGTGGCAGGTCGAGCCGGCTGGGCTGCAACATCGGCAAAGGTATAGATGCGGCCCTCTTCGATATTCAGGCCGAAGGCGGAGAGGAGGCCGCAGATCGTGGCGAACTCGGAGAAGTAGTCGTAGGCGACAAGGCTGATTTCCGATTGCCCTGCTTGCCGGTCGAGCACCGAGAGTTCGCAGAGGTGTTCCGGGGTGAGTGTGGCGGCGAGCCGGATATGGTGGGCGATGGCCTTCGGTTGAAACCGCTCGAAGTACTCGGGGTCCATCCTGAATACGAAGTCCCGCAGCACCTCATCTTCGACATCAGGACAGAGGGGGGCCAAGGTCTTGATCAGGGACTCGCGTGTGCCCGGTTCATCCGCCATGGCCACGAGTATAGCCGAAGCTGGCTTCATTGTGTGAGTGGGGGATGGCCGGTATAATGCCCGCCCATGACTGATCGTCGCAAGAAGCCGGTGACGCGCGTTGCGCCAGTTCTTCCGGAACGAGAGCCGGTCGCGCGACCGGATCCCACCCCCATTATTTTAGCGTCCGGGCTGGATCAGGGCCAGGCTGAGGCGATCCTTCGATCCTACGGGCTCAACCGGATTCAAGAAGCCGATGCGAATCTGCAGTCGATGGCTGGTGAGCCGCACCAGCGACATCAGTTGGCCGGCATCCTGCCCTTGTTGCTTGAGGCGATTGGCCGGACCGCCGATCCGGATCAGGCCTTGAACCATTGGGAACGGTGGCTCGCCAGCGGGGTCAACCGGTCTGCCATTCTGGAATATCTGCGCAGCTCTCCCCGCATGTTGGACCTGGTCTGTTCGATTTTCGGGAACAGCGACTCGCTGGCCTTCACCCTCGTCCGCGATCCTCTGCTGATCTACTGGCTGGCCGAGCAAAATGTCTTGTCCTCGGCTCCGACCAGGGTCGGGATGGAGCGAGCGGTCCGGCAACAGGTCGGGCTGGTGCTGGCGACGGAGCTCAAGTTGGATGCACTCAGACGCTTCCGTCGCCGCGAGATGCTGCGGATCGGCGTGCGGGATCTCCTTCGCCTGGCAGATGTGGTGGAAACGACGGCGTCCCTTTCGGATCTGGCGTCGATCCTGATCGACGAGGCCTATCGCATTGTGGATGCCGATCTACGGGCTCGGTATGGCGTTCCCATGCACAAGAATCGGCAGGGGCGCTGGGTGGAGACCGGTTTTACCGTCATTGGGATGGGGAAGCTGGGCGGACATGAGCTGAACTACAGTTCCGACGTGGACGTGCTCTATGTCTGCGAATCCCATGAAGGGGAAACCAGGCCGGTTGTATCAGGACGCACAAAGGCGAAGGGCACAGCGCAGGGAGGGATCTCCAACGAAGAATACTTTGAGCGTCTTGCGCGCGATCTGACGAAGGTCCTGACCGAACAGACCCACGAAGGGTTCGTCTATCGGGTGGACCTCCGCTTGCGGGGGGAAGGTTCGGTGGGACAGCTCACTCGCTCGCTGGACGACTATGCCAAGTACTATCGGACCAGAGGCCAGGTCTGGGAGCGGCTGTCCCTGCTGAAGGCCTGGCCGGTGGCCGGGTCCATGACGGTCGGGAAGGCNNTAGCGCCTTCATCGAAACGGCTGGACGTCGAGCAGGGGCTCGCGGTGGTGAACGAGGTGCGGTCGGTTAAGGAGAAGATCGATGCAAAGATGGCGGAGCGCGGGCATGAACAGCGCAATGTGAAGCTCGGCGTCGGAGGTATTCGCGAGATCGAGTTCTTCGTGCAAACGATCCAGGTGCTGGCGGGGAGTCGGGTGCCGGCTCTCCTCGACCGCAGCACGCTCGATGCGCTCAAGCGATTTGTCCGCCTCAAGCTGATTTCCGGGAAGGAGCGGGATGCGCTGGCGGCTGCCTACGTCTTTCTTCGTGACGTGGAGCACAAACTACAGATGGTGCATGATCTACAGACGCATTCGCTCCCGGATCAAGAAGACGAACTCGAACGTTGTGCAATCCGAATGGGCTATGACGGGACCGATCGACCGGTTGCGCTCACAGAGTTTCAAGCCGACCATGCCGCCCATCGCACTCTCGTGCATGACATCTTCCGTTCGTTCTTCGACAGCCCCAAGACCTCTCCCCACTTCAAGGCGACGTTGCGCGCCGTGAGCGATCGCTAGCAAAACGTTCAGTTGGGAAACGGTACTCGGATTTGGTTACGGTGCAGGTTGCTGCTGCGAGTGAAGTACGTCCTGTATCTCTGGGCTCCGCGCCATGCATCCGCACCATCTGTTCCTGTTGTCCCGGCACCGAACGTTGTTCTTCAAGATCGCCTCACCGTGGGGTTGCGTTGCTTTCGCAGGCACGAGGGTTTGAGTGCATCTAAAGGCTGGGGTGAGGCTATGGAAGAGGGACCGAGATCAACGATGTATCACCCGAAGTTGTGACTCCTAGCGATGCAACCATTTCAGAGCCGCTTGAGTTCATTAGGTATGAGCTGGACTCAACCTAATCCTTTTTCGCCACCGTTGCATGCTGACTCGTCGTCTGATCTAGTCCGGAATCGACTGATTCTGACCCGCTACATTGGCCTATTGTGTGCCATCCGCATGCGTACTCTCCCGATAAAATAAGTTTCCTAGGACCCCCTCTTTAGGTGGGAGCGATGGTTTGTCATTGCCGGATGTGTGCTGCAGCACTAGAATGCCGCTGAGATTCTCGCGAGTGTCATCAAGTGCAGCGGGCCACAGTGCGATCGTCCCACATTCTTCAGGCTATACAATCATTATGGGTTGTCGAAGGTGTTCCAACCGAAAGCCTTCGATCGCGTGCTCTCCAGTCAATGGCAGAATGAACACCGACCGTTTGATGCCAACTAGCGATTGCTTCAGATGCGGACGGCTTGACGTAAAACCTTCCGAGATCTATGATCGCCGCCATTCCAATATCGACAACTGGTGAGGGCCCGATGGACTCGACCCGTTTCCGTCAAAAAGGAGCTTTGTGTGTGGTGGTGGTCTGTATGCTCGGTTTGACCGGGTGTACAGGTCTTTCACAAAACATGAAAGAGTCTTTTGGCAGCGACGACCCCTGCGCCAATACCTCTCGAAATTGGGGTGCGGTCATCGGCACGGTTGCAGGGGCGGCATTGGGTGCTGGGATCGAAAAGGTTGCCACGGGAAGGATCACCGGGAAGGGCTTGGCCCTAGGTGCGGTAGGGGGTGCGCTGGCGGGTGGCATTGTCGGCTATGAGATGGACCGACGGCGATGCGAGCTCTCGAAGATTGCCAAAAAACATGATCTGAAAGTGCAGATGTCTGAGGTGGTGGTTCCCCCGGCAGAGGAGGACCCTGCGCCCAAACCTAGCCAAAATGAATCGATCGTGCAGGTTGCAGAGGTGAAACCCAGTCAAGTCGGACCTTTGCTCCATTTGCCAGAGGAAAATAGTCAGTCAAGATCTGGCCAGATCGAACAGGTGCTTCAGTCCGTCGAGTCGAGTGGCCAATCCATACCGGCTCAATCCGATCAGCCAGCGGTCATCGTCGAGCCGCCGGCACCAGCTACTCCAGCCCACTCCGAGCACAGCACGACAGTGTTGGAAGCGTCTTCTCCAGCAAAGCGGAGGCCTGTCGAACCCGTCGCGCAGGCTTCAACGCCGGACTCGTCGGCGAAGTCGAGTGAAACCACTAAAAAAGGAGACAGGGCTGGGTTGTCTGTGTCGCTGCAGGACACGGAGGGTGGTCACTTTTCTCGTGGGTCAGCCGACCTGTTGCCGAAGGCGCAAGTCTATTTCCGCGAAATCGCCGAGTTGTATGTCGTTGAGAAGCAGCTTCCCTTGTCGCCGAATGCCTCGGCCGAACAGAAGAAAGAGGCAGAGGAGTTGAAACAGAGACGGGTGTTGTTGCTCGGTCATACGGACGATACAGGGAGTTCGCAGATCAACGCAGATTTGTCAGAGCGGCGCGCACGCGCGGTCGCGAAAGTGTTTATGGCTGCGAGGGTTCCCAACGGCCAGATTTTTTATCAGGGGGCAGGCGAGACGTTGCCCCTTGCCGACAATCGCACGGAAGAAGGACGAGCCAAGAACCGCAGGGTAGAGATTGTGGATCTTTCCAACGGCGACACGTTTCAACGTTATTTGAATTCGCGAAAACCACGAGTCGACTACTATCGCCCCGTGGCTTCCAAGCCTGAGCCCGCTGCCACAGTTTCTGTCCCTCGGGAGACGAATGCGCAGGAATCAAAAATCCGGGAGAGTAAAGCCTCGGAGAATACGACGCATGAGAAGATAGCTCAGGCGGACAAGCCTCAAGATCGAACAATCCCGGAAACGAAGAAGGCTTCTCCTCCGACAGTTCCCTCGAATCAGCCAACTGTGAAGGCCCCAATACCCGATTCCAGCGCCGTTGCTGCGCGGCCCACGTTGTCGAAGCCGCCTTCGTTAGTCGCGCTAGATTTCGGAGGAAAGTCCGCGCAATCACAGAATACCGTAGTCGCTATAGGGAAGATTGAAGTGCAACGGTCAATCTCAGATGTGATTATTCCCTCTGCCCATGCGGCAGAAGACGATGTCGTCACCACTTGCCGCAACGACCGGCCGCGGGTTTCACATGGGGTCAAGTCGCTCCGTGACGACCGCGAGGTGTCGACCGGGGAGTACATGCCGAATCTCTACAATACGTCCTGGGTTGATACGGTGAACGGCCATCTTGTGGCCTTGACCCATGTCGCCGTGTTGCGCGATGGGGGCGCTCCAGCCAGAAATCCTGAGCTGTTGGTGTACGGCAACTTTGACCCCATGGATGGAAAAGGGAACGCTCAGAGGAAGCCGGATTATCAGGCTCGTCCAGTGGTGAACACCTATCGTGGCGAGAACGCTTTGCTGTACCGCGTATTCACTGATGGACCGATTCGCTGCCTGGATATGGTCATTCCTCACGCCAACCCGCGTGAGGCAAAGGGCTCTTGGCTCTATTACGACCGCACAGGTGGGGCATTCGTAACGGGATTCAACCCACATATCGCGAAAACGGACAGGTAAATTCCCGGAGGAGGTTGCCATTATGTCGTTGCTGAATCAGCTGAATCAGTATCTCACTGCTATCCTGACGATGGTCGTTCTCGCCACCACGATCGTGCTGTATCTGTCGAGCTTCCGTGTGCGCTTTTGGTGGATGAACTTCTTGTACTCCTTGCCGGTTATCGGCAAGCTGGCGCGTTTATCCCAGGACAACACTCGCGCATCGCGTGACCAAAGTTGGACAAACGGGGAACGCGCGCTGTGTCATGACTACAAGCAGTTTCTTCATCTGACCACTGAGTCGGAGTTTCGCAAGAGACTGGTCTATTTATCGAAGGCCCACGACCTAGGTCGGACACCCCTTCCGGGGTGGCTCATCCTTCTCCTGGCGACTCTCGTCATTGCGGAAGGTTTAGGCTTTTCCTATCTGCTTGGTTCCTGGATGGCCATGGAGGGTAGTGAGAACACTCGGCAACTACTGATGGTCGCCATTGTATTTGTGCTGTGCGTGATCCTTCTCTTTATCACCCATAGTGCCGGCCATCAGCTCTATCGAACCGGCCTGATTCGCCGGTGCGAGAAAGAATGGCGAGACGACGGTCAGCCAGGTAGCTTCAAGAGCGGCAATGTGATGCTGAACGATGGCCAATCGAAAGACGATCAGCAACCAGAATACACGCAGTGCGTCAATAGGGTCGGAACGGAGGGGAATTATTTTTGGATCATTAGTGCTGCAATTCTCATTGCACTAATTGCCGTTGGCTCGACATGGATGCGAGTCAAACATTTGGAGGGAGAGCTCACCCAAGCAACCACGCAAACAGTAAATCCCTTTCTTTCGAGTGGAGGAACGGCCCTGCCGGGAGATGTTCTTAAGCCGCAGCAGGAAGCTGAGAATAAGGGTGCCCAGGATGCCGGCAAGGCGACTAGTAGTGAAGGTTTGGCGGCGTTCCTTATGCTGGCCATCATTTTCGTTGCGACTCAGATGGTCGCCATTTCAGCAGGGTACAGATGGGGGTTTGTGGGCAAAGAGAGCCATCAAGCCTACGAGGGGACGCGCGGGTTTGCAACATATGACGACTACCTGAGATATTTTGAGCCGATCGTTCAAATCGCTCGTGCGAAGCTGCAGGCGTTGCAGCAGCGCCTGATGGAGCGGCCAGCCAACAAGAACTTGCGCCTAGAGCACACGTTCGAAGACTACCTTGCCGAAAACCAGCGTCTCACTTCCGGACAGCCTCAGGCCACGCTCAATGCCACGGTGCAAATGCAAGCTACGGCATCAGTGGAGCCTTCTGAGGCGAGTATTGAAGAACTCCTGAGCCAGTACGATGCAATTTCTCCGGGCGATAAGGAACGTCGGATGCAATTCATTAAATCGATTCAACCCGAAACGGTCAAAGAAAGATTCAAGCAGATACTGAGAGATAAGAAAGAGGCTGATTCTAAGCGGAGGGCTGAACGGGAAGATCAAGAATTGGAGGATTTAGTGTGACTATACAAGTGTATAGGGGGACACTATTGCTGCTCAGTTGTATCCTGGGGTTTTATGGGGAGGTGAGTTTTGCTGCGACCTCCCCAAACCAGGTCCCCAGTTGTTACGCGCTTAGCAAGGTGAATGTCGAGCCGCCTGAGATCGAAAGAAGTCTTTTTGTGCTGGTGGATCAGACGACTGTCTTGGATCCAAAGCTCAAGCAAGTGCTTTTTGATTCTGTGCGCGGTGCCCTTCGTCCAGGAACAAGCTTTACGGTCGTAAGCTTTTCAGCATTCTCGCAGGGGCGGTACGTGAGTGTCGTTTCAACGGGTGTGCTGGAGCAACTCATTCCCCATGATGTTCGGGACTCAATTAGCGTGAAGTCTCTGAAAAACTTTGATTCATGTCTAAGTGAGCAAACTAACTACGGGGTAAGGTTGGTCCTGTCGTCAATTGAACAGGCAGTTGCCGAGGCCACTACCGATTTAGCGAAGTCCGATGTGTTTACCAGCCTGACCGAGATTTCTCAGATTGTGAAGCAATCGACGGCTCCGCGGCGGATAGTTTTGGTCGTGTCCGATATGCTTGAAAATTCCACCATCTCCAGCTTCTATGCGAACAACCGGGTGCGGAAGATTGATCCTGTAAGAGAGATGAAGGTGGTGGAAGAGAATAACGTGATCGGGGATTTTGGCGGGGCGTCGGTCTATGTGATGGGTGCGGGGCTCATCCCTGACTTATCCAAGGGGAACTCAAAAGACAAATCGAATATTGGCTATCGGGACCCGAAAACCATGGGAGCATTGAAGCAGTTCTGGACGAATTACTTTACGAAATCCAATGCCAAGCTGGAAGAGTTCGGGATGCCGGCGCTGCTCTCTCCGGTGCAGTGACCATGCGTTTGAAGGATGTATTGGTATTTGCTTCAACTCTTCTCCCTGTAGGGAAACTGGTTTTGTCCCCAAACAGATAGAGGTCGAGCCACTTCTCCGACCCCAGCATGAACGGCCATGTTTCGCCGAATCGAACTCATCCACCAGTTGATTCCGAAAGAGTACCGCGCATTTTTGAAGACTTTTGGCCAGTCGGGCAACGATGGTCAACCCCTGCCTATTCGGTCTTGGAAATCCGGCCTCATGGGAATCAGCTATGTAGGAGTTGCTGAAGCCTGGGCCGATATTAATGCCCCTAGGCGAGCGCTTTACAAGAACTGCCGGTTCTATTTTACCGAAGAGGGGTGGAAACGCTATGGCAGTCCAACAGTGGCAGCCTGCCAGAAGGCCGAGCAGCAGTACCGGGTCATTCGAATCAAGGAACGTTCTGTTGAAGTGATGTACCGCGACGAATTCCAGGTCGCTGTCAGAGCGAGGAAGAAAGCCGCAAGGTCTCGTACTCGGACAGTTCAGCGCCTACTGGACTGATGATCCATTGTGTTCTAGAAACACGCAGGGCTCAACGGCATACCCGCTGAGCCTTGCATTCTTTGCTCTGTTGCGACGGGCTCTTGAATGTGTCTTTCTTCTACAAGGGCAGCGAACCCTAGCTTGCATAGCGCAGGTCGCGCTCGCTGGAGAGTGACAGATAGGCTTCTCCCCATTGGTGCGGACTGTCGAGGCCCCAGGCTTCATCTGTCGAGATGGGCTTGAACCGCAGGCCATACATCCCTCCGTAGACCAAGTGCGTCAGTCCCGCTCCCGAGTCTTCGACTAACTGGGCATGAGCCTGGCACACAGGCGACGTGGCATCGTCGCTCCAGCCAATGACCCAGTACCATTCCCCGGAGGGGTTCCGGTCGTAGAGCTTGACTTGAACGACCGGTCGAGCCGGGCCGATTTCCTTGAACCGACCAAAGAAGCCGGTCTCGCAATTCTCATTTGATTCGACTTCGATAAACAGGGCACATCCTCCAGACTCGTTGTCGCCGAGGCTCATTCTAACGCGATACGAGTCATGAAACACGAAGGCCCCAGCGGGATCACCGCTGGGGCCTTTGCATTGCTCCGATAGTGATCAGAGCGTATCATTTCTTGGCAGGGTAGTCAGGCCAAACTTTCCAGCAGTTCCACATCTTTCTTGAGCAGTTGATTGACTAGTTCTGCTACTGGTTTTCCTTTTCTCTTGGCGATGCGCTCCAGACGCTTGCGCATTGAACTGTCAACGTAGATTGGCAGATTTAGCTCTGCTCCTTTACGGAAAAACTTTCCTCTAACGGCTTTTGAGAAGTCATATTCGCGCTTCATGTTACACCCTCCGATATTGTTTCGCCTCGGTCCTCGTTGCCTTGCGCGCCGAGATCATGCGAATTTTTGCGCTGGATTCAGAAATCTCCTGATAGGTATGACAGACGACTAAGCGCTTGCCCATACTATCAAGTCCCAGAGTAATCCATCGGTCTTCTTGCTGACTATGAGGCTCGTCAAATTCCGATAGCGCGTCAGAATCGTGAAACACTGTTGCTGCATGGTCAAAGGCAACCCCATGTTTGCGGAGGTTCTGCCTGGCTTTCAAGGGATCCCAAGAGAAATGGTACTGAAACGGTTTGGCCACAGCGGTATTATTTCATAAAGCTTCTGATCCGCCAAGGGCATGTTCAAGAAACACGAAGGCCCCAGCGGGATCACCGCTGAGGCCTTCGCTGCGCACTCCGAGCTATCAGCTATACGCTAGTAGCTCTTATTCTTCTCTTAGTACATGCCTTCCATGCCGTGGTTGTGACCACCTGCACCGCCGGCTGCTTCCTTCTTCTCTTCCGGCAACTCGGTGATCATGACCTCGGTCGTGAGCATCAAGCCTGCAACGCTCGCGGCGTTCTGCAACGCACAACGAGACACCTTGGTCGGATCGATGATGCCGGCCTTGATCATATCCACATATTCCTCGGTCGCGGCGTTGTAGCCGACGCTGAGGTTCTTGTCGTTCCGGACCTTC
>CXWL01072613.1_pt1 | contig 20121 bp, 16 predicted proteins | sample 590931 | NCBI WGS metagenome assembly CXWL01 (sample SAMEA3498368, study PRJEB10139) | groundwater metagenome | biome: water well; material: biofilm material | place: Germany | collected 2015-04-27 | reverse complement strand
CCCCTGCGGCGAACCGCATATACAGGCACGGCCCCATTGGCCGCGCATGGACTACGCTAACGCGAGGTCACTCAGAGGGCTTGATCTCGCACAAAGTGCAGTTTAGCGCGATTACGCGTTCTCGCCAGGTTCCGGAAGGATGCAGGCGTCGACGATCTGCAGATCGTTATCCTTGGCGAAATTGACAACGAAGTGATAGGCGAGTGCGTCGAGGTTTTTCAGCGCATTGTTGACGACGACAGCCTTGACGCCGTTGAGTACGGTAGGCCTGACGTAGGGGGAATACTTGAGGTGGGCGTGGCGCCCGCCCTTGCCGCCTTCCGGCTGGAAGCAGGACATGACGCCGCACAGCCGCTCGGCCCAGTCGCTGGGCCGGAACTGCCTGCCATCGCTGGTCAGGCCAAGAATGAAGAACTCGTCAGCGAGTTCTTTCCTGGTTTGCGGTAATTCGGCCATAGGTCGGCTGGAACTTGAATGCTGCGTGGATGATCCCCGGCGCGCGTTCGCCGGGTTCGGAACCGAACGGCAGTATTATATCTTATAGAAGAGTTGATGCAGCGATTTCGCTGTGGCGAGCAGGGCATCAATGCCCTGCCCTTGCGTGCAACCTGGTGCTCCCTAGCCCAGCCAGGCCGCGCTGGACGCCAGCAAAAGCAACATCATCCATAGTAACAGGGCCCGCCAGACCAGTCCCACGGTGCTTTGTAGCGCGCGCAGGTTCGGCTCTTCACCGGGCAGGATATCGTCTTCGCTGTCGCTGGCGTCGACCAGCGCGGCGTCGAGCGGCAGCAGCTTGGCGGCGTTCTCGTTCGGGCTGCCCAGGCGCACGCCCATGGCGCCGCCGCCGGCGGACAGGATGATGCCGAGCGCTTCGTCGGTCCAGCGGTGGGCAAAGTTGCGCCACGCGTAAATCGCGTCCTCGAAGTTGCCGACCACGGCAAACGCGACCGCCGTCAGGCGCACCGGCGCCCAGTCGATCCAGTAGAACGCCTTGGCGGCAAACTGGCCGAACGCTTCATTGCGCATGTGCTCGGGTTCGTTCCACGCGCGCGCCAGGTATTCCGACACGCGGTACATGACCGCGCCGGCAGGGCCAAGCGGCATCAGGAACCAGAAGAACACGCCAAACACGTTGCGGTGGGTGGTGATCAAGGATTTTTCGACCGCGATGCGAATGATCTCAGGCTGCTCCATGCCAACCGTGTCGATACGCGCCCATTCGGCCAGCAAGGTGCGCGCGGTCGCTTCATCGCCCGAATTGAGGGCCAGCTGGATCGAGGTGAAGTAGTGGCTGTAGTGGCGGAAACCGAGGGTGAGGTACACGATCAGCACGTTCCAGGCGAACGCGGCAAAGATCAGCTCGTAGTGCATCAGGGTCCAGTAGATGGCGGCCGTCGGCACCATCAGCGCGGCCATCATCAGGAACCAGCCAAGCCGGCCATGGGTGGCGTCGCCTGCATTGAACCAGCGTTCGATGCGCATCGCGAAGCTCTTGATCTCTGCATAAATCATATTATCTGCGCGCAAAGGCTTCAGTTGCTCGATCAGGAGCGCGCAAAGAATGGAGAGAAATGTCATCAAACGTCCTTTTTGATATGAAGCAATACAACAATGCCCGCTACGATAGCGCAGAGCAGTGCCGGAATCAAACTTATTGCCGAATTAAGCGCGCAGCAGATGGAACAGGTTGCGCAGCATGCCGGCGGTGGCGCCCCAGATGAAGTGGGGGCCGTAGGGCATCGCATAGAAGTGGCGCCGCCCTGCCCCCTCGGGCAGTTCGACCGACAGGCGCTGGTGGTTCATGCCATTCATCAGGAAGGCGAGCGGAACCTCGAACACGTCGGCCACCTCGTTCGGGTCGGGCCTGAGCTCGAACGGCGGATGCACCAGCCCGACCACCGGCGTGACCCGGTAGCCGCTACTGGTCAGGTAATCGGGCAGCAGGCCAATGATGTCGATCTGGCCGCGTTCCAGGCCGATCTCTTCCTCGGTCTCGCGCAACGCCGTGTCGATGGCGTCGCTGTCGCGCGGCTCGGCGCGGCCGCCTGGAAAGCTGATCTGGCCCGCGTGGGTCGTCAGGTGATCGGTACGGCGCGTCAGCAGCAGGTGCAGGCCGTCCGCGCGCCGCACCAGCGGCACCAGCACCGATGCGGCAATGATGTCGCGCAGTGCGAACAGCGACTCGTCGGCGCTCTCGGGGCGCCACTCCGGCGGCGCGGCGAAGCGCTGGCGCAGCCAGTCCTCCAGCATGCGCTCGTGGCCGAGGGCGGCTTCGCCGGCGACCGCATCAACGGGCAGCGATTGAGGATCGAACGTGAATTTAGACAAAGGCATTCCGGGACTATAGATGAAAAAAAGGCATCCTGTGAGGGATGCCTTTTCTCTAGTGCAGCAGCCGATATTACTTAGCAGCAGCCGAGCTAGCGCGACGGTTTGGCAGTTTCTCTTTGATACGTGCCGATTTACCCGAACGCTCACGCAGGTAGTACAGCTTGGCGCGGCGAACATCACCACGACGCTTGACTTCGATCGATGCGATCAGCGGGGAATACAGCTGGAACGTACGCTCAACGCCTTCGCCGGACGAGATCTTGCGAACGATGAAGTTCGAGTTCAGGCCACGGTTACGACGGGAGATCACGACGCCTTCGTATGCCTGGGCGCGCTTGCGGGTGCCTTCGACGACGTTGACGTTGACGATGACGGTATCGCCTGGTGCGAAGTCAGGAATAGTCTTGCCGATGCGGGCAATTTCTTCTTGCTCAAGTTGTTGAATCAAGTTCATTTTTATAACTCCAATAACCATCATGCTGGCGCTCGCCGGAACGGCAATAAATGTCCTGCAACATTCTGTTCCGGTGGGCCCAGTAGAGGATGGGGTTTAAACCATGGGCGACATGCCCGTGGTTTGGCCCTGCTACAACACGGGTTTTTCCAAACCCGCCAAAAACTTTTCATCGGCCTTCGTCAGCAGACCGGCGCTGCGCGCCTTGCCTAGCAGATCGGGCCGTTTGTTCATGGTGGCTTCCAGCATGCGCTGGCGGCGCCACTTTACAATCTCCGCGTGGTTGCCGCCCATCAGCACCGGCGGCACCTCGACACCGTCGTACGACTCCGGCCGGGTGTAATGGGGCGAATCAAGCAGGCCGTTGACAAAGCTGTCTTCGACCGCCGAGGCATCGTCGCCCAGCACACCAGGCAATTGCCGCACGACCGCATCCATCAGCACCATCGCCGGCAGTTCGCCGCCCGACAGCACGAAATCGCCGAGGCTGATTTCTTCGTCCACGCAGCGGTCCAGCAGGCGCTGGTCGACCCCTTCGTAGCGGCCGCACAGCAGTACCAGTCCCGGTTCGTCCTTCAGCTGCATGACCCTTTCATGGGTCAGCTGCTTGCCTTGCGGCGACAGGAACACCACCCGCGGGCTTGGCAATCCGAGCGCGGTTTGCCGTTGCCTGGCAGCCGTGATCGCAGCTTCCAGGGGTTTGGCCAGCATCACCATGCCGGGGCCGCCACCATAGGGGCGGTCATCCACGGTGCGGTGCCTGTCGGTGGTGAAATCACGCGGATTCCAGATCGTCAGGCCCCAGCGCTGCTGCTCGTGTCCGCGCCGGGTCACACCCGACTGCGTCAACGCGGCAAACATCTCGGGAAACAAGCTCACGACGTCAAACTGCATCGGGCTCTCGCTTCAACCGGGCCTTAATAATCCAGGCCCCAGTCAACAGTAATTATTTTGGCTCCCTGGTCGACAGTCTTGACGAAGTGGTCCACAAACGGGATCAGGCGCTCAGGCGCCTTTTCTTCGGCACCGGCTTGAACCGGCACCACGCGCAGAATCGACTGCGCGCCGTTGTGCATCAGNNCCCTTGAGCGCCTCCGCAGCATCCCGCCCGATGGTTCCGACCAACTGGGCCACGACGTCGCCGCCGTGCATTTTCGCGGTCCGTACATCGACGGAACGCAGGCTGGGCTTGTCCACCCACCAGGTTTTGATGTTCAGCAGCGCATCCGCATCGGCGGAGAACGGAGTGACCCGAATCGAACCGGTGACGCCAAAGGCGCCGGACACGTATCCGACCTGGGCCAGGTCGTCGGGGACTTGCACCCCGGGTGCTGCCGAACTGCTCAAAACAGGTACGACTTAAGCTGCAGGCTGGTTAGCAACCAGGCGAGCAACGGTTGGCGACAGTTGTGCGCCAACGCCTTGCCAGTAAGCCAGGCGGTCTGCGGTGATGCGCAGGCCAACTTCCTGACCCGACGCCATCGGGTTGTAGAAACCGATACGCTCGATGAAGCGGCCATCGCGACGATTACGCGAGTCCGTTGCAACGATGTTGAAGAACGGGCGCTTCTTGGCGCCTCCACGAGCTAAACGANNATAACGACCATAATAATTCCAAAAAGTTGTGCTGGGCGGAAAAAGCCGACAATTATAGCGCGCAATGCCGCACAGCAGCAAGCGTTAATGACAACAGGCGCGCAGTTCGGGCCAATTGAGCATTATCCCTGATTTTGGGCTGGACCGCCACCTGCAACTGGTGCAGACACCCTAGAACCGTCGTTCCCGCGCAGGCGAGAACCCAATTCGGTGGCGCAGTGGAAGCTGTTTCGTGGGCTGGCCACGTCGATTCGCGCTGGCGCCGGGAGTCATTCCGGGCATGCCGGCGATGGCGCCCTAGCGGGCAACGGTAATATGACCGATACTTTCACCTTTCCCGATTTCAAGATTGCAGAGTCCATGTCCACGCCGCACAAGAACAAGACCTTCGCCACCTTCCTCGCACTGATCCTCGGCGGCGTTGGCGTCCACCGCTTCTACCTGCGCGGCCCGTTCGACAAGCTCGGCCTGATGCACCTGTGCAGCCTGCCGATCGCGGGCATGGTGTACGGGCTGGCGCCGGAAGCGGACGGCTTTTTCAAGCTGCTGCCGATCACCATCTCGTACATCGTCGCCTTCATCGAAGCGCTGGTGCTGGGTGTGATGGCGGACGAGAAGTTCGACGCGAAGTACAACGCCGGCTCCGGCAAGGCTTCGTCGTCGCGCTGGATCCTCGCCGTATTGCTGGTGATCACGATGATCGTCGGCTCGGTCACCCTGATCGGCACCATCGCCCGCGTGTTCGACCTGCTGTACACGGGCGGCGCCTACGGTTGAGACGGGTGCCGCGTTCAGTGCCCGGAGCTGACCCTCAGGCACCGCTGTTGGACCTCTTTGCCGAGCACGAACCTGGTCACTTCCGCGCGCGCGCAGCCGGTGTCGGACCACAACACGAAATGCCCGCCCCCTTCGGCGGTATATAGCCGCACCGGGCCGGCCTTGCGCAGTGCGCCGACGTGGCGCAGGGCCGCGTCGTATGGCGTCTTGCCATCGCGGTCGCCGTGGATGACGAGCGTTGGCGGCAAGCGCACAGGCAAGCGGGCGAACCAGGCGTCGCGCGAATACAGCGGCAACGGCGCATTGACCAGGTGGCCCGGCAGGCTGCTCGAAAACAGCAGGCCCGCTTCTTCCTGGCGCACGTCTTCCATCGTACGGCCGGGCTGGAGGTTGTTCTCCGAACCGCTGATGACGATCACCAGCGGCATCGACGGCGGCGATTGCGGGAACGTCCCTAATGTCGCCATTTGCGTCTCCACCTCGGTCAGCACGGTCTTGATCCTGTCGACCTTGCCTGCATCCGCCTCTTTGATCATGTCAGGAATTTGCCAGGCGGTGCTGGGTACGTCGAGCAGGCTGCCGAAGAAGCGCTTCAGGCTCCCGCCCGGAACCGAGGCCAGCAGTTGCGGCTCCTTCGCGGCGCGGGCCAGGACGCGGCGATAGATTGCCTCCACCGGCTCGCCCATGCGAGCGCTGCAGCGCGTGCTCCGGTCGCAAGAAGCGAGTATCTGCCGGCCGACTGCGTCCGCCACCAGCGATCGGCGGCTCAGGTCGGCCTTGTCGTCGTCCTGCAGCGGCACCAGCGAATCGAGTACCACGCCGTCGATGTTCGCCGCGCCAAGCGCCACTGCGCGCAGCACCAGCTGGGTGCCGTAGGAAACGCCATACACGTAGGTTTTTCCCTTGTGCGGCGCACGTTCGAGCAACAGCTTCAGGTCGTGCGCGGCATTTGTTCCGGAGAACTGGCGCGCATACGCGGGATTGGCGTTGAGGCGGCCAAAACAGCTGCCCCACTCCGCGCCGGCCAGGGCCCCGCCGTCCGGCGAACCGGGTGCTTCCTCGTCAGGGCACATGCGGGTCGAAAAGCCGGTGCCGCGATGGTCTGGCATCACCAGGTCGAATCCCGGAAACGTCTCGCGCAGCTTCGGCACCAGCCCATAGAACGAGGCGCCCGATTCGCCGGGACCGCCCGCGATCAGCCAGACCTGGCCACGGGTCGCGCCAACTGCGGGAAACTTTCGCACGAACAGCGAGACCTCGCCAGCCGGGGCGCCCGATGCGCCGGCAGGATCCCCGGGCACGCGCTCGAGCGCGCAGAGGCTTCCCGCGAGCGCCGGTTGGATCGCCGCGTCCGCGCAGGGCGTGAAATCGGCTGCATGGGTGACACCGAGGGGCCCCACCGACAACAGCGAGGCGACCAGCGCACGGTTCAGCAGGTTCATCGGTGGCCTGTTTCTTGTTTAAAAGGCCAGCCTAACCCGACAGGAAGCGATTGTCGATAAAGAAATATTTACCGACTCTCGTCTATGCTCGGTGCATGCGCAACTCCCTAGTCGCGCGGCTTGCGCAAGTCGTCGCGCAGGCGTTCGGCCGCTTCCTGTTCCGACACCATCCGGCGCGCCGAGATGCCCGCGAAAGCGCTTGGCGTGCCTAACACCAGGTTCGCATCCCAGCTCTGCCCCGCCCGCATCATCTGCGGCGCCGGCAGGCTGTCGACCACGGCCGGGTCGATCCACGGCGCCACTTGTGCCAGCACCAGCTTGATGCGTGGCTTGATGGCGGCTTCCGCGATGCGCCCGCGCTGGCCCCACGCCACCAGCACCTGCCCGCTCGGCATGCCATCGCGGTACACATTGGTAAACGCGATGTCGTAGCGGATGCCGTGGCGGTAGCTCATCATGAATTCTTCAAACAGCATCGCCAGGTCTTCCCGCGTACTCGAATATGCGTAATCGTCATTGGCCACGTCCGAGCCGAAGAAACGGCCGATGTCGGCGGCGGTGTACGCCTTCTGCTGCTCGGTTGCATTGATTCCCTGGAACAGCACCTGCCCGAGGGCCGCCATCTCGGCGGAGGTCAGCGGAGCGGTGCCGGACAGCGCGTCCGACACCAGCGTCTCGGCGCTGATGCGCCCCACCACGTTCTCCCAGATCGACTGCGCAGGGTTCAGCGCACGCTGCGCAGGGGTGAAGAAGTCCGCCGCGTGCGCCAGTTCGTGATACAGCAGGCGGCCCAGCACGGACACCAGTTCATCGACCGAACGGGTAACGCGCTCGGTGGACGGGAAGGCGCGCCGCACATAGTCATTGTCCTTGACCTGGCGGCCGAACCCGCTGTAGTTCAGCTCGTCGTCGAAGGCGAGCCGGTAGTCCGGCACTTCCGTGACCACATCGCGCTGGGCCGCGTCCAGCCACAGGTTGTTGGCGTCGAGGTAAATGGCGCCGGTGGCCGACATGTAGAAGCTCGGGCGCACATGCGAGCCCAGCACGATGGCCGTGGTGCCGGCCAGCATGCGGCGGAAGTCGCCGTGCAGATCCTGGGTCAGCAGGAATTGTTCGAAATTGGCGCCGAGGAAGTCGTGCGAGACCAGCACCCGTCCCATGATCTGGGCCACGCTCGGGATCACGCCCGGGCCCGCTTCTTCCTGTAGCAGCGGCAACGTGGATGCCTTGCAGAAGTTGTTACGGACGGAGTCGGTGTAGTACAGGTTGACATCGTAGGTGCACTGCCGCAGCACGTCGGCATAGCGCGCGGCTGTGCGGTAAGGATGCACGCGCGCGGTCATGTCGAACAGCGCATCCGGGTGAAGTGCCTGGCGCTCGATGGCAATGACAACATCGTCCGCATCCTGGCGGCCGGTGCTGGTTGTCATCGTGGCGCGGAACTTGAGCGCCGTGTCCGAAGCAACAGTTGGCGCGCGGAACATCAGCACGCGCTCATCGGTCGTGTCCGTTTCAACGCTTGGGCCGGACACCTGGGTCCAGACGATGCGCGCCATGCTTTCGCCGGCGGCCAGTACCGGCCAGGCGCGCAGCGAGGTGTCGGTTCCAGGCCGCACCGAGTGATCGGTACGCACGGTAACGAAACTGCCAGTGGCGCGTGGCGTAACGGTGATGTCGACCGTTGGTGATTCCGCAGCGCCGGATACCAGGCGCACGTCGGCCCGCAATGTGATGACGCCGGCTTCCGCCGTGTCGAACGACACGGTAGGGCTTTGCGATGACAGCAAGGCGACTGCAGGCCCGCTGACCTGCGTCCAGCTGACCTCGTCCATGACGCCGGTGCCGCAGGCGAGCACGCTGGCGCCAGCGGTCTTGCCGGACTCGACAGTTACATCGGCCACCACCTGTACCGTACAGCCGCCGGTGGGCGGCGCCGGGACCCGAACCGGCGCAGGCACAGGCGCGACAGGCACCGGTGCGGGTGCGCCGCTGCCGCCGCCACAGGCGGCAAGCAGCGCGGCGCACAGGAAAGCGATGGAAAATCGGATCGGGGCAGTACGAATCGCGCAAAAACGGGTCACGGAGCAGTCCATTGATAGGGACGCCAGCTACGGCTGGGAACGCCACCGATTATAAGCGCGCGTTTTTTTCAACGCGACTGTGCTGGGCTACCAGCCAGTGTTTCCTGCCACTTGTTACCGTGCCACAACAAATGACAGTGGGAAATTGACTTTCCGACACAACAGTCATGTAATGTTCCCACCTTACTTCACGCACAGGAAACCATATGGATTATCGCGGCACCAGCGGCGCTGACACGATCGACCAGAAGGCACTCAGCATTGCAGACTTCAGCAACATTTTCGGCGGTGCTGGCGATGACTCCATCACCGCCAACAGTGGCAACCTGATCGGCGAAGAGGGCAACGACACGCTGACCGGTACCGGCGCCTTGGTCGGCGCCGCCTACTGGCTGTCTCCGGCAGGGGTCAAGATCAACCTTGCCACCGGCATCGCACAGGACGGCTACGGCACGGTCGACAAGCTGGTCGGCATCCGCGCGATCCAGGACTCCAATCATAGCGACGAGATTACCGGCAGCACCGCGAACGAAGAATTCTGGCTCAGCCGCGGCAACGACAAGGTCATCGGTGGCGGCGGCAGCGACAAGCTTGTCTTTTACGACGTCAAGTCGAGCGAAGTAACGGTCAGCTACGACAGGGCCAGCGACACCTTTACGCTGAAGAAGCACCTGGCCAACGGCGACACCGGCACCAGCACCGCCACTGGCGTATCGGTCATTTCGTTCACCGGCCCCGCCTCCGACTCGGTTGACCTCAGCCGCGACATGTTTAACGACAGCACCGGTTTCCTGCGCAGCCCGACGCGACTAAAGGCCGGCGACATGACGTTCGTCCAGCAGTTGCGCACCGGCGACTTCAACGGCGACGGCAAACTCGATATCCTGGTGGTGCGCTCGAACACCGACGACATGGGTGTGACAGCCTCGCCGCTGCAGATTCTCGCCGGCGACGGCGCCGGCAACTTCACCGACAAGTCGGCCGCGATCTTCGGCACCATCCCGAACGTCAACTACGTGCCGCGCATCTTCGCCGCCGACTTCAACAAGGACGGGATCAGCGACATCTTCGCGCCCGATTTCGGCGTCGATGCGCCGCCATTCCCGGGCGGCCAGAACTCACTGTATCTCTCGTCGCGCGCGACCGGAACCATCAACGTCGCCACGTCCACCTTGCCGCAGGCGCTGCGCCAGAACCATGGCACTTCGGTAGGCGATGTCAACAAGGACGGTCATATCGACCTGTTCGTCAATGCCCTCAACGAATCGACCGGGAACGCCAACCAGCTCCTGATCAACGATGGCACCGGCAAGTTCGTCGCCTCGCAGCAGCTGTTGCCATCATCGATGACACGCACCGGCTTTAATCCGGGCAACACCTGGTCGATGATGCGCGACCTGAACAACGACGGCTACGACGATATCGTGCTCGGCACCTGGGACCCGAGCCCAAGCCCGAGCCAGGTCTTGCTCAACGATGGCAAAGGCAGTTTCGCCTCGTCAACCCCGATCAACCTGCCGCGCAGCGGCATCACTGGCGAAATCGTGATCGGTATCGAATCGATCAACCTGAATGGCGATTCCCTGCCCGACCTGGTCCTGTCAGTGACTAACGGCGGCAGCCACGGCGAGTTCTACACCACGCCTTACCTGCAATTGCTGGTCAATGACGGCAATGGCCAGTTCCATGACGAGACCCAGGCGCGTCTGCCGCAAAACACGGCAACGCGCCCGGCCGGACAATCGAGCTGGTATCTGTCGGCGACCGCGGTCGACGTCAACGGCGACGGCCATGACGACATCGTGGCCGACGGCACGGCAAGCGAAACGTCCAAAGTGTTCCTTAACGACGGCACCGGCAAGTTCTCGCTCAGCTGGGAAAGCTCGACCGGCGCCCACATCGTCGCGGCTGACGTCAACGGCGACGGCAAGCCCGACCTGATCGAGGCAAGCAGCGCGGGCTTCTCGGTACTGAACAACGTTGGTGCGTCGACGATTCCGGCATCAGGCGTGTATCGCGCCAGCGACCGCGGCGACAAGGTCAACGGCGGTGCGGCTTCCGAAACCGTGTACAGCGGCAAGGGCAACGACACCGTTGATACCGGCGCAGGCCTCGACACCGTTATCTTCACCGGTAGCCGCGCCGGCTATACGGTCGCCAAGACGGCCGCGGGCTTTTCCGTGAGCGGCCCGGACGGCGTCGATACGCTGGCCAATGTGGAGCGGATCAGGTTTGCCGACGCCGCCGTTGCGCTAGACATCGACGGCACCGGTGGCCAGGCCTACCGCATCTACCAGGCGGCGTTCGACCGCGTCCCTGATGCCGGCGGACTTGGCTTCCATATCTGGGCGATGGACAAGGTTGGCCTGACCCTGCCGCAGGTGGCGCAAGGCTTCATCGACAGCCCCGAGTTCGCCTCCAAGTACGGCAACCTGACCAACGACGAGTTTGTCATGCAGCTGTACAAGAACGTACTGCACCGCGAGCCGGACGCGGGCGGCCTCAAGTTCCACATCGATAACCTCAACGCGGGCCGGATCACCCGTGCCGACGACTTGGCCGCGTTCGCGGATTCGCCGGAGAATCAGGCTGCGCTGATCGGCGTGATCGGCAATGGCTTTGCCTACGTGCCGTACGCCGGCTGATTGAGATGGCGGATGGGGCCGCGGCCCCATCCGTTGCTACTGCTTAGAACTGATCTACTTCCAGCGCCAGCACACCGGCACTGCCGTCGACGATGGCGGTGCGCAGGCCGCTGGCCTGCGACAGCACATGGTCCGCGAAGAAGCGCGCGGTGCCGATCTTGGCCTTGTAGAACTGCGCATCGCCAGCNNCCACCCAGCACGATGCCGGCCAGCTTCAGGTACAGCACGCTGCCCGAGAACACGCCCTTGACGTCGCCTTTGATGTTCGCCACCATGTAGTCGACCACGTCCTCAAGCGCACTTGCGCCATCGGCCAGCTGGCGTGCGATCGCCGCGAAATCGGCGTTGTCGCGTGCGCGCAGTTCGGCTTCGGTCGCGCGCACTTGCGCGATCAGGCCCTTGGCCACGGCGCCGCCATCGCGCACCGTCTTGCGGCCGACCAGGTCGTTGGCCTGGATCGCGGTGGTGCCTTCGTAGATCGACAGGATCTTCGAATCGCGGTAGTGCTGCGCCGCGCCTGTCTCTTCGATAAAGCCCATGCCGCCGTGGACCTGCACGCCGTCGCGGGTAACCGTCTCGGACATTTCGGTCGACCAGCCCTTGATAACTGGAACCAGGTATTCGTACACCGCCAGGCTTGCCTTGCGCGTCCCGGCGTCGGCATGGAAGTGCGCGACATCGCTGATGCCCGCCCCAACATACGCCAGCGCGCGCGCCGCCTCGACATGCGAACGCATCGACATCAGCATGCGGCGCACGTCCGGGTGGTTGATGATCGCGACAGGGCCTGCGGAACCGGCCAGGTCGCGCGACTGCACGCGGTCCTTGGCGAAGGCCGCGGCCTGCTGGTAGGCGCGGTCGGCCACTGCGATGCCTTGCATGCCGACGCCGAAGCGCGCCGCGTTCATCATGATGAACATGTATTCGAGGCCGCGGTTCTCTTCGCCGACCAGCGTGCCGATGGCGCCGCCGTGGTCGCCGAACTGCAGCACCGCGGTCGGGCTGGCCTTGATGCCCAGCTTGTGTTCGATCGAGACGCAGTGCGCATCATTGCGCGCGCCGATCGAGCCGTCGGCGTTGACCATGAACTTCGGCACGATGAACAGCGAGATGCCCTTCACGCCCGGGGGCGCATCAGGCGTGCGGGCCAGTACCAGGTGGATGATGTTCTCGGCCATGTCGTGCTCACCGTAGGTGATGAAGATCTTGGTGCCGAAAACTTTGTAGGTGCCGTCGCCCTGGGGTTCGGCACGGGTGCGCACGGCGGCCAGGTCGGAGCCTGCCTGCGGCTCGGTGAGGTTCATGGTGCCGGTCCACTTGCCGGCGATGAGCGGCTCGAGGTAGGTGGCTTTCTGTTCGTCCGAGCCGGCCGTCAACAGCGCTTCAATGGCGCCGTCGGTTAGCAGCGGGCACAGCGCGAACGACAGCGACGATGCGTGCAGCATCTCGATGCATGGCGTCGCGACCAGCTTTGGCAGGCCCTGGCCGCCGAATTCGACCGGATGCTGCAATCCCTGCCAGCCAGCTTCGCCGAAGCTCTTGAAGGCTTCCTTGAAGCCCCTGGAGGTCGTCACCTGGCCGTCGTGCCAGAAGCTCGGCTCCTTGTCGCTCGGGTGGTTCAGCGGGGCGATCACGCCGCCACAGAATTTCGCATTCTCTTCCAGCACCGCTTCGACCGTGTCGGCGGTTGCGTCTTCGCAGCCTGGCAACTGGCTGATGGTCGACATATCGGCCAGCTCGTTCATCACGAACAGCATGTCTTTCAGTGGGGCGTTGTAGCTCACCTTAATCTCCTGGTTATGCGTTTTTGATGGAACGTAGGGTGGAAAAGCGTAAGCGCATTCCGCCATCCAGCGTGTGAATGGCGCAATGCGCTGCGCTTTTCCACCCTACGTCCAACGGGTAGATCGACTTGTACGGTTTAACCGAGTTCTTTGACCAGTGCCGGGACCACTTCGAACAGGTCGCCAACGATACCGTAGTCAGCTACCGAGAAGATCGGTGCTTCCGGGTCCTTGTTGATCGCGACGATGGTCTTCGAATCCTTCATGCCGGCCAGGTGCTGGATCGCGCCCGAGATACCAACGGCGATGTACAGCGATGGCGCGACGATCTTGCCGGTCTGGCCAACCTGCCAGTCGTTCGGGACGTAGCCTGCGTCAACCGCGGCGCGCGATGCGCCCATGGCGGCGCCCAGCCTGTCGGCCAGCGGCTCGAGCAGCTTGAAGTTGTCGCCCGAGCCCATGCCGCGGCCACCGGAGACGATGATCTTCGCCGCGGTCAGTTCCGGACGGTCCGACTTGGCCAGCTCGCGGCCGACAAAGCTCGACTTGCCCGAATCGCCAACTGCCGTCACGGTTTCGGTCGCGGCCGAACCGCCGGTGGCGGCGGCCGAGTCGAAGCCGGTGGTGCGCACGGTGATGACCTTGACCTTGTCGCCCGACTGCACGGTGGCGATCGCGTTACCCGCGTAGATCGGACGCTCGAAGGTGTCTGGCGAATCGACCTTGGTGATTTCGGAGATCTGCGCCACGTCCAGCTTCGCGGCGACGCGTGGCAGGATGTTCTTGCCGTAGGCGGTTGCCGGGGCAAGGATGTGCGAGTACGCGGACGCCAGCGCCAGCACCTGCTCGGCGACGTTCTCGGCCAGGCCATCGGCGAAGTGCGGGGCGTCAGCCACCAGCACCTTCGTTACGCCGGCGATCTGCGCGGCTTCCGCAGCTGCCGCGCCGCAGCTGGAGCCGGCGACCAGGATGTGCACGTCGCCGCCGCACTGTGCTGCAGCGGTGACGGTGTGGTGGGTGCTTCCCTTGAGGGAGGCGTTGTCGTGTTCAGCAATGACTAATGCGACCATGATTGTTCCTAATTTTTTGTGTGAGGACGGCCGGGCCGCGAATGGCCGGGCCGCGAATGGCCGGGCCGCGAATGGCCGGGCCGCGAATGGCCGGGCCGCGATCAGATAACTTTGGCTTCGTTGCGCAGCTTGGCAACCAGGGTCGCCACGTCAGGCACCTTGACGCCGGCCGAACGCTTGGCTGGCTCGACGACCTTCAGGGTCTTCAGGCGTGCAGTCACGTCGACGCCCAGGTCTTCCGGCTTGACGATTTCCAGCGGCTTCTTCTTCGCCTTCATGATGTTTGGCAGCGTCACATAGCGCGGCTCATTGAGGCGCAGGTCGGTGGTGATGATCGCCGGGAGGCTCAAGGCCAGGGTTTCCAGGCCGCCGTCGACTTCGCGGGTCACGGTGACCTTGCCTTCTTCCAGCACAACCTTGGAGGCGAACGTCGCCTGCGGCCAGCCCAACAGGGCTGCCAGCATCTGGCCGGTCTGGTTGGAGTCGTCGTCGATGGCCTGCTTGCCGAGGATGATCAACTGCGGCTGCTCCTTGTCGGCCAGCGCCTTGAGCAGCTTGGCGACCGCCAGCGGCTCGAGTTCGGCCGTGGTCTCAACCAGAATGCCGCGGTCGGCGCCGATCGCCATACCGGTGCGCAGCGTTTCCTGGCACTGGGTGACGCCGCACGATACCGCTACCACTTCGGTGACCTTGCCCGCTTCCTTCAGGCGCATCGCTTCTTCCAGCGCGATCTCGTCGAATGGGTTCATCGACATTTTGACATTGGCGATATCGACGCCGCTGCCGTCGGATTTCACACGCACTTTGACGTTGTAGTCGACCACGCGTTTGACGGGTACCAGGACTTTCATAGGTGTGCCTTTGGGAAATTAGAAATTGAGTGTCTGACTAAAGTGGCTTAGATTATAAGAGAAAAACCCGTCCAAAGCAGAATTAAAGCACGATCGTGCGATTTCTGGCTAGAGGGTTGCCCCTAAAAGTATGCTCATTGTGCGCCCGGCGATGCGGGGGGGGTTACTTCTGACGCGTTATTGGATACCGCGCACCTGGCTGTCCGCACGCACCCAGCTGGCCGCCAGATCGCGCCGCACCGTCGTGGCCGCCTCGGCCTTACCCTGCGCCGACAGCGCCTTTTCAAGGCCATTTAACGCCCATCCACTGCCCGGATGCAACGCAAGCCCCTCGCGGAAGGTCTGCTCCGCTTCTGCCGCGCGCTTTGCCTTCAACTGCATCGCGCCGAGCCGGTGGCGGGGACTGCTGGCGAGCATCGGGGGTTCAGCGCGATCGACGTAGGCCGCGGCCTCGACCGCCTTGGCCTGCAGCGCCAGCGCTTCATCCACCCTCTGCTCTGCGAACGCGATCTCGGCGCCCAACTGCGCCTCGGCGGTGCCGGCAAGGCTGCGGATCATCTTGGCGATGTAACCCTTGCCCGCCTGTTTTGCGACGAGCGCTTTGCCCTTTGTGCTGACCTGCCCGAGCGCTGCGCGCGCGTTGGCGACCTGGCCGCTGCGGNNTCACCGCCTGGCATCGGTTCCTTGAGCAATGCATCCCAGCGCTGCAGGTGCAGCAAGGTCAGCATCGGGAGGCTGCGGACATACTCGCCATATTCGTGGTCGCCTTTGGCGCGCCCTGCGGCGCCGCGCGCGGTGTCGAGCGCCAGGTCGCCCCGCCCTTCCATCAAGGCGCCATACCACTGGAAGTGCGAATTATGGCCACGCCAGTCCATGCTGACGTTGAAGTCCTGCTTTTTCAGCTCAAGCATCATCGTCTCGTCGGCTGCCACAGCCAGCTGGTTGACGCGCGTGGCGTCCGCGTAGCGCCCCACGTGGGCATAGGTGTGCGACGGCATATGCAGCAGGTGCGGCGATTTTGGCGCCAGCTTGCCCAGGCGGTCGGCAGCTGCAACGGCACGCGAAGCGACCGGCACCGAGTCAACCACGTGGATCATGTAGTGGTTCAGGCCTACGTGTTCGGGATATCTTGCCAGGCCCGCTTCAACCAGGTTGGCCAGCGCGCCAATCCGTCCGGAAGGCTTGCCAGTTTTTTCGTCCCACCAGTCGCCGCGAGTGGCGACCATTTCGGCTTCCGCGTAGTGCGTCAGCACGTCGGGGTCGGCCGGGAAGCGCGCCGCCAGCTGCTGCAGGTAGCCGGCATAGGCAAGATCGAGCGGATCGGCCGGCTCTGACGTGCCGGACGGCGAACGGCAAATTTCCGCATACGGCAGCGCGGCCGCGCGGCCGGCGCCACGGCCATAACGAATGGCAAGCGACTCGATCAGCGCCAGGTCACGTTCGGAAACGCCTTTGCTGTGCTTGAGGGCGTAGTCGGCATACCTGGCCGCCTCGGCCAGGTCGCCACGTTTCGGCTGGTTGATGTTGGGTCCCATCTGCACCGCCACGCCCCACGCGCACATGCCGCAGTCCGGGTCCTGCGCCAGCGCGGCCTTGAACGCGCGGACAGCCTCGGGGCGGTTGAACGCGTAGGCCTGCGCCATCCCCTGCGCGAACAGGCGCCGTGCCGACTGATTGCCGTGTGAAGGAACCAGGGTCGTTTCGCCGAATCCGTCGAGTACCGGCGCCGTGGCCTTGGTGTCGACGGTCAGCGGCACGATCGAGCATGCGCCAATCACCGAGAGCGACAGTGCAATCGTGCTCAGACGTTGGAGATGCCGGGGGCGAAGGTTGATGCGCATGGCAATACCCAGTGAAAAACAGTGGAGAGCCGCTAGCTTGCGCCCAGATTGGCAATCTTGCCACAATTATTGTGAGCGCCGTATGCCGGCAAGAGGCGCGCCCATGAGCAGGCGTACCATGGATTCCCGCCTGCGCGGGAATGACGACTTAACTGTCATGCCGTGAAGTTAAGCAGTAAAGCAAACCTGGAAAACGTCATTCCCGCGGAGGNNCGGAGGCGGGAATCCATAAGGCGCATGAGCAGGCGTGCCGTGGCATTCGCGGCAATGACGGCTTAACTGAACGGCATTACTCACGGATCGGGGAGATACTGGGGATGTAAAACGAGAATGGTGCGAACGAACGCCTGCACCACTGAGGGGTATTACTTCCGGCGCATCAGGAATACGAACTCGTGGCCGTTCTGGGTGTGGGATACAAGGGCGTTGCCGGTTTGCTTGGCAAAGGCCTGGAAGTCGCGCACGGAGCCGGAGTCGGTTGCAATGATCCGCAGGACCTGGCCCGTCTCCATTTCAGCCAGAGCCTTCTTCGCCTTCAGGATGGGCAAAGGGCAGTTCAAGCCTCGTGCGTCGAGTTCTTTCTGGTATTCCATGATCTCGCTGTCGAGTAGGGTGTCGCTCATCGATTGCTCTGCAGGTTTGTTGGGTTACGCAATCGCATACTACTCCTATTTCTGAATCATGACGCACCGCACCAATATTTATCTTGGGTGTTGTGTTATCACAACGACAGTTGATGAAGTGAACATTTATAGGATGGGTCCGGCAGGGCCGGACCCGGTCGACTACGCCCGTGCTCAGGCGCGCTGGCCTACCCATTCCGCCACAGCGGCAAGCGCCTGCGGCAGGCCGCTTGGATCGGTGCCGCCGGCCTGCGCCATGTCAGGGCGTCCGCCGCCTTTGCCACCGACCTGCTGGGCCACAAAGTTCACCAGCTCGCCGGCCTTGACCCTGGACGTTGCGTCCGCCGTCACGCCAGCGATCAGGCTGACCTTGCCGTCGGAGACGCTGGCCAGCACGATGGCGGCCGTTTTCAGCTTGTCCTTCAGCTTGTCCATGGTCTCGCGCAGTCCTGCCACATCGGCGCCGTCCAGCGTCGCCGCCAGCACCTTGATGCCGTTGACGTCGACCGCCTTGGCCACCAGCTCGTCGCCCTGCCCTGCCGCCATCTTCGACTTGACCGCTGCCAGTTCCTTCTCCAGCGACTTGACCTGGTCCTGCACCTGCGCGATGCGCGCGCTCAGTTCGTCCGGGCTGGTCTTGAGCGCGCCGGCAGCTTCCTGCAGGCGGCGGGTCATCGACTGCACCAGCGCCAGCGCGCCTTCGCCAGTGACCGCCTCAACGCGGCGGATGCCGGCTGCGACGCCGCTCTCGCCTGTGATCTTGAAGAAGCCGATGTCGCCGGTGCGGGTGACGTGCACGCCGCCGCACAGCTCTTTCGACGAGCCGATGTCGAGCACGCGCACTTCGTCGCCGTACTTCTCGCCGAACAGCGCCATCGCGCCGTGCTTGACCGCGTCGTCGAACGACATGTGCTGGGCGCGGGTCTCGTGATTCTGGAGGATCTCAAGGTTGACAAGCTGTTCGACCTTCGCGATCTGCTCCGCGGTGAGCGGCGCATTGTGGCTGAAGTCGAAGCGGGTCTTGTCGGCGTCGACCAGCGAACCCTTTTGCGCCACGTGGCCGCCCAGGACTTCGCGCAGCGCCTTGTGCATCAGGTGCGTCGCGGAGTGATTGCGGATGGTGCGCGCGCGCTTGGCTTCGTCCACGTTCGCGGCGACCGGGTCGCCCACCTTCAGCACGCCGGACTTCAGCACGCCATGGTGGCCCGGCACGTCGGCCTGGATCTTGAGCGTGTCTTCGACGTCGAACTGGCCTGCGGCGCCCAGGATCGTGCCCTGGTCGCCCACCTGGCCGCCCGATTCGGCGTAGAACGGCGTGGTGTCGAGCACCACGATGCCCTGCTGGCCGGCCGTCAGTTCCTGTACCTGCACGCCTTCGGCATACAGCGCGATCACTTTCGAGTCATGCGCCAGCTTGTCGTAACCGACGAACTTGCTCTTCTCGCCGCTGTACTCGACGCCGGCCGCCATCTTGAACTTGCCTGCTGCGCGTGCGGTTTTCTTTTGCTGCTCCATCGCTGCGGCGAAGCCTTCCTCGTCAAGCACGATGCCGCGTTCGCGGCAGATGTCGGCGGTCAGGTCGAGCGGGAAGCCATAAGTGTCGTACAGCGTGAAGGCGGTGGCGCCGTCCAGCTTCTGCGCGTCCTTGGCCAGCTGCGCTTCGAGGATCTTCATGCCGTTTTCCAGCGTCTCGCCAAAGCGCTCTTCTTCCGCCTTCAGTACCTGTGCGACGCGCTCTTTTGCCTCGGCCAGTTCCGGGTAGGCGGTGCCCATCTCGCCCGACAGGTCGGCGACCAGCTTGTAGAAGAACGGCTTGGTCTGGCCCAGCTTGTGGCCGTAGCGCAGTGCGCGGCGGATGATGCGGCGCAGCACGTAGCCGTGGCCTTCGCTGCTCGGGATCACGCCGTCGACGATCAGGAACGACGCGGCGCGGATGTGGTCCGCGATCACGCGCAATGCCTTGCTTTCGAGGTCGGTGACGCCGGTTTCGCGTGCGGCTGCCTTGATCAGCGCCTGGAACAGGTCGATCTCGTAGTTGCTGTGCACGTGCTGGAGCACGGCGGCCAGGCGCTCCATGCCCATGCCGGTGTCCACGCAAGGCTTCGGCAGCTTGTGCATCACGCCCGCTTCGTCGCGGTTGAACTGCATGAACACCAGGTTCCAGATTTCGATGAAGCGGTCGCCGTCTTCGTCAGGCGAGCCGGGAGGGCCGCCGGCGATGTCGGCGCCATGGTCGTAGAAGATCTCGGTGCACGGGCCGCATGGGCCGGTGTCGGCCATCTGCCAGAAGTTATCCGACGCGTAGCGCGCGCCCTTGTTGTCGCCAATGCGGATGATGCGCTCGCGCGGCACGCCGATTTCCTTTTCCCAGATATCGTAGGCTTCGTCATCTTCCATGTAGACGGTGACGGTCAGCTTATCGGCCGGCAGCATGTAGACCTTGGTGAGCAGCTCCCATGCGTACTGGATCGCGTCGCGCTTGAAGTAGTCGCCGAAGCTGAAGTTGCCCAGCATTTCGAAGAAAGTGTGGTGGCGCGCGGTATAGCCGACGTTTTCCAGGTCATTGTGCTTGCCGCCGGCGCGCACGCAGCGCTGCACCGAGGTAGCGCGCGAATACGGGCGGGTG
>CXWL01001015.1_pt2 | contig 20121 bp, 22 predicted proteins | sample 590931 | NCBI WGS metagenome assembly CXWL01 (sample SAMEA3498368, study PRJEB10139) | groundwater metagenome | biome: water well; material: biofilm material | place: Germany | collected 2015-04-27 | reverse complement strand
CCCGTCAATCTGGGCGACCAGCCCTTCCGTTTCCATCGGTGAAACAGGCCCTTCGAATTCGGCCGCAAGATAGTTCCAGGTCGGCACCTGGTTGTTGTCGAGCTGGTACCAGTCGGGGCTGACATAGCCGTCCGGCCCATTGACCACGAGCAGCGCATCGCTACCGGCCAGGTGCTTCGCGATCCCGTTGCCGCGCGCGATGTGGAAGCCGATCCGACCTTCGTCGAGAAAGACGAAGGGCACATGTGCGACGCGCGGGCCATCGGGCGTTGCGGCAAAGAGCATCCCGAAACCGATCGCTTCGGCAAAACCCCGCAGCGCCGCCCGGTCATCCCAGCGAAAGGCGGAATTGGGGTGCACTAAGCTGGCTCGCTATCGGTCGAACAGGGGGACACCGAGAATCTCACCCGAAATCGTTGAATGGGACTTTGGCCGGCGGAGTAGTCCGCAGGATTGCTCATAAAATCTATGCGATCCGACGGGACACAGACAGTGAGCAATTCATTGGCGGTCCAACGATACGGTGGTTCAAAGTCGGAATCTTTATTGCTGTAAATCATGGCAGGTTTCCCAGCTGCCACTTCCTCTACAAAAATTCTCGTGGTCCATGCTGTGCCGAATCCGCCCCTTGTGACCTGCTGGTAAGCCCGAAGCTTGCCATCCGGAGAGAGAAGCTGGCGACTTATTTCGTCAACATACAAAAAGCTGCAACTTCGCACCAGAATCATGAAGACTACAAATATCCCGAGGGCAGTAAGCGCTCCGCGCACATAAACCAAAACCCGCTTTGCGAGGAGCTCGACCCTCATTGCCTTGCCTTGCCCCTGCCCCGGCGTTCGCCCTTGCGTTCCTTGCGCGCGGCCTTGGCCTTGTTGGCGACGATGCGGCGCTTGCCTTCGTCGGTGTCCTTGAACTTGACCTCGTCGAGCACCAGCGCATCGCCATCGGCCTCAGTGAAGCCAAGGGTGGCCAGCGTTTCGGCGAAATGCGGCGGCAGGTCCGCGCGCACGTCGATCTGCCCGCCATCGGGATGATCGACGCGGATGCGGCGAGCGTGGAGATGCATCTTGCGGCTGATCGTCCCGGTCAGGAAAGCGTCGCGCCCGCCATATTTGCCGTCTCCGACAATCGGGTGGCCGATCGCTGCCATATGGACGCGCAACTGGTGCGTACGCCCGGTGAAGGGCTGGAGCTCGACCCAAGCGGCGTTGTTCCCCGCCCGGTCGATGACACGATAGCGGGTGCGCGCGGGGGAGCCTTCCTTTTCATCGACATGCATTTTTTCGCCGCCTGTTCCCGGCTGCTTGGCGATGGGCAGTTCGACCATCCCGTCCTCAATATTCGGGTGGCCGATGAGGATCGCCCAATAGACTTTGCGCGCCGTCCGGCTTGAAAAGGCCTTGGCGAAATGGCCTGCCGCGCGCGCCGTCCGACCGACCAGCAGCGCGCCCGACGTATCCTTGTCGAGGCGATGCACCAGCTTGGGGCGGCCATCCTCGTCATACCAGAGCGCGTCGAGCAGCCGGTCGACATGTTCGTCGGTCTTGGTTCCGCCTTGCGTGGCGAGGCCGGGGGGCTTGTTGAGGACCAGCGCGGCCGCATCCTTGTGGATGACCAGCGATTGCGCAAAGGCCATTTCATCCTCGCCCAGACTCGGCCGTTCGCGCTTGGGGCGCGGCGGGCGCGCTTCAACGGCCTTGGCCAGCGTCTCGGCCGGAGGCACGCGGATCTGCTGGCCTGCTTCGATCCGGTCCCCCGGCGTTGCGCGCTTGCCGTCGATCCGGAGCTGGCCGGTGCGCGCCCAGCGCGAAACGATGTTGAAACTCGCATCGGGCAGATGCCGCTTGAACCAGCGATCGAGCCGGATGCCGTCATCATCGGGGGCGACGGTAAAGGTGCGGATCGCCTCGCTCATAGCCGGGTCAGCCACAAGCCGAGGCCAAGCGCCACGACTGAACCCATGACCGAGGCACCGGCATAGCCGATCGCCACTGTCATCTGTCCGCCCTCGATCATCTGCCAGGATTCAAGGCTGAAGGCGCTGAAGGTGGTAAATCCGCCCAGCACGCCGACGCCCAGCAACAAGCGGAGCTGTTCGCTCCCCCCCGTCTTGACCAGGATGCCGACGAGCAGGCCCATCAGGAAGCCACCGACAATGTTGACGGTCAGCGTCCACCACGGAAAGCCGGGGCCGAACCGCGCGAGCATCGACGCACCGACAAGGTGCCGCGCGCCCGCGCCAGCCGCGCCGCCGATCATGACAGGGATCAAGGAATTCATGCCTGCCCCTTAGCGGGGTTGGCGATGGGGGGGAAGGGAGCGGTTTCAGATGCGGATCTGCCCCTGCACCACCGTCACGCAACTGCCGCCGACATGGACATTGCCATTCTCGATCCGCACGCGGATTTCGCCGTTGCAGCCGATCTCCATTCCCTGCCGCGCAAGCCAGGCATCGCCATCCCCCACCGTACCCGCCCGGATGCGGTGCACCGCCACTGCGGCGTTGCCGCTTCCACAGACCGGGTCTTCGACCAGACCGTCGGTGAAAAAGAAGGAGCGCACCGCGATTTCGCCCGGCGCGGTTTCCGAATAGGCCGTCACGCCCTGCGCGCCATCGCGGCCGATATGAGCCTTGAGGCGCGCCGCATCGGGTGATAGCAGCGCCACATCCGCGACCCGCGCGGTCAGCCAGTGCGGCCCCGTGTCGATCACTTCGGCCTCTCCGACAAGGCCCTCCGCGCCGAGGATTCCTGCCAGCGCCTCCGCACCGATGGCCACGCGCGGCGCAAAGCGCGGCAGGCGGAACGAGAGCCCTTCGGCGTCCACCGTAACCTCGACCAGCCCGGCCCCGCATTGCATGACCAGCTTGCCGTCCTTCGGCGTTGCGATGCCCGCTTCGATCACGGCGTGGGCGGTGCCAAGCGTCGGGTGGCCGGCGAAGGGCAGCTCCTCGGTCGGCGTGAAAATCCGCGTCTGATAGTCCGCGCCAGCTTCGGTTGCCAGAAGGACGAACGTCGTTTCCGAGAGGTTCGTCCAGAGCGCGACCTGTTGCATCTCGGCACCGGTCAATCCTTCGGCATCGAGGATCACGGCCACCGGATTGCCGTAGAGCGGTTTTGCAGTGAACACATCGACTTGCGCGAAGCGGCGCTGGGCGGACATTTGCGAATCTCCTTGAGGAACGAACCGCCCTGCTATATCAATCATCGTCACATTGCAATAATACGATATGAAAAACATGCGCGAACCGGTTTTCGACAAGCAGCTCAAGGCCATCGCCAATGCGCAGCGCCTGCTGATCCTCGATTGGCTGAAGAACCCAACCCACCATTTCCGCCCGCAGGTGGATGGAGATCTGGTCGAGGACGGCGTGTGTGCGCTGCTGATCGGCGAAAAGCTCGGGCTCGCGCAACCGACCACGGCCCAGCACCTCAAACTGCTGGTCGATGCCGGGCTGCTGGCTCCCAGACGGATCAAGAAATGGACTTTCTATCGTCGCGACGAGGCACGGATTGCCGCCCTCAAGGCAGCGGTGGCGGCGCGGGTTTAGGCTCTATCCCGTTTTGACGGATTCGTTGCCCAGCGAAGGCCGGGGCCCAGCCCCTTCACGAATGACTTGGCAAAGCCTCGAAACATCGGGCCGCCTGGGCCCCCGGCCTTCGCCAGGAAACGGCTTCAGCTTCACCAGAACAGAATCTCAACGCCCGCGATTGGAGACGATGTCCACGCTGGTCCCGGTGCCTGACGGGTTCATGAGGGCATAAAAGGCGGCCCCGTCGTTCGGCCGCCAGCCCGAGACCATCAGGCCCTTGCCATCCCGGGTCACTCCTTCGCGAAAACCGGCGCGTTTGGCGAGCGTCAGATAATAGCTGGCAACCTCGCGCGGCGGTGCTGGCGCCGTGTAGGATGCCACGCGGAGGCTACAGCCCTGATAATCGCTTCCTGCAGCCTCGTTGACCCTGGCCTTGGGATAGAGCGGCAGTTCAACCGGAAGCCGGTTCGCCCACTGGATCGAATAGGCGATGTCGAGCGAACAGCCGTTGAACTTGTCCTTGGCCGCCTGGGCCTGTTGCGTGGCCAGCACGCCGAGCGTCTGGCCCGCTGGTCCGGTTGCGCTGCCTTCGCCCGGCGGGACAGCGCCCGAATAAGGCTCGTTCGGCGGCCGGATGCTATCATCGTTCGATTGCGCCGCAAGCTCCGGATCGACCATGATCTGGTCTTCGAGCGCCGCCGTCAGCGCGGGATCGGCATCGCCCTTGCCGCCCAGCTTGCTGTCAAGCTTGTCGAGCTCGGACTTGTTGTCCGCCGCTCCGCCACACGCCGCGAGGGAGAGCGACAGCGTAGCCATGAACACCAGGCCAACTATGCGCATCTTCGGTTCCATCCCATATGTCTGCGCAGCGTTATGACTCGGCAAGGCCAGCTTTTGAATGGGGATAATGGGTTAACCGCCGACCCTCCAAAGTCAGGCGTCAAGCGGGACAAGCCTCACAGGCAAACCGTCGCGCGGCTTGGGGATTGGCCAAGCCTGCCATTTGTCGCCCGATCCCTGGCCGATCTCGATGCGGTGCGTCCGCAGCATGTGCCACATGAGGATCTTGATCTGCATATAGGCGAAGTGCAGCCCCAGGCACATGTGCGCGCCGCCGCCGAACGGCACCCAGGCATATTTGTGTCGCGCCTTGACCTGCTCAGGCTCGAAACGAAGCGGATCGAAGGTTTCCGGATCGGGCCAATGTTCTGCCATCCGGTGCGTATAGGCCGGCTGGATGCCGACATAGGTGCCGGCCGGGAAATCATAGCCGCCGAACGAGAAGGGCTTGATTGCTCGGCGCGGGAGCGACGGAACCGGCGGGATCATCCGCAGCGATTCCTTGAAGGCATAGTCGGTCAGCACAAGATCGTTGATCCTGTCGTACGGAAGCTCATCACCATTGACGCCGAGGGCCAGCATCTCTTCGCGCAGCTTTTCCTGCCATTCGGGGTTCTTAGCCAGCAGCATGACCATCGACGTCGCCGAAGAGGTGATCGTGTCGTGCGCGGCCATCATCAGGAAGTTCATGTGATCGATGATCTCGTCATCGCTCAGCAGCGTGCCGTCTTCCTTGGTTGCCCGGCAGATCTGGCTGAACATGTCCTGCCCGTCGCCCGCGCGGCGCTTGGGAACTTCGCGCCCGAAATAGTCGAGCAGGAATTTGCGGCCCGCAACGCCGCGGCCCATTGCCGTTCCCGGCACGGGAATGCGGACCACGCCGATTGAGGCCTGGACCATATCGACAAAGGCCTTGTTGATCTTGTCCGCATCGGGGCCCCAGGGAATGCCAAGGAAGGACGCAGCCGCCAGGTCGAGAGTCAGCTGCTTGATCGCGGGGTAGAATGCGATAGTCTTGCCCGACCATTCGGCCACGCGGCTCGCAATCCCGTTGTTGAGCGCATCGGCATAGAGCTTCATTGGCTCGGGCTTGAACGCTACCGAAAGCGTCCGCCGGTCCATCCGGTGCTTTTCGAAATCCATCAGCATCAGCCCGCGCGGGAAGACGAGGTTCAGCACGGGCCCCCAGCCCTGTTCGGACGAGAAGATCTTGTCGCGATCGAACAGGACCAGTTCGTTCGCTTCGGCGCCCATGAGCTGAACGAAGCGGCCGCCGAAACTGTTGGTGCGATAGACGTGCCCGAATTCGGCAACCATCTTTTTGGTGAAGGCGTGCGGATCCTTGAGCTGTTCGAGCGTGGTGCCGACCACCGGCCAGCCATCGCGTCCCGGAACATAGTCGATCTCCTGCCCCTGCCTGGGCGGCAGCCAGTGCGGATTGGCGGTGTGGGTATGGGCATAGGCCATGAACGGGGCTCCGGGCTGGTTTGCTTACACCGATGTCAATAGAACAAGCCTGATCTGCGCGCAACTCTTCACGGTCATCCCGGCGAAACGTCAGATCTCGCGGGCGACCATCCTGTTGCCAAAGCCGGGGACCAACCGCAGGCGCCCCTCGCCCACCGGGTTGACGAACTCGCCACCGACAACGCCATTGCGCGACCAGATGATGCGCGCGACGACCGTGCCAAGGCCGGGAACCTTGAGCCGGACAATCGATTTGGGCGGGATATGCGTGGCCGCTTGCGCCTTGAAACCGGCTTCCGACAACTCGACAATGACGATGTCGCCGCCATGATAGCCCTGGATGATGATCGGGGCAGCAGGCTCGACGGCAAATCGCTCCTTGCGCCGCCGGTCAGGCCCTGCAGATTGGACAGCCATGCGCGCAGCAATTCGCATCGAGTAACCCCTGATCATGCATCTAGCGCCTTCTGGTTAACCGCAGGTAAGCGGGCGCACTTGCATCGGCAGGGCAAAAGGAGGAAAATGGCGACATGCGAAACCTGCTCTCCCTGGCCCTTGGCCTTGTCGCTCTTGTCCTCGTCGTCATTGCCTTTATTCCGCTGCTCGGCTGGGCGAACTGGTTCATCATTCCGATTGCCATCATCGGCCTCGGGCTCGGCGCCATCTCGGACCGGACAAGCGGCCGGAACCTCAACATCGTTGTCATCGTCATCGGCGTGGTTCGGCTGATGCTGGGCGGCGGGATCATCTGAGCGCGCGCCCATGAACCGCGATCCCGGAATTGACGCCTATATTGCGAAGNNGAGGAAACCCTGAAATGGGGCATTCCGCACCTTCTCTACAAGGGCAAGATCCTGTGCAGCATGGCGGGCTTCAAGGCACATGCGACCTTCGGTTTCTGGCATGGCGAGATGGTCACCGGCCAGCCCGGTCTTGGCGCCATGGGCAGTTTCGGGCGATTGACGACGGTCGATCAGCTTCCTGCGGCCCCGGCCCTTGCGGGGATGTTTGCCAAGGCCCGCGCCCTCATCGATGAGGGCGTGAAGCCACCCCATGTTGAGGGTCGAGGCAAGCATCCCAAGCCAGACCTGCCGATGGCTCCGGCGTTTCAGGCAGCCCTCGACGACAATCCAGCCGCCAGGAAATGCTATCTGGGGTTCTCCCCGTCGCAGCAGCGCGAATATCTCGAGTGGATCGTGGATGCCAAGCGCGAGGAGACACGGGAAAAGCGCATAGCGCAGGCCGTTTCCTGGCTCACCGAAGGCAAACGCCGCAACTGGAAATACGAGAATTGCTGAATTGCCATCGTGCCGCTAGTTTCGCGCGCATCTGTTGGCGTGGGAGTCGTAAACAATGGCATGGGGTGGAAAATCGGACGCCGGATCCGGCGCATCGGGCAAGGGCGGCGCGCTTTCGTTCATCGGCTCCGAAGTGACAATTTCGGGCAATATCTCGGGCAATGGCGACGTTCACCTCGATGGCGCGGTTGAGGGCGACATTCATTGCGCGAGCCTGATCCTTGGCCCGGGCGGGCGGATCAAGGGCAATATCAGCGCCGACAAGGCCGTGCTCGCGGGCGCCGTTGGCGGGACGGTCAATGCCCGCACGCTTGTGGTTGAAAAATCGGCACGGATCAGCGGCGACCTTTCCTATGAAAGCGTTTCGATCGAAACCGGCGCACAGGTCGATGGCCGGCTCTCCCAGCGTGGCGGCGAAGGGCAGTTGAAGCTGGTTTCAGGCGGAGAGTGAAGACAGTGCTTGAATCGGTACCGACGCTCTCGCTTGCCCTGCAGGACGACGATCCTGAGGGCTTTGCCCAGGCCTTTGGCAATTCGTTCGAAACCTTCGGCTTTGCGGTGGTCGCCGATCATGGCATCGACCCCGCGCTGATTGAGCGGTGCTGGGAGCTGACCCGCGCCTTTTTCGCGCTGCCGGTTGAAACCAAGCTGAAATATGCGCTGCCCGGCAAGGGCGGCGCGCGCGGCTATACGCCGTTCGGGATCGAGATCGCCAAGGATGCCGACAAGCATGATCTGAAGGAATTCTGGCATGTCGGCCGGGATTTGCCGCCCGGGCACCGCTTCCGCGACCATATGCCTGACAATGTCTGGCCCGCCGAAGTGCCCGGTTTCGAGGAAACGCTGAAGGCGATCTTCGCCGCATTCGATACCGCGGGGAACAAGCTGCTCTCGGCCATTGCCCGCTATCTCGGCTTGGCTCCCGACTGGTTCGGACCGACGGTGGAAAATGGCAACTCGGTGATGCGGTTGCTCCACTATCCGCCGATTCCGCTCGATGCGGACGGGATCCGGGCCGGCGCGCACGGAGATATCAACCTGATCACGCTGCTGCTCGGTGCGGAAGAGGCCGGGCTCCAGCTCCTCACCAAATCCGGGGAGTGGCTGCCGGTCAACCCGCCCGAACGCGCGATGGCGATCAATGTCGGAGACATGCTCCAGCGGCTGACCAACCACCGGCTGCCGTCCACGACGCATCGCGTCATCAATCCGCCGCCCGAACGCCGTCACATCCCGCGCTATTCGATGCCCTTCTTCCTGCACCTCGCCTCGGATTTCGAGATCAGGACGCTGTCCGGATGCGTGGATGCGGCGCATCCGGACCTCTATCCGGTGCCCATCACGGCCGACGAATATCTCCAGGAACGGCTGGTCGAGATCGGATTGAAGCCGGGCTGATTGCGGGGCCGCTAAAAGGGCAGCAGTTTCGATTTCTCGCTGAACTTCATATAGCCGATATTGGCGCCAAGCCGGACGCCGACGCCCAGCCTGATGGGGATGATCGCAATATCGCCGCGCCGCAAATAGGTGGCCGAAAAGCCCCCGACGAAATAGGCGCGTCCCTCAACCTGGGGATAGCGCCGGTAAAGATCCTGGCTGTCATAGAGGTTATAGACCAGCACGAAGGTCTTCGCGGCATCGCCCCCGACGTCGAAACCGACCGACGGGCCCGTCCAATAGACGGGCCGCTGCCCCTCGATCGTGTGCGACAGCGTTCCCGAACCGTAGCGCAGCCCCACAACGAACGCGCCCGAGGCCTCACGACCGGCAATATAGGCATTGGGTTCGCCCTGGTCCTTGAGGATCTTCTCGACGATTTCGGCGAGTCCCTTCGCGCCCTTGCCGAACACGCCCTCAGCGGCACCGATGACATCGTCCTTGTGATAGGTCGAACCGCCCGCAACCTGGACGGGTGCAGGATCGGCAGCCNNCAGGCTGGGCCGCAACATCGGCGTTGGGATCAATGGTCCGAATGTCCTTCGCCAGGACCGGAGCAGCCGCGAGTGCGAGCATGCCGAGCCCCGCGACGACCCAAGCCGGAAACTTCACCGTCATGCCAACCTCCTGAATTCAGTCACCGCCCAATGCGCCCCACAACTAGAATCCTTCGCCGCCGTCCCCGCAAGCCAGCCGCGATGGGATGAGTCAATTCTGCGTCCAAATGCCGTCACCCAAGCCAAACTGGGCAGTTGCGCCCCCAACTGGCGCTCGCTATAGCCCCGCCTCTGCCAGGCGCCGGAGACGTGGGTGAGTGGCTGAAACCAACGGTTTGCTAAACCGTCGTGGCGGGTAACCGCCACCGCGAGTTCGAATCTCGCCGTCTCCGCCAGGCAAGCGGCACCGCCTGACCGCCCCAACGCTGCCATCATGGGCTTCTCCTGCCATTGCTCCCGCCCAACCCGTTGACCTTGAGGGCCGGATCGACGAAACAGGGAGCTCCATTGTTGGAAGCGCTTCCATTTTATGCTGATCGATCGCCGCAAATTGCTTGCTCTTGGAAGTATCGGCTTTGGTGCGCTCAACCTGGCGCCCCAGGCGCTGGCGGCGCAACCCCCGGCCCCCGGTCGCGCAACGACGCGGTTGCGCGTCATGACCTACAATATCCGCCTCGACACCAAGGCCGATGGACCGAACCAATGGCTGCACCGGCGCACAGAGGTTTCGGCGCAGATCGAGTGGTTTCGCCCCGACATATTCGGCCTGCAGGAAGTCGTGTTCAACCAGAAGCAGGACATGATTGCCGATTTGCCCGATTATCGCCTGGTTGGCGCCGGCCGCGACGACGGTCGCGATGCGGGAGAATCCTCTCCCATCGGATATAGGGCCGCGCTTTTCGACCTGTTGGGAAGCGGCACCTTCTGGCTGTCTCCAACCCCCGACCGGCCCTCGAAGGGATGGGACGCGGCCTATCCCCGTGTGGCGACTTGGGTTCGTCTTCGTACACGACGCGGCAGCAAGACGCTCCTCGTCATCAACACCCACTGGGATCATATCGGCGTCGAGGCGCGCCGCCAGTCTGGCCTGATGGTGTCGCGCTGGCTGTCCGGCAACCGCCGCAAGGGCGATCACATCATCATGCTCGGCGACTTCAATTCCGGCATTGGCAGCGACGGGATGCGCGCGCTGATTGACGAGGGGACGGCCTTTGGGCTTCGCGACAGCCGATTGGCATCGCGGAGCAAGCCCTTCGGGCCCGCGGGCACGTTCAACGGCTTCAAACTCCAGCCCGAACCGGGCGAGACAATCGATCATATCCTGGTCGGCAGGAATGTTGCGGTCACGCGCTACGCCGTCATCGCGCAGAATGTCGATGGCCGGATGCTGTCAGACCATTATCCGGTGCTGGCGGACCTCGAAATTTCCCCAGACAGTCGCCAGAGCGCGTTTCCGCCTAAATGAAACGACCCTAACCCCCGGCCAACTTCATGATGATGTCCCAGTGCGCGTCGCTTACGGGCACGACCGAAAGCCGTGACTGGCGGATCAGCGCAAGTTCAGCCAGCTTCGGTTCGGCTTTCATTTGCGCCAGCGTCACAAAGGTTTTGACCGGTTCGACGGGGGCAACATCGACCATCACGAAACGACCAGCGGGATCTCCTGGATCCGGATAGGCTGTCCGGACGATCTCGACGATCCCGACAATCTCCTTGCCCTCATTGCTGTGGTAGAAAAAGGCCGTATCGCCGACCGCCATCGCCTTGAGGTTGATCGCGGCCTGATGGTTGCGGACGCCGTCCCAATGGGTGCGACCGTCCCTGACCATCATGTCCCAGCTATATTTGTGCGGCTCGGATTTGAGCAGCCAGTGCGGCATGGTTTCAGTCTCCCGCTAGTGCCGGCGGCGCGTGATGCGCGACGAAGAATTGCCCCCGCTCTGTCACATAGACGATGATCAGCGCAACCACGCCGCAGGTGAGATAGCCCGCGTAAAGCGGCACCGTCGTCCCATCGAAGGAGCGGCCGATGATCGCACCGATCACCGCCGCCGCCAGGCTGGAGAGCGAACCCTGAAGCGAACTGGCCATCCCGGCGACAGCGCCCATATTCTCCATCGCCATCGCCCCGAAATTTCCGGCCATCAGCGAAAATCCAATCATCATGGTCATTTGCAGGCCGATAAAGGTCGTCAGCGATTCATGACCCGACAGTGCGACGATCAGGTGAATGCCCGCGACGCCTGTAAAGAAGAAGAGTGCGGCATGGCCGATCCTGCGCATGCCGTAACGCCGGACGATCGCAGCATTGACCAGCGATGCAGCCGCCATGCCGCCAGCCATGATCGCAAAGCCCGTCGGCAGCAGCTCAGGACGTTGGAATGTGTGCTGGAAGATCGGCTGGACGGACATCAGGAACCCGAACAAGCCGCATGATACCACCGCCATCGCGCAGCCATAGCCGAGCGACATCCGATCTGTGGCGACGATCCGGGCGCTCGCAAGGGCCGCCGGAAGCGAAATGGCAGTCCTGTTTTCAGGCGCAAGCGTTTCGGGCAGGCGAAACATGACCCACACCCACATCGCGAGGCCGATCGCGGCCAGCACGGCAAAAATCCAGCGCCATGAGGCGACGGAAAGGACAAGCTGCCCCATTGTCGGCGCCAGGATGGGAGCGGCCATGAAGACCATGCTGGCAAGGCTCATCACCTGCGCCATGTCCCGGCCCTCGTACCGGTCGCGCACGATTGACGTCACGATCACCCGCGCGCCCGCGCACGTAAGTCCCTGTGCGAGCCGCGCGACGAGGAGATGCTCGAATGTCGGCGCCAGCGATGCCGCAAGGCTGGTCACGGCAAAGCCGAAAAGCGACCAGAGGATCAGCCCTCGCCTGCCGTAGCGATCGGACAGCATCCCGACGAACAGCTGGGAAATCCCGAATCCTGCAAGAAAGGCCGAAATAACGAACGGCCAGCGGGCCTCATCGGAAACACCCAGCGAACTCCCGATTGCGGGCAAGGCCGGCAACATCGAATCGATCGTGAAGGCGACGATCATCATGATCGACGAAATCAGGACGACAAATTCGATCCGTCCGGGATAGCGGGGTGTCGGGGAAGCCATCGGGCAGGCCCTATGCGGTGGTGGGGCGAATTACAAATGCAGGCGCGTCTATACCGTGACGCAGCCCCCTAATCCGCGAAGAGCAGCACCGGCGTTTCGAGCAACTTGCGCACCGCCTGCACATAGCTCGCGGCATCAAAGCCATCGACGACGCGGTGATCGCAACTGATCGACAGGTTCATGAGCTTGGCCGCGACAATCTCGCCATCGCGGATCACCGGCCGTTCGATCACGCGGTTGGGGCCGATGATCGCGACTTCGGGACGGTTGATGACCGGCGTGGTGGCAATACCGCCCAACGGCCCGAGCGACGTCACGGTCAAGGTCGAGCCGGACAGCTCCTCGCCCTTCGCCTTGCCCGAACGTGCGGCGTCTGCAAGCCGCGTGATCTCGCTCGCCAACTGCCAGACATTCATGTCCTGCGCATCGCGGATAACGGGAACCATCAAACCGGCATCGGTCTGCGTCGCCATGCCAAGATGGACCGAGCCATGCCGCGTCACGACGCCCGCCTCATCATCGAAGCGGGCATTGATCATCGGGAAGCCGGGCAAGGCCTTGCAGATCGCGACGATCAGCAGCGGCAGCATCGTCAGCTTGGGCCTGGCGCCGCGATTGGCGTTGAGATCGCCGCGCATGTCTTCAAGGCTGGTGACGTCGATTTCCTCGACATAGGTGAAGTGCGGGATGTGCCGCTTCGACGCGGCCATGTTCTCGGCGATGCGGCGGCGCATGCCGATCACCTTGATCTGCTCATCGCTCCGCTTCGTGCCCGCCGGACGATAGCCCTGCCCGGCCGAATAAGTGAGGAAAGCATCAAGATCGGCATGACGGATGCGCCCGTCCTCGCGCGCCTTGACCTGGCTCAGATCAACGCCAAGCTCCTTCGCCCGCGCCCTGACCGCCGGGGACGCCAATGCCTGCGCAGACGGCAGCGGAACGCTGATCTCGACCGCTTCGGGATGCGGTTCGGGAATGAAATGCACGGGTGCGGTTGGCATGTGCTGCTCTTCCACAGGAGCACTGGGCTGCTCGACCTCGCCTTCGGTCTCGATGACCAGCAGCGTCGATCCGATCGGCACCATGTCCCCCTCGGCACCGGCAAGTTCGATCACTGTCCCCGATACAGGGCTTTCCATTTCGACCGTCGCCTTGTCGGTCATCATGTCGGCAACGCCTTGGTCCTCGGACACTGTATCGCCAACCTTGACATGCCAGGCGACGATCTCTGCCTCGGCGATCCCTTCGCCGATGTCAGGAAGGCGGAATTCAAAGCGCGCCATTGTCAGTCCTTCATCACGTGTTCGATCGCCATGCCGATGCGGATCGGCCCGGGAAAATAAGCCCATTCAAGGCTGTGCGGATAGGGGGTATCGAAACCCGTCACGCGCTCCACCGGCGCCTCGAGATGGTAGAAGCAGCGTTCCTGCACCAACGCCGAAAGCTCCGCGCCGAAGCCGCCGGTGCGGGTTGCCTCATGAATCACGAGGCAGCGGCCAGTCTTTTTGACCGATGCCTCGATCGTTTCGATGTCCAGCGGCATCAGCGTCCTGAGGTCGATCACGTCGGCATCGACGCCCAGTTCCTCGACGGCGGCAAGTGCGACATGAACCATCGTTCCATAGGCCAGCACCGTCAGATCCTGCCCTTCGCGCACGACAGCCGCCTTGCCGAGCGGAATAGTGTAATGGCCTTCGGGCACTTCGCTCGCCGGATGCTTGGCCCAAGGCTGAACCGGACGGTCGTAATGGCCGTCGAACGGGCCGTTGTAGATGCGCTTGGGTTCAAAGAAGATGACCGGATCATTATCCTCGATGGCCGCAAGCAAGAGCCCCTTGGCGTCATAGGGCGTGGACGGGATGACCGTTTTCAAGCCGCAGATATGCGTGAAGATCGCCTCGGGCGACTGGCTGTGCGTCTGTCCGCCGAAAATGCCGCCGCCAAAGGGGGAACGGACTGTGATCGGCATCGGAAACTCCCCCGCCGAACGGTAACGCAGCCGCGCCGCTTCGCTCACCAACTGGTCGAGCGCAGGATAGATATAGTCCGCAAACTGGATTTCAGGCACCGGCCTCAAACCATAGGCCGCCATGCCGACCGCAACGCCGACAATCCCGCATTCGGTGATCGGCGTATCGAACACCCGGGTCTTGCCATATTTCTTCTGCAAGCCCGCCGTCGCGCGGAAGACACCGCCGAAAAAGCCGACATCCTCGCCAAGCACCGTGACGTCCGCATCGCGCTCAAGCGCGACACTCATGGCGTCGTTGATCGCCTCGATCATGTTCATTGTGGCCATCAGCGCGGCCCCTCACCCGGCTTGGGCCATTTGCGCATGCGTTCGGCCATCATCTGGGCGGACTGTTCCTTCAGGTGCCAGGGCATTTCCTCGAACACATCTTCGAACATCGTCTCGAAGGGCTGTTGCATGCCATGCCCAAGAATGCCGTTCTTCTCGGATTCCTTGGCGCAAGCCTTGATCTTTTCGGCCATTTCGAGGTCCTGCGCGGCATGGCGCTCCTCGTCCCATTCGCCAATGGCGATCAGGTGTGCCTTCAAACGCGCGACAGGATCGCCGAGCGGCCATTTGCTGCGCTCATCGGCGGAGCGATAGGCGCTGGGATCATCCGAGGTGGAATGCCCTTCCGCCCTGTAGGTGAAATGCTCGATCAGCGTGGGGCCGTGATTGGTGCGGGCGCGCTCGGCCGCCCATGTCGTCGCCGCATGGACGGCGAGCACGTCATTGCCATCGACCCTGAGGCCCGCCACGCCATAGCCCACGGCGCGCGCGGCAAAGGTCGTCGCCTCTGCCCCCGCGAATCCGGCAAACGAGCTGATCGCCCACTGGTTATTGACGACATTGAGGATAACCGGCGCGCGATAGACCGTCGCGAAGGTCAGCGCGGCGTGGAAATCGCCTTCCGCAGTCGATCCCTCGCCGCACCAGCTTGCCGCGATGCGCGTGTCGCCCTTGGCCGCACTTGCCATCGCCCAGCCAACCGCCTGGGGAACCTGCGTCGTGAGGTTGCCCGAGATCGAGAAGAAATTGGCCTCCTTGACCGAATACATGATCGGCAATTGCCGCCCCTTCATCCGATCGCCCTTGTTGGAATAGATCTGGTTCATCATATCGACCAGATCCCAGTCGCGCGCGATCAGGATGCCCTGCTGGCGATAGGAGGGGAAACACATGTCGTCGCGCTGGAGCGCGAAGGCGGCCCCGATCGAGACAGCCTCTTCCCCAAGGCATTTCATGTAAAAACTGGTCTTGCCCTGACGCTGCGCACGAAACATGCGGTCATCAAAGGCGCGGGTCAGGACCATGGCCCGCAGCATCCGGCGCATCAGGTCGGGCGTCAGGCGTGGGTTCCACGGGCCAACCGCCTGCCCCTTATCGTCGAGTACGCGGACAAGGCCATATACCATATCACGCAACGCGCCGGAATCCGCTGCGCTGTCCGGCCGTGGCGTAACACCCGCCGCAAGCACATCGATATGGGAAAAGTCGGCTTCCTCCCCCGGCCGCGCCGAAGGTTCGGGGACGTGAAGCCTGAGCGGCGGCAGGTTGGAGCGTGGCATGTATCACGCAATAAAATTACGCGAGCCAATAATCCACCTGAATCTTGCCTGTTGCCGGAGCCGATTGCATGCCACGCATCCTTATCCGCAAAACCGTGATTTGCCTTGGGCCCCGGCCTGCCATAATTGGGCATCCAACAATCACAGCATCCGGCAGGCGGGATTCATGTCCACAACCTTCACGCTCGACACTTCGACCTCGCGAGCTCATCCGACACCAACCCCGATGAAGCGGCTGACCGTGCCGCTCATCCAGCGCCGCAAGTCCAAGGGGAAGACGAAAGAGCCCCTTGTCATGCTGACGGCCTATACGGCCCGCATGGCGCAACTGCTCGACCCCCATTGCGACCTCTTGCTGGTCGGCGATTCGCTTGGGCAGGTGATCTACGGCCTTCCCACAACGCTTGCCGTCACGCTCGACATGATGTGCGCGCATGGTGCGGCCGTCGTTCGCGGCAGTTTCCACAGCGTTGTCATCGTCGACATGCCCTTTGGCAGCTATGAGGCATCGCCCGAGCAGGCGTTTCATTCGGCAAGCCGTATCCTTGCGGAGACTGGCTGTTCGGGGGTCAAACTTGAGGGCGGGCAAGCCATGGCGCCAACCATCCGGTTCCTGACCGAACGCGGCATTCCGGTCATGGCGCATGTCGGGCTCACGCCGCAGGCCGTGAATGCGCTTGGGGGCTATGGCGCCCGCGGGCAATCTGCAGAAGAGCATGACAAGATCCTGGCCGACGCGAGAGCCGTTGCCGGCGCAGGCGCGTTTTCGCTGGTGGCAGAGGGCATTCTCGAACCCATTGCGCGCGAGATCACCCAAAGCGTTGACATTCCCGTTATCGGCATTGGCGCATCGGCCGCGTGCGATGGCCAGGTCCTTGTCACCGAGGACCTGTTGGGAATGTTTGAACGCGTGCCCCGCTTTGTGAAGCGCTATCATGAGGTGGCGGACGAAATCATCGACGCCGCATCGCGATTTGCCGCCGATGTCCGCGCCCGCAGCTTCCCGACACAGGACCAGACATACCAGCCGAAATAGGGCGCTTCCCCTTGGGCGAACGCATCGCTAAGGAGAGCCAGATTTTGTTTCCGGAGACCAGTCTTGGCGTCCACGCCTCCCACACAAGAAGCCTTTCTGCGCGAAGTCGATGAAGAACTGCGGCGCGATGAGCTCCAGTCCCTCTGGAAGCGTTTTGGCCGCCTGATCATCGGCGGCATCGTGCTGATCCTCGCGGCTTGGGGCGGATGGCTCTACTGGCAGGATCGCGAGACCAAAGCTGCTGGGCTTGAGGGCGAACAGCTTTCGCAGGCGCTGGACGATTTGCAATCGGGCAATCCCGATGCAGCGCTGGCAAAGCTCGGGCCGCTCGCTGAATCGAAGCAGGTGGGGTATCGCGCCTCGGCCAAAATGGCGCAGGCCGCGGTCGCCATGGAGAGAAACGATCTGGCCGGTGCTGCGAAGATGTTCGGTGAAGTCGCAACCGACACCAGCATCCCGCAACCCTGGCGCGATCTTGCGCTGGTCCGGCAAACCGCCGCCGAATTTGATGCAGTCAAACCTGAGATCATCGTTGCACGGTTGCGCCCGCTCGCCGCCAAGGGCAATCCGTGGTTTGGCAGCGCTGGCGAAATGGTTGCGGCCGCCTATCTCAAAATGGGTAAGCCAGAGCTTGCCGGCAAGATGTTTGCAGACATCGGCAAGGACGAAAATGTGCCCGAAACCATCCGTTCACGTGCTGTGCAGATGGCCGGGAGTTTAGGGGCGGATGCGATCAATCCCCCAGCCAAGGAAGTCACTCAATGAAGATGTTTCGCACGGGTTTTGTCCTTGGCACGATGGCGCTCGCGCTGGCCGGGTGCGGCGTGTTCGGCGGTGGGGGCGACAAGCGGCCCAAGACACCCACGATCGGGGAACGAATCCCGATCCTGACGTCTGAATCGGGCGCCGATGTCGATCCGGCGCTGGCCGACGTGGCGATCCTGCTCCCGCCGGCCCAGCTGAATGCCGACTGGGCCCAGCCCGGCGGCAATGGCCCCAAGATGATGGACCATGTTGCGCTTGGCACGGCGCTGGGTGAAGCCTGGAGCGTCAAGATCGACGGCACCAACAAATATGCGCGGCTCGCAGCCGCGCCGGTGGTTGCCGGGGGCAAGATTTTCGTCGTCGATATTTATGCCAAGCTCCATGCCTTTGACGCAAAGTCGGGAGCGAAGCTGTGGGTCAGCCAGATCGGCGATTCCAAGGATGTTGCCGGCCATATCAGCATCATTTCGGGCGAAATGGTGGGCAATCGCGGATCGTTGTTCGGCGGCGGGGTGAGCCATGACGATGGCAGGCTTTTTGCCACATCGGGCCTGGGCGATGTGGCCGCCTTCAATCCCGCTGACGGCAAGCAGATCTGGAAAGTGCGACCCGGCGGCCCGTTGCGCGGCGCGCCCTCGGTTTCGAATGGCCAGGTCTATGTCATGAGCCAGGACAACCAGATCTTTGCGCTAAAGGCGGCGGACGGCGAACTGGTCTGGACCGAAGCAGCTTCGCTCGAAGTCTCCGGCGTGTTCGGGGTTGGCGCGCCAGCCGTTGCCCAGGGCAGCGTCGTTGCTGGCTTCTCGTCGGGCGAGCTCAACGCCTATCGCTATGAAAATGGCCGTTCGCTCTGGGCAGACGCGCTTTCGCGCACCAGCATCTCGACTTCGGTTGCGAGCCTTTCAGACGTTGACGCAAGCCCCGTGATCGACCGCGGGCGCGTCTTCGCCATCGGCCAGGGCGGGCGCATGGTCAGCATGGAGCTTGTCACCGGACAGCGTCTTTGGGAAATCAACGTGGCCGGTATCGCAACGCCCTGGGTGGTCGGTGAATGGATTTTCGTGATTGACGATCAGGCTCGCTTGCTCTGCCTTGCCAGGGCCAATGGCAAGGTCCGCTGGATCTCCCAGCTTCCGCGCTACCGGAAAGACAAGAAGAAGAACGGACCGATCATCTGGACGGGACCGATCCTTGCCGGAGACAGGCTGATCGTCGCAAGCTCGGAAGGCCAGCTTGCCAATATCAACCCGGCCAATGGCGCGTTGCAGAGCCAGACCAAGGCGGGCGCACCCGTCTATCTTTCGCCGATTGTTGCCGACAACACGCTCTATATCCTGACCAATGACGGTCATCTGACGGCCTGGCGATAGGGCGGAAGGGGGCAAAGATGGCCACCACCCTCCCCGTGGTCGCCATCATCGGGCGGCCCAATGTCGGGAAATCGACGCTCTTCAATCGGCTCGTCGGAAAGAAGCTGGCGCTGGTCGATGACCGGCCGGGTGTGACACGCGACCGCCGCGAAGGCGATGCCGAACTGCTGGGCCTCAATTTCCGGATCATCGACACAGCAGGCTTTGAGGAAGACGATCCCCAGACCCTGCCCGGCCGCATGCGTGCGCAGACCGAAGCGGCGGTGAACAGCGCCGATGTCGCGCTGTTCGTCATTGACGCGCGTGCCGGTGTCGTCCCGCTCGACGAAGAGATTGGCCGCTGGTTGCGTGGATCGAAAACGCCGGTCGTCCTTCTTGCCAACAAGGCCGAGGGTCGCGCGAGCGAGAGCGGCATCTTCGAAGCCTATGCGCTTGGTTTCGGCGATCCGATCGCGTTCAGCGCCGAACATGGCGAAGGCCTGTCCGAACTCTTCTCCGAACTGCTTCCGCATCTCGAACGCGATGAAGTCGAAGTTGAGGAAGAGGATGATGAAAGCCCCAATGCCCCGCTGAAACTGGCGATTGTCGGTCGGCCCAATGCGGGCAAATCGACGCTCGTCAACAAGATGCTCGGTGAAGATCGGATGATTACCGGCCCTGAAGCCGGGATCACGCGCGATTCAATCTCGATCGACTGGACCTGGCGCGATGAGGAAGGCGAGGATCGTCAGGTGCGCCTGATCGACACCGCCGGGCTGCGCAAGAAATCCAAGGTCGATGACAAGCTCGAGCGCCTGTCCGCCGCCGATACCCGCCACGCCATCGACTTTGCCGAAGTGGTCGTCCTCCTCCTCGACGCAACCCGCGGGCTTGAGGCGCAGGATTTACGGATCGCCGACCAGATATTCGAGGAAGGCCGGGCGATGGTCATTGCCCTCAACAAATGGGACACGGTCGAGAACGGCTCCGCGCTCTATCAGGGCGTTCGCGGTGCGCTCGATGACGGGTTCGCGCAGGTCAAGGGCGTGCCGCTGCTGACCCTTTCCGCCACGACCGGCAAGGGCATCGACACGCTGTTGCAGGTCGCGTTCGAGACGCGCGCAGCGTGGAGCAAGCGCGTCACCACCGGCCAGCTCAACCGCTGGTTCGAAACCGCGATCGAGAAAAACCCGCCCCC
>CXWL01013425.1_pt1 | contig 20122 bp, 14 predicted proteins | sample 590931 | NCBI WGS metagenome assembly CXWL01 (sample SAMEA3498368, study PRJEB10139) | groundwater metagenome | biome: water well; material: biofilm material | place: Germany | collected 2015-04-27 | reverse complement strand
CTGCGGCACCGCCTGGCCATGCTGTCGCGCGCCCTGCTTGACCCCTCCCACGGCTATGTGGATGCGGATCTGAACGCTTTCGTGCAACGCTTTCACGAGCTCATGGCACACGGCGACTCCAGCACCGAAGAGATCGCCGGTCTGGCCCTGTCCTACGTGGCCAAGACCCGCCGCCAGAGTGACCAGTTGCCCAAGACCTGGTTTGAAAACACCGAGGTTGACTACCGCGACGACAACCGCCACCTGTGGCGCTTTCACGAACTCAGTGATGATGAGGAGATGTTCGAAGAGCATCGCCAATCGATCCCCGCCGAAGACGCCAAGGGCCTCCCGCCCCGCCACTACCCAGAATGGGATTACAGCAGCCAGTCTTATCGCCCGGACTGGGTCAGTCTGTACGAGCGGCTGCACCCGTCAGGCAAGCCCTCCGACATCGACCGGCTGCTGGCCAAGCACAGTGCACTGGCCAAGCGCCTCAAACGCCTGCTGGACCTGCTCAAACCACAGGACAAGGTGCGTGTGCGTTACCAGGAAGAGGGCAGCGAACTCGATCTGGACGTGGCCATCCGTTCGCTGATCGATTTCAAGAGCGGCGCCACGCCCGATCCACGCATCAACATGAGCCACCGGACCGATGGGCGCAACATTGCCGTCATGCTGCTGCTGGACCTCTCGGAATCGCTCAATGAAAAAGCCGCCGGCTCCGACCAGACCATTCTGGAACTCAGCCAGGAAGCCGTGTCGTTGCTGGCCTGGTCGATTGAACAACTGGGCGACCCCTTTGCCATCGCCGGCTTTCACTCCAACACGCGCCACGATGTGCGCTACCTGCACATCAAGGGCTACGGTGAGCACTGGAATGACGAAGTGAAGGGACGGCTGGCGGCCATGGAGGCGGGTTACTCCACCCGCATGGGGGCCGCCATGCGCCATGCCGCCCACTACCTGGACGCACAAACAGCCGACAAGAAACTCATGCTGATACTGACCGACGGGCAACCGTCCGACGTGGACGCACCCGACCAACGGCTATTGATTGAAGACGCGCGCCAATCCGTCAAGGAACTGGACCAACANNCATTGTGGGACAAACCAAAGCGACGCGGCGCGATTTGCTCTGGCCCCAACTGATCAGGGGTGTTCGCCAATGCACCCTCTATTTGGGCTGGCGTGGCGCGCGCAGCGTGCGACTCAACAGCACCACCGGGATCAGCCCCACCAACACCAGGGCCAGCGAAGGCAAGGCGGCCTCTCCCAACCGTTCATCGCGCGCCAACTGGTAGGCCACCACGGCCAGGGTGTCGCTGTCGAAGGGGCGCAGCACCATGGTGGCCGGCAGCTCCTTCATGACGTCGACAAACACCAGCAAGGCGGCGGCCGCGCTGGATCGTTTAAGCAACGGCCAATGCACGCACCGCATCAACCGCCAACCACGCGCGCCCAGCAGTCGGGCCGAATCGTCAAAGCTCTGCGGAATGCGCGCGTAACCGCTTTGAACCGATTGCAGCGCCACCGCGCAAAAGCGCACCAGATAGGCCCACACCAGCCCGGCGGAGGTGGCCGTCAGCACATAGCCAACACCACTGTTGGGCAGCGCAGCCTGGACCCACCCTACCGGCAGCAGCAGCCCCACCACGATCACGGCGCCCGGCACAGCGTAGCCCAGGCTGACCAATTGCACGGCCAGGCGCGTGCTGCCATCGGGGCGGCTGCGCAGGCCAAAGGCCAGCAGCATGGCCAGCCCCACCGCCAGCACCGCGCTGATACCGCCCAGACGCAGACTGTTCCAACTCCAGCCCAGAAACTGCCCCCATGACAGCACCGACCAGTCAGCAACCAACGGGCGCAACATGAACAACACCGGTAGCACAAAACCCATCAGCACCGGCACACCACAAACCAGCCAGGCGAGAGCCGCGCGGCGCCCTTGCAGCGCCACCAAACGGCCCTCGACGGAGCCGGCGCGCGCGCCTTTGCTCGCCGAGAAGCGCATGCGCCGCTGGGCGCGGCGCTCCAGACTGAGCAGCACGGCCACCAGCACCAGCAGCATGGTGGCCAACTGGGCCGCCGCGATGCGGTTGTCCATCGACAACCAGGCTTTGTAGATGCCGGCAGTGAAAGTCTGGATACCAAAGTAACTGGACACGCCGTAGTCGGCCAGGGTTTCCATCAAGGCCAGCGCCATGCCGGCAGCCACCGCCGGTCGCGCCAGGGGTAGCGCGACCTGAACGATACGTCGGCGCAAGGGGGCGCCGAGCAAGCGCGCGGCCTCCATCAGGTGCGAGGCGTTCTCGCCCAGGGCGGTGCGCACCAGCAGGTAGACATAAGGGTACAAGGCGAAGGTGAAGACCCAGGCGGCGCCAGCGGTGTTGCGGATCTCGGGAAAGACCCGGCCTTCGAGCGACAGCCAGGCGCGTAACGCGGTTTGAAGTGGCCCGCTGAACTGCAGGAAGTCGGTATAGGCATAGGCCACCACGTAGGCCGGCATCGCCAAGGGCAACAGCAGCGCCCACTCGAACCACCTGCGGCCGGGAAACTCGAACAACGTCACCGCCACCGCCGTCGACAGGCCCACCACGACCACACCCAGGCCGACCGCCACGCACAGGACCAGGGTGGTACCGATGTAGTCGGGCAGCACGGTTTGCGCCATCTCATGCAGTATCTGCAGCGAAGCCGCGTCGCCAATCGACCACCAGGAGGCAAACACCGCCAGCACCGGCAGCATGAAGGCGGCGGTCAGCAAGCCAAACAAGATCTGTCGCAGGCGCACGGCCAACATGGGGAGGAAAGTTGACGTCATGTAAATGAGAATTGTAAGTATCTACAATGGCCCTTATGTTCTTGGAAGTCTTCCAGCTCAGCGTGTCCTATGCTGGGGCCAGTCATCCGGCCGTGAACCAGGTCACGTTCGGCCTGCGTGCCGGCGATATTGGGGTGTTGATCGGGCCATCGGGCTGCGGCAAGACGACCCTGCTGCGTGCCGTGGCCGGGCTGGAGCGAGTTAGCGGTGGACAGATCAAGCTCAGTGGTCAGCTTGTCAGCAGCGTCAGCGCCAACCTTGCGCCCGAAGCTCGCCAGATCGGCATGGTGTTTCAGGATTACGCGTTGTTCCCGCATCTGAACGTGGGCCGCAATGTTGGCTTTGGCATCGCCCACCTGAACAAGGCGCAGCGTTCGCAGCGTGTCAGCGAGGTGTTGGAACTGGTCGGTCTGGCCGGGCAACAGGCGCGTTACCCGCACGAGTTGTCGGGCGGGCAGCAGCAGCGCGTGGCCTTGGCCCGCGCCCTGGCACCTCGGCCACAGTTGTTGCTGCTCGATGAACCGTTTTCCAACCTGGATGTGGAACTGCGCGAGCGCCTCGCGCATGAAGTGCGCAGCATTCTCAAGGCCGCCCACACCACGGCCCTGTTGGTGACCCACGATCAACTCGAAGCCTTTGCCATCGGCGACACCATTGGCGTGATGCAACAAGGTGAACTACATCAATGGGACGACGCCTACACGCTGTACCACCGCCCGGCGACCCGGTTTGTGGCGGAATTCATTGGCCACGGCGTGTTTGCGCCGGCTGTGATCGGCCAGGTCAACCAGCAGGTGGTGGTCCAGACACCGCTGGGCAATCTGACCGATATCGCCGAGTGCCCGCTGAGTTGTGCCTTCTCGGGCGGCGCTTGCGACGTACTACTGCGCGCGGACGATATCGTGCACGACGACAACGCGCCAATCAAGGCCGAAATCGTTCGCAAGGCGTTTCGCGGCTCGGAGTTCCTCTACACCCTGCGCCTGGACAGTGGCGACACGGTGCTGGCCCACGTGCCCAGCCACCACGACCACAAGATCGGCGAGCGCATCGGCATTCGCGCCGAGGTCGACCACGTGGTGACCTTTAATCGCGCCTGTCCACGGGGTGGTGAGGCGGTCTGCCGCATGCCCTGCGAGCACAGCGCCCGGCCCGGCTAAACTGCGGCCATGCCACCCGCGGGTCCGTCCCCTTCAACGCCAAAGCGATATCCCGCGGACCGACGGCGTCGTGCCGTCGATCTGCCCGGTACGGTAGGCGCAAGCAGTGCGCCGCCGACCAGTGGCGCCGTGGCGTTTCGCGTGCGACACCTTGAGCCCCTGGTNNTGCTGGCCGCCAGCGTCGGGGGATGGAGCCGCGTGTTCCCGGCTCGCCAGCAATTAACCTTGTTTGCCCGCGCGGTGATGATGTTGACCGGCGCGGTGTTAATGCAGGTGGTGCCGGGAACGGGTGGTCCGACTGGCCCGTACTTTCTCTGGCTGGCCATGATCGTCACCTTTTACAGCCTGCTGCTATGGGCACGCTGGACCACCGTGTTGACGGTGCTCGCACTTACCGGCTTCGGCCTTGGCTGTTGGTTGGCCCAAACCACGACCGGCTGGCAGCAGGCCTTGCCTTACGCGGGATTCCTGGTGCTGGTGGCGCCGCTGGCCTCGGTTGTCGGCCAGGCGCTGCGCCAATCCGATGACCAGGCCGAGGCCGCCCTGCGCGATGACCGGACGCTGCTCTACAACGAGGCCGGCTTCTTTGTGCATGGCGCGGTCTTGTTGGCGGAGTGCCGCAAGCGCGAGCGACCGTTTAGCATGGTGCTGCTCAATGGCGGTGACTTGCGCGATATCCCCGACCTGCTGGGGCGCAAAGTCGCCAACGATCTGTTCAAGCAGGCGGTTCAGGCGATCGGCGCGATACCCGGCGAAGGCATCGCGGCGCGGATTGACGCGATCGAGTTTGCACTGCTGCTGCCCGGCGTCACACCGGCGGACGCGACGCAATTGGTTCAACAAAGGCTCGGAACACCACCCAAGGTGGAGCTTCAGGTGAACGCCAAGCCGGTTGTGATCTGGTTGGACATGAGCATTGCGCAACCGCTCGATAACACCCAGAGCATTGAGGAACTGTACGACAAGCTGCATGCAAACTGGTCGACTCGCCAAGCCGCTGGTCCCGATGTCAGGCGTGCGCCGATTCTTGGCCCCGACGATGCGCGAACCACTGGCCGCAGCCGCCAACTCGGGCCCACGGTGCCGATGCCGCTGCCGACCCATCTGCGGCGAGAACCTGACGCCTGAGTCCCTTGGCTCGCCGGTCGCCCGGCGCTAGGCTACAAAAGCCACCTGTCCACCGACCACGGTGTAACGCGCGCGGCCTCGCATTTCGTAGGCCGAGAACGGTGTGTGTTTGCCTTGGCTGGTCAAGGCTTGTGCGGTGGCCACCCATTCGGCAATGGGGTCGTATACGCAAATGTCGGCCGTGCCGCCCACCGCCAGATGCCCCACGCTACCGGCCAGCATGCCCAGGGAGGTACCCAGCACTCCGGCTGGCCCGCTGGTGAGGACGGTCAAGGCACGCGCCAGGTCAACGCCGTCCTGCTGGCTCCATTTCAGCGCCAGACTGAGCAGCAGCTCCACCCCGGTTGCGCCGGGCTCGGCTTCGGCAAAGGGCAAGGCCTTGGCGTCTTCATCGACCGGCGTGTGGTCTGACACCAGCGCGTCAATGGTCCCGTCGGCCAGCGCGGCGCGCAAGGCATCACGGTCCCGTTGTTGGCGCAACGGCGGATTGAGCCGGGCGCGGCTGTCAAAGTAGCCGATGTCGGTGTCGGTCAGGTGCAACGAGTTGATGCTGACATCACACGTCAGCTTCAGACCATCGGCCTTGGCTTGGCGCACCAACGCGACCCCCGCCGCGCTGCTGAGGCGACACAAGTGAACCCGTGCGCCGGTGGCGTGCATCAGCTCAAAAATGCTGTGCAACGCAATCGTCTCGGCCGCCACCGGCACACCGCTCAGACCAAGGCGTGTCGCCAAGGCTCCACTGGCCGCCACGCCCTTGCCCAGGTACAACTCTTGTGGGCGCAACCAAACCGCGTACCCGAAGGTGCTGGCGTACTGCAAGGCGCGCTGCAAGGCCTGGGTATTGGCCAAGGGCACCTCGGCCTGGCTGAACGCCACGCAGCCGGAATCGGTCAGTTCAAGCATCTCGGTGAGTGTTTCGCCAGCCAAGCCACGCGTCAGCGCCCCGAGCGGAAAGACCCGTGATCGATGAAGTTTCTCGGCCCGATAGCGCAACATTTCGACCAAGCCAGGCTCGTCAAGCACCGGATCGGTGTCGGGGGGACAGACCAGGCTGGTGACGCCTCCGGCCACGGCAGCGGCCAGTTCGGACGCCAGCATACCCTCATGTTCATGGCCGGGCTCGCCCAGCCGCACCGCCAGGTCGACCAAGCCGGGCATCACCACGCAGCCAACGGCGTCCAGCACCCGATCTGGCTGGAAGCCAGCTCCGATCACACCCATTGCCTGCACGACGCCGTCGCGCACCGCCACATCACCCTCCATGTCAAAGCCGCTGGCCGGATCGATCACGCGGCCACCCTGAATCAGCAAGTTCATGTCATTTCTCAATCAGTTGAATCAAGCTAGCCGGGTCTCATTCCGTTTCCAAATCATTTCTGTCTAGGCGTGAAGCCGCAGGCAGTGCTGTAGCACGACAAGGCGAAACAACAATGACAGTGATGATTTAGAAATGGAATCATGCATCGTTGCCCGCCACGATGCTCATCACCGCCATGCGCACCGCGATGCCAAAGCTGACTTGGGGCAGGATCACGCTTTGTTTGCCATCGACCACCGCCGAGTCGATCTCCACGCCGCGGTTGATCGGGCCGGGGTGCATCACGATCGCATCGGGCTTGGCCAGTTGCAGCTTCTCGGGCGTCAAGCCGTAGCTCTTGAAGAACTCCTGGCTGGAGGGCAATAGGGCGCCGCTCATGCGCTCGTTTTGCAGACGAAGCATGATCACCACATCGCAATCACGAATGCCCTCCTCCAGCGTGTGGCAGACCCGCACGCCCATCTGCGCCAAGTCGCTGGGCACCAGCGTCTTGGGGCCGACCACGCGCACCTCGGCGCAGCCCAAGGTAGTTAGCGCATGGATGTCGGAGCGCGCCACGCGCGAATGCAGCACATCCCCCACGATGGCCACGCTCAGGTTGGAGAAGTCCTTCTTATAGTGCCGGATGGTGTACATGTCCAACAACCCCTGCGTTGGGTGCGCATGGCGGCCGTCACCCGCATTGATGACGTGCACATGCGGCGCCACATGCTGGGCAATCAGATAGGGGGCGCCCGACTCGCTGTGCCGCACCACAAACAGGTCAGCGGCCATGGCGCTCAGGTTGGCGATGGTGTCGAGCAACGACTCGCCCTTGGAGGCGGACGAACGGGCGATGTCCAGGTTGATCACATCCGCGCTGAGCCGCTTGGCGGCGATCTCGAAGGTGGTGCGGGTGCGGGTGGAGTTCTCGAAGAAGAGATTGAAGACACTCTTGCCGCGCAGCAGCGGCACTTTCTTGACCTCCCGGTCGTTGACCGAGACAAAGTTGGCCGCCGTGTCCAGCACCTGGGTCAGAATGCCTCTGGGTAGACCTTCGGTGGACAGCAGGTGAATCAGCTCACCGTGTTGGTTGAGTTGCGGATTGCGTTTGTAGAGCATGGCGGGCTAACGGTTCTTCACGTCAAAGCTGAACATACCGGTGTCGCCGCGCGCCAGCGCGAGCGATTGGTTGGCGGGCAGACTGATACGCGCGGCGCATAGGTCGGCCTGGATGGGCAACTCGCGCCCACCCCGGTCCACCAGTACCGCCAGTTTGACGCTGGCCGGGCGACCGAAGTCAAACAACTCGTTGATCACGGCGCGAATGGTCCTGCCGGTATACAGAACGTCGTCCAAAATCAGAATGTGCGCGCCATTGACGTCGAAGGACAGTTGCGTCTGCGCCGCGGCGGTCATGCCACGCTGTGCAAGATCATCGCGGTGCAGGGTCGATGACAAGATGCCTGGTGGTACCGTGAGCCCCAAGTCCTGGCTCAAGCGTTGCGCCAGCCAGACACCGCCCGAGGTCACACCCGCGAGGTGCATGTCCGGCCGCCACATGGCACGCACACCAGCCAGCAAATCCAGGTACAAGGCCTGCGCATCCAGCGCGAGTGTGCTCATGAAAGGCTCCTCAAGAATTGCTCCAGAATGATGCAAGCGGCCATGGCATCGGCGTCGTGGGCGCCCCGTCCAAGCGCCTCGGTAGTGCTATAGCGCTCGTCCACCTCAAATACCGGTAACTTGTACCGCCCCCGCAGTTGCCGCGCAAATCGTCGCGCCCGCAAGGTGTTTTCATGTTCGGCCCCATCGGGGTGATAGGGCACGCCAACCACCAGCGCGTCGGGTTGCCAGGTCTGCAACTGGTGCGCGATCTTGACAAATCGCGCATCCCCTTCGGCGGTGATCGTGCCCTGCGGTTGCGCCGTACCCAGCAACCGGTTGCCAACCGCGAAACCGGTTCGCTTAAGGCCAAAATCGAGCGCCAGAAAGGTCTGCAAGCCGTCGGCAAGAGCGGATGGTACGGCATGCGCCGACTCGGTCATGCCCGACCGGATCCTGGGGACAGCATCCATGATTCGAAACCGAGCAGCGCCAAGGCCTTGTCGTAGCGTTGCGCGACCGGCGTGTTGAAAATCACCTCGCGGTCGGCCGCCACGGTTAACCAACTGTTTTCGCACAACTCCGATTCCAGTTGCCCTTCGCCCCACGCTGAGTACCCCAACGAGACCAGAACCTTGCGCGGTCCGGCACCGGTTGAGAGTGCTTCGAGCACATCCTTCGAGGTGGTCATTTCCAGCCCGCCAGGAATGCTCAGTGTCGACGCGTAAACCGACTCGCCGCTGGCATCCCCTTCGGCGCCCACCGACTCGTGCAGCACAAAGCCGCGCTCGGTCTGAACCGGGCCACCCTGAAAAACCGGCGTGTGCGCCAGGTCCACCCGGCGCAAGGGAAGCTCGACCTTTTCGAACAAACGTTGCAGGTCGATGTCACTGGGTTTGTTGATGACCAGCCCCAACGCCCCGCGCTGGCTGTGTTCGCACAGGTAGACCACGCTGCGCGAGAACGCCGCATCTTCCAGTCCCGGCATGGCGATCAAGAAATGATTCGTCAAATTGATGGGAGCGGAATCGGCGGACATGCGCCGATTTTAGCGGCGATCATGCACCCCCATTTCGAGCCGGCCACCCCGGCCAGACAAAGCACCTCAAGCGTCGATATTGGTCACACAGTATTGACGAACCAGGCCGATCAGCTCATCTTCGGAATAGGGTTTCCCGAGGTAATGGTTGACCCCCAACTCTCGGGCGTGTTCGCGGTGCTTTTCGGCAATTCGCGAGGTGATCATGATGATCGGCAGATCACGCAGCTTGGCATCACCCCGAATGTTTCGCGCCAGATCAAAGCCGTCCATGCGGGGCATTTCGATGTCGGACAACACCACCGACGGCTTTTCTTCCTGCAGCCGCTCCAGCGCCTGCAAGCCGTCCGCGGCCATCACCACACGGAAACCCTCGCGCTTGAGCAGACGCTGGGTCACCCGCCGCACGGTGATGGAGTCGTCCACCACCAACACCAGGGGAACCTGGTTGACCACCGACAGCGCGGTCACCGGCGTGGCGTCGCCGCCGCGTGCGCCCGAAGCCGCCGCGCTGGCCGCGGCGGAACGCAGCGCCTGCGCACGCAGTTGCCGCGCCTGCTCGCCATACACGGCGGCCAGTGCCACCGGGTTGTAAATCAACACCACGGCACCGGATGCCAGCACCGACATGCCCGACAAGCCCGGCAGCCGCGACAACTGGGGACCCAGGTTTTTGACCACCACTTCCTGGTTGCCCAGCACTTCATCCATATGCGCGGCAAGCCGCTGTCCGGCGCTTCGGAATATCGCCACCGGCAGGGTCTTGGTACGGGCTTCGTTACTTTGAACCGAGGACTGCAGCAACGCGCCGGCCCAAAAGAAGGGCACTTGCTCGCCACCATACTCGAAAGAGTCGGACTGGTAGGCACGTTCGAGCTCGGCCACCGGAACCCGGCGCACGATCTCGATCAGGTTGGCCGGAACGCCAATCACCAAGTCGCCCACACGCAGCATCACAACCTGCGTCACAGCCGTCGTCAAGGGCAGGATCAGCTTGAACCTGGAGCCTTTGCCCGCTTCGGAACTGGTCTCGATCCGCCCGCCCAGTGCGTTGACTTCGGCCCGAACCACGTCCATGCCGATGCCACGACCGGACAATTCGGTAACTTGCGATGCGGTCGAGAACCCCGGCGTGAAGATCAAACTGGCTGCATCGGCATCGCTCAGAACTTCACCTTCCTTGATTCTCCCGGAGGCCAGCGCCTTCTCGCGGATGCTCTGCAGGTCCAGCCCGGCTCCGTCGTCGGCGAATTCAACTGTGACATCGTTGCTCTGCTGATTCAGATTGATCGTGATGGTGCCCGCGGCGGGCTTGCCAAGCCGCTCGCGCACCGCCGCGTCCTCAATGCCATGAGCCACGGCATTGCGCAGCAAGTGCTCGAAGGCTGGCGCCATGCGGTCCAGCACACCCCGGTCCATATCCAGGGAACCGCCCACAATATCGAGCTTGACTTGCTTGCCCGAGTCCTTGGAGGCCTGCCGCACCACACCATAGAGCCGCTCCGAAATACCCTCGAACTCAACCATGCGGGTACGCAACAGGTCGCGCTGTAGTTCCCGCGCCTGACGACCCTGGGCAATCAAATCGTCCTCGGTACCTTCAACCGTGCGCTGCAAGTTGCGCTGCACCGTGGCCACGTCGTGCACCGACTCGGCCATCATGCGGGTCAGTTCCTGCACCCGGGTGAACCGGTCGAACTCAAGCGGATCAAAGCCCTGAGCAGAGTCCTTGGCCTGCGCCAAGCGCGACTGCATCTGCGACTCGGACTGAAGCTCGATGTCACGCAACTGGTGGCGCAGCCGGTCCAGATTTCCTGACAGCTCACCCAGCGAGCCACGCAATTGACCGAGCCGGGCCTCCAGACGTGAACGGGTAATCATCACCTCGCCGGCCTGATTGACCAACCGGTCCAGCAACAGTGAGCGCACACGCACTGACTGATTGCTGGCCGCCCGAAGCGGCGCCAGTGGTGCCGCCATGGGTGCCAGGGTGGTGATCACGGTCGGCGCGGAAGTGATCAATGGCGCGGGCACGGCCAGCGGCGTGCGCTCATCCCTGGATAGCGGCTCTTCGTGCGCCACCTCAATCAGCTCCAGCCGTTCCAAGGGCACATCTTCGGGCCGGCTCAGTGCCTGCTCGGGGACGGCACGCAGGGCGTCGAAATTGGTCTGAATGGCGTCGAAGCGCACCAGCAGGGGGTCGATTTGCGCGCTCTGCAAAAATTCGGTGCCGAGCTGCTCGATCACCGACTCCATGCGGTGTGTCATCTCGCCAAGTCGGTTGGCACCGGCCAGGCGGGCACTTCCCTTGAGCGTGTGCAATACACGCAAGGCTTCGCTACGCGCACTCAGGTTGTCCGGTCGCGCCGCCCACTGGCGCAACGCGCCACCAAGTTTAGGCATGAGCTCCAAGGCCTCTTCCTCGAAGATCGGAAACAGGTCGGCGTCCAACGCGTCAATGGCGTCATATTCGTCTTCTTGCTCATTGATCAAGGTGTGACCCGCCGCCTCGACGGCCTGCGCGTGCACGGGCTGCGCGTAGGCGACCGGCTGGGCCGGCGCGGGTTGCACCGCAAGCACGGGCACCACACCGATCTCATCAAGGTCAACTTCTGGCGCTGGCTCGGTCTCAAGCTCCGGCGTGACCTCAACCGACTCTTCGGCCACAACCGCCGGCGCGAGCGCAGCCGCGGTCTCGTCCAACGCGGTTGGTTCAAGTTGCCCCGGCCAAGTGATGGCCACGTCCGGTTCCGCCATCAACGCGCTCGGCAATTCGGAGTCCATGCCGGATTCCGGGAGGTCCGGCGAGGTGGCGACGAACTCGGTTTCAAGTAGCGTCTTGAGCGCTTCGAGCAAACCGCGATCCGGCTCCTTCAGGAAGCCGGCGGCAAACTGATGCAACAGCCGGCGAATCTCCTCCGCGGCGCCGACGGCAATACGCGCATGGTCGGGGCTTCCCTGTCCATGCAATTGCAGATGTTGCAGGGCTTGTTCGAGTGCACGTGCAATGTCGGACAAGGCCGTGAAACCAACCGTCGCCGAACTTCCCGACAACGAGTGCGCCAACCCGATGGCCGAATCCGGCACCGGATGGTGGAGTTCCATCTCCCACTCGCCCAACTCGGTCAACAGACGGCGCGACCACTCGTCGGCCTCATTGAGGTAGACGTTGTAAAGCGGAATGTTGATGCGCAGGGTACCAATCACCTTGACTTGGTCGTCGACATCCATGGACTCCGGGGCACCCGCAGGCACTTCTTCAACTGCACCCGTGAACTCTGGTTCGGTCCCGGTCGTGACATCAATTTGCGCAAGCTCCGGTACGGACGCCGGCCATGCACCGGCTTCGTCCGGATAAGTAATGTCGACTTCGGCCACCAACGCCCGCGACGGCATATCCGGTACGGTCAACACCGCCTCGGATGCTTGGGCGATCAACTCCGCCTCACTCGGGACAGGCGCAACGATGGAGAAGTCGATGTCGTCAAGCCCAAGGTGGGCCGACTCAACTTGATCGGCCGCACTGGCGGCTGACAACGTCATCGTCTGGGTTGACGCAAATTCAGGATGTTCGACCGGCGCCACCATGGGTGGCTGGGCGATCCCGACCTCCAGAGTCTGGGTCGACTCGTAGTGATCGGGCACCGTCGCGCGCTCAGGCAGCGGCGCCTCGGCCACCTCGACCGCAGTCGCAACCGCGCCGGGAATCAGCAAGGGTAGAACTTGACGGTGCAGCCGCAGGCCATCGGCGGCCTCACGGAATGGCGCGGCGCTCCACTGCGCGTCGGTGTTGGTCGCAATGTCTTCGACCCAGCGCCCGAACCCTCGCATGGCTTCGCCTGACAAAGCAAGCAAATCGGGACTGGCAGGCTTTTGGTCCGCCAGCCAAGTATTGAGCAGTTGCTCCAACGACCAAGCGGCCTCGCCGAGTTCGTTGAGGCCCACCATCCGTGAGCTGCCCTTGAGCGTGTGAAACGCGCGACGAAGCGTGGTCTGTTGCCCCAAATCGGACGCCTCCTCGTTCAACTCGGAGATGGCCTCCAACCCGGTTCCCACGACCTCACGTGCCTCCTCCAGAAAGATATCCTTCAGCTCGGCCTCGTCATCGTCATCCATGCCAGCGCTGTGCACTGCGGCGGGGGCTGCGCCGACGGGTGTCGGCTGCGCCGTGGGCGCAATCGTCGCGGGCGCCGCGTGCACCCCGGTTTCCTGCTGCGCCGGCAACTTGATGGCAGCCGGGGCGAGCGCCTGTGTCGCCGCCACCACTTCAGGCTCGGGCGGCTTCTCGCGACCCATCAGGGGCTTGAACTCGCCCAGTTCCTCGTCGTAAACAAACAGCTTCTTCGCCAGCGTGCGCTGGTAACTCAGCATGTCAATCAGGAAGCCGATTGCGCCAAGACTGTTGCCGAGCTTCTCAAAAATGCCGCCACGGGCCGACCCCTGGTCGACGTCGTCGACCAGGAACTTCTCGACACTGGTGCGCATGCGCAATGCGGCCAGCGAAGCCTGATCCAATCCCAGCACGGAGAACACGCCCCGCATCTGCGCCAACTGGCTTGGCACTTCATGCAGTGGTGACTTGTCTTGCGGATTGCGGAAGAACTGATCCAGGGCCTTTTCAACCTCGCCCAAAGTGGTCCGCAGTTCGGCGACAACGCTGCCCATGGTCTGGCGGTCGCTGACGCGGCGGTATAACTCCTCCATCCAGCCCTCCAGGGGTTCGGGCTTCCCCCCCGCGATGACGTGATCGAGTCGTTGCGCCAGGCGCACGCTGCGCTCCAGCATGTGGGAATCGGTCGGATCGATGTCGTCGTAAGCGGCATCGAGATAGAGCACCGAGGTGGCAACCTCCATCGCCAGGGCCGGTGTCGGCGCGTCGCCAGAACGGACAGTGGCCTCGATGGCACGCACCATGGCGCGCGCCAAGTCACCGCTCTCCGGATGAAGCTTCAGTATGGAATCCGCGACAAGGCTGAACTGGTCCGTGGCGACCTTGAACCGATTGGTGTCGCCGCCAGCCAATGCCGACCAGGTTTCGGTGGCAGCGGCAATGCGCTTGCGCGCCTGCACCAACACGGCCGGATCGTAACGACCGAACTGGGGTGATTCATAGTCAACCGGACTGGATTCGCTCAGGCCATACGCAGCCCGCACCGCGCCAAGCACAGGCGCTTTGCTGGCGTCAACAGGGCGTGCCTGCGCACAGAAGAACAACAGGTCTTGTGCGAGGCGGTCCGACACCGCATGGTCGCCTTTGGCCAGCGTCCGATACTGGAACAACACCCGCGACGCGGCCCGCTTGCCATAGACGTCGACCGGCCCCAGGCCCAGGGCAAGTGTCTCAAAATAAGCCGCGCAAATCTTCCAGAAGGCTGACGGCTCGAGCTCGGTTTGAGCCGCGGCAAACCCGAGGCTGATATCGCGCATTGCGGCGGCCGCGTCGGCGTCGCCGGTCTGTACCACCTTCAAGATCGATCGGTCCAAACTGGCACGCGACGCTTGATCGTAGCCAAGAGGCTTGGTCTTCACCGGCAGCGCGACATCAATCCAACGCCATGCAATAGGCCAAAGATCAGCAGGATGAACGCGTTCCGCACCAATCAGCTCCAAAACGTCCCGGTACTGCGGGAAGAGCGCCACGGAGGAGGCGGACTTGCCCTTGAGAACCCCTTCCAGGTACTCCGACAGCGCAAAGCTGGCCTTTTCGACCTTGTTGGCGGCGTCGTCGCTGCACAACTCCGGTCGTGCCACAAATTTCTGCGCCAACGCCTCCATCGCCTTGAGCAGCTTGGCGGGCTCACTCAGGCCAACCATCTCCAGCGCTCCCACGGCTTGGTGCAGTTGTTGGCGAGCAATGCGAAGTTGACTCGAATCGAGTGCCGCGAGATCAGAGCCACGCGCTAGCTCGGCGTCCCGGACAAAGCGGCGCAGGGCCTTGGTTGCGCCTTCCAGCGACTTTCGAAGCTCGTCAAGAACCCAAGCCAGTGGGCCAAGGTCATTCACGGCAATGTCGGTGTCGCCCGTCGGGGCAGCGTTCGGTTGCATGGGGTCGTGCACTCCTGCGGATGACAAAATCAGCTTGTTCGAACTCAGGCGATCTTGAATCGAGATACCGATTCACGCAGTTCGTCGGCCATGCGCGAGAGTTCCCGCACCTGCGCAGCGGTGGAGCGTGTACCCTCGCCGGTCTGCTCGGTCACCGCGAAAATGTGCTGAATGTTGTCGGCCACGACATTGGCCAGGGTGGCCTCCCGTGATGTGGAGTTGGAAATCTGCTCAATCAGTTCAGCTAGTCGACGCGACACCTGATCAATTTCAGTCAGCGCCGTGCCGGCGTTATCGGACAGTTTGGCCCCTTCGACCACGCCCTGAGTTGATCGTTCCATGGCGCCTACCGCATCCTGTGTGTCGGTTTGAATCGCCTTCACCAGTGCCGAAATCTGTCGCGTTGCGTCAGCCGAACGTTCAGCCAGCCGCTGCACTTCTTCGGCCACCACCGAGAAGCCTCGTCCCGCCTCGCCGGCTGACGCCGCCTGGATGGCGGCGTTGAGCGCCAGCACGTTGGTTTGCTCGGTAATGTCCGAGATCAGCTCGGTGATTTCGCCAATTTCTTGCGACGACTCACCCAGTCGTTTGATCCGTTTTGAGGTTTCCTGAATTTGGTCGCGGATGGAGTTCATACCGCCAATGGCGTTTTGCACCGCCTGCAGTCCGACCTCGGCTGCTTGCAGAGATTGACGCGCCACCGAGGCCGATTCCTGCGCCTGAACCGACACTTCATTGATTCGCGTGGCCATGTCCACCACGGACTTGCCAGTCTCTCGAATTTCGTGCAGTTGTTCGTTCGAAGCCGCCAACAACTCCGTCGAAGTCGTATCCACATCGGCCGTCGTCTGCGCAACGCGTGTCGCCGTGCTCTGCACGTTGCCCACCAGAGAGCGCAATTCCTCCACCGTGTAGTTCACCGAATCGGCGATGGCCCCGGTAATATCTTCCGTCACCGTGGCCTCTTGGGTCAAGTCCCCCTCGGCCACTGTTTGCAGCTCATTCATCAGTCGCAAAATGGCCGCCTGATTGGCATCATTGACGCGCTTGGCTTCCTGCTCCTGCCGCTCGGCGTCCAGGCGCCGCGCCTCGGCCGCTACCTGACGCGTCTGACTGTCCAGCAACTGAACACGCGACAAGCCGGCGGCAAAGAGCACGGCCAACACCGCCAGGATAGCCAGTGCCGCAAAAGAACCACCGCCCAAGCCGGTGCGTGCCGCCAGTTTGCCTTGCAACTCCTCAAGGTTGCGTCGCAGCGGTTCGCTGTCGGCAATGATCGCCGCCTGCGCTTCGCGGGCCGAGACCAGTCCTTGCAAATTCCCCAGAATCGCACCGGCCTGCGTGCGGGTTTCCTCGTAGAGTTTGATGAGCGCCGACAACTGCTCGCGGGTCTGCGCATCCTTGGATGCATTCAAACGCAGCTCCGGGCTTCCATCGAGCATGCCTTGTGCAATTTCCTTGAAGGAGTTCAAGTCCTTACCCAACAGGAACACCGCCTCCGGGCTCACACCTTCCACCGTCAAGAACTCATTCGACGACTTGCCAATTCGCTGCGTCAACATCACCAACTGACCGGCTGCGGAGATCTCCGTGGACGGCGCGTTTTGCTGCAGTTTCAAAGACGAAACGGTCTCGGCGATCTCCAACAGATCCGATGACTGGCGGTTGATCAAGCGCAGCGCGGCGCTCACCTGGGTCAGGATCTTCTGCTGCCCCATCACGGTGCTGGCGTTTTTCTCGGCCCGCTCCATCAGTGGCGTCACCTTGGTCAACTCGGGCTGGAACGAATCATCCAGCGAATCGATGTTCAACTGGCTGTCGCCCGCTTTGAGACCGCGCACGGTTTTGGCCAAAACGTCGGAGCTCTCATTCACGTCGGGGAAGGCTTGCGCGGCACCGACCAGTGCCTGTGACACCGACTTGGCCAGTCGTTGCGACTGCATCAGTGCCTGGCCCGTGGCACCCAGTTGCTGAGCAACCTTGTCGGCGCGATTGAGGGCGAAGAACGTCAGCGCCGCCAAACCGGCCAGCGCCAAGCCCAGCAGAATCAGCAGCAAGCGCTGGTGCTGACCAACGGTTTTCCTTCCCAGAAGCGGAAGCTCGATCAGGTCCGCATCGTCCACCGCCACCTCGGCGGCGGGCTCGCCGTCTGCCTTGATTGCCGTGATCGGCCTGATCTCATCGGTGTCCAAATGGGCTTGCACCTGCTCCGTGACAAGCAAACCCATGGTGCCATCCGGCACCGCATCGGGCATCGCCAGACTCAACCTGGAGTCATGCTCGGACTGTGCATCGCTCTTGGAAAGCAGCTTTTTGAATTTATCAACGACGGACATGATGAAACCTTAGGTAGAAACTTAAGCGCTGATGCTCAAAAACAAGGAGAACTGGGACAAAGACCGCAGATTGATTTCCTGCCAATCCATACCGCCAAGGTCGCGGTACCGGTTGCCAAAATAGACGGGCGAGCCTGCCGGCGGGGACTCAACGCTCGAAAAGGACTCGCGATTGCGCAGCCCAGACAGACTGTCCACCATCAGCGCGCAATTGACTTCCAGCGCGGCGTTAAAAGTAACCAAACTGGACTCGGACAAAGCCTGCTCGGAACGAGGCCGAGCCAGCCCTTCCCCGACAAAGCTTGCCAAATCCACCACCCCGTACAGCCCGCCACGCAAGTTCACCACGCCGAGAAACCATGGTCGAGAATACGGCACGACCTGCACCGTGGTAAGCGGGAATATCTCACCCGACAGAGCCAGCGGAAACAAGTAGTTGGACTCGCCAGCCTTGACGGCGAGCCAGGAAATGGACACACCCTCGGTGCGTGCCGCCTGCAGTCGACTGGCCAGACGGGTTTGTAGTTCTCGGAGCGCTTCGCGGTTTGCCATGGAGTCCTGAGGATTTCAGCCCAAAGCCTTGATCTTGACGAACAGCTCGGCTGCGTCAACCGGCTTGGTGATGTAGTCTCGCGCACCCTGGCGCATTCCCCACACCCGGTCGGTCTCCAGGCTCTTGCTGGTGCACATGATGATCGGAATATCCGCATACTCCGGTGTGCGGTTGATCGCCCGCGTCAATTGAAATCCGTTCTGACCGGGCATCACCACATCCATCAAAATGAGATCCGGCTTCTCTTCGGCCAAGCGGCGAAACGCCTCATCGGCACCCTCCGCGGTGCGCACGGTCATGCCGTTCTTTTGCAGAAGATCGGTCATGAACATGAGTTCGGTCTTGGAATCGTCAACGATGAGTACTTTTTGAATGGGCATTAATTTTCTCCTTGCAGGACGACGCCAAATTGCTGAACGGCCTGCAACAGTTGGTCCTTGGTGAACGGTTTGGTGAGGTAATCCTGTGCCCCCACCATGCGCCCGCGCGCTTTGTCGAAAACACCGTCCTTGGACGACAGCATCACCACCGGTACGCCCGAGAACTTCGCGTTGCGTTTGATGATGGCACAGGTTTGATAGCCATCCAGACGAGGCATTAGGATGTCGCAAAAAATGAGGTGAGGCTGATAATCGTTGACTTTGGCCAGCGCGTCAAAGCCATCTTCCGCCAGCATGACCTCGTGCCCACCCTGCTTCAGAAAGATCTCGGCACTACGTCGAATCGTATTGCTGTCGTCGATCACCAGGACCTTGAAAACCGATGAGGTCGTATTCACTGGACACTGCTCCTGGGCTGTCGTTCTATATAGTTGATCTTGCGTGACTTCAAAGTTGCTGCCTCATATCTGCACCATTTCGAAGTCTTCCTTGCGGGCGCCACATTCCGGGCAAGTCCAGTTCATCGGGATCTCGCTCCAGCGGGTCCCGCTCGCAACCCCATGATCCGGCGCACCCAAGGCTTCGTCGTAAATCCACCCGCAAATCAGACACATCCAAGTATTGGTTTGACTCACAGCTTAAGGTGCCTTCGAATAGAATGCAATCATTGTATAGAGACGGCCCTCGAGATTTGCGCTTGACACGACACTCCGTGCGTTATTCTGCCTGATGGTGAACGCAGATCGGACCATGACCCCCCCCACGCTTTCCCCTAGTCACGACGACCCTCAAGAATCGAACCAGCCTGCGTGCGTCATGGTCTTCAACGCCAACGACCCGAGCGGCGCTGGTGGTTTGGCGGGCGACGTGATGGCGATCGCTTCGGTTGGCGCGCATGCCATGCCGGTCGTCACCGGCGCCTATGCGCGTGACACCGCCGAGATCACCGACCACTTCGCGATGGACGATGAAGCGGTCGCTGAACAGGCCAAGATGATCCTCGAGGACGTGCCGGTCCAGGTCTTCAAGGTCGGCTTTGTCGGTTCGCCTGAAAACCTCAGCACCATTGCCGAGATCGCGTCTGACTATGCTGACACGCCCCTGATTGCCTACATGCCAGACTTGTCGTGGTGGGACGAGGTTCAGATCGACCTCTATCTGGATGCGTTCACGGAACTGCTGCTGCCGCAAACAACAGTGTTGGTAGGAAACCACAGCACCCTGTGGCGCTGGCTGCTTCCAGACTGGGGCAGCGAACGGCCTCCCAGCCCGCGGGACATTGCCAAGGCGGCTGGCGAACTGGGCGTGCCCTATACGCTGGTGACCGGGGTACCGCGACCCGACCAGTTCATCGACAACGTGCTGAGCTCGCCTCAAGCGGTCTTGCGCAACGAAAGTTTTGAACGCTTCGAAGCCGTATTTACCGGCGCCGGGGACACACTGAGCGCCGCCTTGGCCGCCCTGCTAGCGAGTGGCACCGATCTGGAGGAAGCGTTCACCGAGGCCTTAAGCTATCTGGACCGTTGTCTGGACGGCGGGTTTCGCCCCGGCATGGGACACGTTCTACCTGACCGCCTGTTCTGGGCGCAACCCGACAACGATGCCGATCCCGACACTGACGCAACGCTCAGTCCGATGGACCCTCAAACAACGCCCCATGACACACAGCATTGATCTCAACCAGGTCCTGTTCGAACGCGCCCGCCGGGTCATCCCCGGCGGCGTCAATTCCCCCGTGCGCGCCTTCAAGGCCGTCGGCGGCACGCCCCGCTT
>CXWL01011925.1_pt1 | contig 20126 bp, 23 predicted proteins | sample 590931 | NCBI WGS metagenome assembly CXWL01 (sample SAMEA3498368, study PRJEB10139) | groundwater metagenome | biome: water well; material: biofilm material | place: Germany | collected 2015-04-27 | reverse complement strand
TGTTGTGCCTTTTCTTTATGATATGGCGGGCGATTTGGTTCAGAACCGAATAATTTCCAAAAGCTTTTTTTTGATTGTGGATTAACACCAGCAGTTTCAAGCCATTTTGAAAATTCTGAAAACGTTTTTATCAAGATACTAAGTAAAACATCAGGGTAAGGGTGCCCTTTAAATGACTCCAAATCTACATAGGCAATTGGGCGACGGTTTAAAGTTAAATCACTTGCTGCTTTTTTAAGGAGGCTTGTTTTTCCAGATCCACGTCTACCAAAAATAATATGATGCCTTCTACTCTTTGCTCTTTCTAATGTGCCTGCGGCAGGTTCAACAAAACGTTTAATAGTGTTTTCCGTCGCGCGAGTGGATTCTTCTATCCGCAAAGATAGATCTGTAATTTTTGGTGAGTCTAGTAATGGATTAGGCATATTCAATATCCTTTTACAAGTACTTCGAGGGTTTATTCTCCCGTCGGCACCCAGATATTCTTGACCTGAGTCGCCTCGTGCAGGAACTCGTTGCTTTCGCCTTCCCCGCAGGGCAAGCTAATTGGTTTATTTTATAGCACCGTCAACATGGATATTCGTAATTTCAGCATCCATACCTGCCAGGGCAGGCAAATTGTAGCCAATATAAAATACCTTCGGCCCGTCAGGAATGGACAGGCTTTCGTCCATTCTGAAATCGTTAATATAGACACGCATTAGGCCCCCGACCAGTTCAAAGCGAATATCGTACGTGCGGCTATATTCATAGTGTTGAGTGGTAATCTTAATCCCACTATTTTCTCCTACATCCGCCATCATAAAGAGGATCGCAGGATTGTTCCCAGTGGTATCGACATTGAATTTGAAACGCGCAGAATCCTGCGCCGATGCTGGAGTATTGACGGGAGCAACGGCAAAAGTAATATATACTGGAGATTCGGAATTCGCGATACTCATCGAATTAATATAGATACTAAATTCAACTATAGAATTGTTGCCGTCAATAGGCGTATAAATGCCTGCCGACTCAAAATTCCTTTTATCTCTCTTAAAAAGATGCAAAACACCTTGCGGGTCAGTAAAAATGCCAAGGGCTTCCATAGAATAACAGTTATTCGAGCTAACAGTAATATTGTTAAGCGTATTTTGATCAGCCGAGACTGGCTTCCAGGTTTGAGGGTTTATACAACCGTCTGTCAATGTTCCTGTCTGTAGTGGTAGTGAGACATCAGAGACGGGTAAAGGTGTTGGCACTACTGGAGGCGGAGTCTCAGTCGGAAGTGAACAATCAATATTTTTTACTGAGGAAGAAGCAAATTCAAGCCCGACTCGATAACTGAAGTTAGTAACTTTTGTTTCCCCATTTTCCATATATTCAACCGTGCCTTCACGGCGCGTTTCTTTCCAGATAATTGTATATTCCTGTCGGGTATAAGCTGGAATTTCAATATCGACACTTTCCTGGTGGTTCGCTCCAACATTCGTACTTGAAGAGAAATGTTTCTCAACCGACCCCTGTATTTCCAATTTTGCGACACCTGACACATCTGCACCACCCGTAATACCCGCGCCTAAAACAAGCTCTTCCTGATTGGTTTCATTGACATTATCGCCGAATTGAATCTGCAATTTAATTGAGTTCGCAGAATCACATTGATTAAATATCTTTGATTGCATAATCTCGCCAGTGACCAGGTTGCTTTCAGTAATTTTAGTTACTTCCACTTTTGCCTGCGGAGCTTCTGTAGCTGGCCCACATCCAACGATCAATATTATAAAGATAATAAGAGGCAAATTCCGAATCATTGATTTTCCCGTATTCATAGTAATCCTCCTGATGCTCTTTTGCTATCATCCTTTAAAAACAGGAACTTTAGGTTGCTACTTTGTGGCTGGCCGAGTTATTTTAATCCCATTCCGCGAAATTTGTGACATCAGTACATCAACCTTGTCTACCAATAACACTAATATACAAACAAGAACCCCGAGAAGTATTTTGGGGTTCTTGTTGACTATCTAATATCTGCTCTTTCTACCCCCCCCCCGTCGGCACCCAGATATTCTGCCCCGTCCCTCCCCAAGGATTATTCAATGATCTTCCAGTACGAATCTTTGCGAATTACTTTTCCATCGCGGAATTCGTAGTGATCACAGCCTCGAACTTTGATGTGCTTGCCAGATGGTAGAGTGCCTGTCAACAACCATTCGGAAACACCCATATTGCCTGAAACCCAATGGCGGTCTTCCCCGTAATGCACATCAGGGACAGTCTCGAATCTTGTAGCCAGACCCATTCGAACTTCTTCTTTGCCCATGTACCTTGTGCCCCATGGTTCAGACCCTTTGGGCATATCCAGCGAACAATCATCATCAAAGAAAGACATGATCCGATTCAAATCATGGTCATTGAACGCCTGTGTTAGTTCTTTTAGTATCTCTAAATTATCCATGTTCTTCCTCAAGTATCGTGCGGGGCGATTATGTACGAATTCGCTACTCCCCTGTCGGCACCCAGATATTCTTGACCTGAGTCGCCTCGTGCAGGAACTCGTGACCTTCGCCCTGCTCGCGGGACATCCAATCGCGAGGCAGACCGTAGCCTGTCCATGTGCGCTTCATGTTCGCGGCTGACTCGTTCTCGACGTGGTAACTGCCTTCCGCCGAGCCGAAGTACCAGACCGAGTCCACGTCCTCGTGCTGGACGAGGGTCTTGACCAAATGGTCACGGTCACCTGTAACGATATTAACCACGCCGCCAGGCACATCAGAGGTGTCGAGCACCTGATAGAAGTCCATGGCGGAGAGCGGATATTTCTGGCTGGGGATCATCACCACACTGTTGCCGCGTGCAATGGCAGGAGCCATGAGCGAGATAAAACTAAGCAAAGGATTTTCATCGGGGCAGGCAATGCCGATCACACCGACAGGTTCATTGACCGCGACGGTGATTCCGCGCAGGGTGGTCTCTTGCACGGTGCCGCCGTATTTATCAGCCCATGCGGCGTAGGTGAATAATCTTTCAACGGACGCATTCACTTCGGCTTGCGCGGACTTCTGCGTGCGTCCTGTCATTTCGACGATGCGTTTGACGAACTCCGCATTGCGGGCATCGAGATTCTCTGCGATGAAATATAAAATTTGCGAACGGTTGTATCCGTGGCGCATCGCCCAGCCTGATGTCCGCGCTTTGTGTGCCGCTTCGACTGCATCGCGAATGTCTTTACGATTGCCGTCACCGACCTGCCCGACAATTTTTCCTTTAGCGTTCAACACGGTCGTTGTGTATGCGCCATCAGGTCGCACCTGTTTGCCGCCGATGTACATCTTCGGTGTGCGATCTATGGGCGGAAGCGAATGCCCGTTTGCCCGAGCAGTTGTCGGCTGAGTCGGAAGCGTGGGTACGTGTACTCCCCATTTTTCGTTCACAGAAAATTCAGGGCGCGGACGTTCCATCCATTTTGGTCGCAGATATTCAAACAGACCTTCACGTCCGCCTTCACGTCCGTAGCCCGACTCGCGATAGCCGCCGAATCCCGAAGCGCCGTCGAATTGATTGGTGCAATTGACCCACACCGAGCCCGCCTTGATCTTGCTCGCGACATCGAGCGCGAGGTTGATGTTATCGCTCCAGACACTCGCCGCGAGACCATAGCGCGTGTTGTTCGCAAGTTCGATGGCTTCGCTCGGCGTGCGGAACGTGAGCGAGACCAGCACGGGTCCGAAAATTTCTTCCTGCACCGTTGCGGCGGCGGGGTCAAGCCCAGTGATCAAAGTTGGTTTATAAAACAGTCCCTTTTCGGGCAGCGCGATATTCGGCTGAAAACATTCGCCGCCTTCGGCAATGCCCGTCTTCACCCAACCATCGATCGTATCCCATTGGCTTTGGTCAACGATCGCGCCCATGTCAATCGACTTATCGAGCGGGTCACCCACGCGCATGTGCTCCATGCGAGCTTTTAATTTTTGGATAAACTTCCCTGCGACATTTTCCTGCACTATCAGCCTTGACCCTGCGCAACAGACCTGACCCTGATTAAACCAAATCGCATCGACCACGCCTTCAACTGCTCCATCCAAATCGGCATCGTCAAACACGACAAATGGACTCTTGCCCCCAAGTTCGAGCGAGAGTTTTTTGCCAGAGCCAGCCGTCTGCTTGCGGAGAGTTCGCCCGACATCGGTCGAACCCGTGAATGCGATCTTATCCACATCGGGATGTTCAACGATCATCGAACCCGCGCTGCTTGAACCTGTGATGACGTTCACCACGCCCGCGGGCAACCCCGCCTCGGCGACAATTTCCGCGAACAACAAAGCTGTAAGTCTTGTATACGAAGCAGGCTTCAACACAACCGTGTTGCCCATCGCAATCGCAGGCGCGATCTTCCACGCCAGCATCAACAGCGGGAAATTCCATGGGATGATCTGTCCGACCACACCGACGGATTGATAATCGCGCAGTTCGGTTTCCATCAACTGTGCCCAACCCGCATAATAATAAAAGTGACGCGCCAACAAAGGCACATCTATATCTCTTGATTCACGAATCGGCTTGCCGTTATCCATAGACTCAAGCACCGCCAGCAAGCGCGAATGCTTCTGAAGGTTGCGCGCAATCGCGTAGAGATACCGCGCACGAGTCACGCCAGGAGTCCTGCTCCATGTGCCGAACGCCTCACGCGCCGCCCCCACCGCAGCATCCACTTCTTTTTGTCCAGCCTGTGTGGTCTCGGCTAATAATTCGCCATTCGCTGGGTTGTACGAAGGATAGAACTTCGCACCCTTCGGCGTCACCCACTCGTTGTTGATGAACAAGCCGAATTTTCGTCCATGCTCATCCAGCCAAGCTTTGACCGCATCCGGCGCTTCGGGCGCAGGCCCGTATTCCATGGTGTTGAAGATTTCAAGTATTTTGCTCATAAGAACTCCAAAATTCAAAACCACAAAGTGTCACTAAGGGTCACGAAGGAAAACCTTTCTTTGTTCTTCCTTTGTGTACCTTTGTGACCCTTCGTGGTAAAAGCTTTTAGCCCATCGGCATGTGATGTTTCGCCGCGTAGTGACCTGTGATGTAGTGATACAACTGCCGCTCGATGTCGGTCAACAAACTGGACGCGCCAATGCGGAACAGGTCATTCTTCAGCCACTCGTCGCCGAGTTCTTCCTTCATTAGAGACTGCCACGCCATCGCCTGCTTCGCGGAGCTGATTCCGCCCGCGGGTTTGAACCCAACTTTGTAGCCGAAGCGATCCAGATAATCGCGGATCGCGCGGGTCATCACTAGGCTGAATTCCAACGTGGCATTGACCGTTTCCTTACCCGTGGACGTTTTGATAAAGTCCGAGCCTGCCATCATTGCTACGAGGCTGGCTTGATAGACTTGCTTGAGCGAACCGAGATCACCTGTTGCCAAAATAGTCTTCATGTGCGAGTCACCGCAGGCTTTTCGGAATTGTTGCAATTCGTCGTACATGGCTTGCCAATCGCCAGTCAACACATAATTGCGGGCGATGACCACGTCAATTTCTTTTGCGCCTGCTTCCACGGCTTGCTCAATTTCCTGGATTCTCTGTGGCAGAGGAGTCTGTCCCGCAGGGAAACCTGTCGCGACAGAGGCAACTGGAATGTTAGAGCCTTGAAGCGCATGAACTGCATTCGCGACACGGTTGGGGTACACACACACCGCACCGACGGTGATCCGCTCGCCGTTCAATCCAAGTTTTTCCAGCATATCAGGGCGCAGTGGTTGTTTGGCTTTGGCACATAAACGATGGACACGCCCAGGCGTATCATCGCCCGCCAACGTGGTCAGGTCAATGTTGGTGACGGCACGTAAAAGCCATGCGGCTTGCCATTCCTTTTTTACGGTGCGGCGACCTGTCAGCGTGGCGGTGCGTCGCTCCACTGCGCTTTTGTTGATGTGCGCGCCCATCACCCAATCAAGGTCGAGGGGCGTGCCGGGGTTACGAGTGTGATTTGAAGTCATGAAATAAACCTTGTTCTGGCGCACAAAGCGCGCAAAAATTGTTAGAGAGTGTTTTGAAAATATCGAACCGTCGCTACATCATGTCATTTTGAGCTGCGAAGCTGCGAAGAATCTTAAATTTTAGCGGAAAATCTGGTCAAAAACGAGATTCTTCGCTCCCTTTGGTCGCTCAGAATGACACACCCAAGTAATTTTACGAATTTCAAAACACTTTCTTAGAAGTTTCTAATTAACTCACCTTACGCGAAACGTCCCGAAGGTTCTAGTAAATCTGCTGGTTTGTAGTCCAAACCTCACCGCACTGGCGCGCGGCGCCAGTGTCGGGACGGTGCATAACGTCAGTAATTAAATATATCACAACCAAACGAAGAGGATGCAAAACGCCCACTCACGAGTATGGCGCAAAACTGTCGGAAGCTTTAACGCCAAGCCGCAAAGGCGCCAGGAATTTAATGCTTTGCGGCTTGGCGTTAGACGGTTGTTGCAGAAATTTACCGAGATTTTTGCGCTACACCCCCGCCCACCATTCCACCTATTTTTGCGGCTTTGTCTGCAAATTTTATTTGATCACACCATCAGAAAGCCACTCCACATCTTCAACAATGTGGTCGGCTTTCCAGGCGCCGACAACCTGCTGAAACACATCCGCCATTTCATAGCGAAGAGACTCGATTGCTTCGGCATAATATTTATAGGCCAGGCGGTCTCGATTTTGATTCCTGCATAATTCCCTGTGGATCGTTTTTAGCAAAGCCAGCGTGAGGTTCACAGTCATATCCTCTTTTGCATCCAACAAAACCTGAAAAAGAATCAGCTTATCCTCTGTAGTGGCATTGCGAAACAGTTCTTTGTAAATTGATGAAATTGTCATTCAACCTTTGCTTATTTTCTTTTGAACAAAATTACGAACTTGTTAAACAGATTTTCCAGGTCCTGGCGGGGAACGGGTCCCACCAATCCCTTGGCCAGCGATAGCCGATCCGTTTGTAATGCGGGGTGGCAGGGTCGTCATTCCAAAAGGAGGAAGGCAGCGGTTGTTCAACAACCTCCCAGGGAAAAAAGGACATTTGGTTATCCACCGCAAACTCCACATAATGATGCCATTCGCCATCCCTCCATACCATCCCCTTATTTATCCCCACATACGATGCGGCGCAAGAACCTGGATCTTGCGGGGAAAAATAAATGGGCGCATAAAAGAACAGGAATACGCCCGCGAGAGCCGTAAAAAACGCCAGCGTGGCAAACAAAATAAATAACCATTTAAATAGTTTTTTCATATTTTCCCAAATCAGAATCGGCAGCCCGCAATTTTGGGCTTCATACCCGGTCACTGTGAAGAATCACTGGTTTCAAATCAAGGGTCATGTAGAAAACCCTAATGTCTGGCAGCATTATACAGCGAATAAGGGAAGACAGAAATAAATGCTATACTTTCAAGAAAATTACAACTGCTCTAAAACAAGGAGACAAAATTGAAATCCATCCCTCTCCCAACCACGGAAGAATACGCCCCATTTTATACAGACTACATCCAACGCGCGCAGGCCAAAGGCGATGTGATTGCCGCATTGCTCCAACAAATCGACGAAATGAATTCCGCGCTTGGGCATCTCTCTGACCAACAGGCCCGCTTCCGCATCTCTGCCGACGATTGGTCCATTAAAGAGATAGTTTCCCACCTGATAGATGCCGAGCGGGTCTTTTCGTATCGTTTGCTGCGCATCTCTCGAAAGGATAAGACCCCGCTGCCGGGTTTCGAGCAGGAGGATTTCGTTCGCGAATCGGGCGCGGATGAACTTGCGCTCGGCGATTTGCTCAGCGAGTTCGAGTATCTTCGCCGCGCGAATGCGATGGCCATAAAAAACATCAGCGAAGAATCTGCCGCGCAGGTTGGAACAGCCAGCGGGTCGGCAGTGAGCGCGCGGGCTTTAATCCACATGAGCGTCGGTCATGTCGAACATCACATGGCGAGCCTGCGCGAGAAATATCTTCCAGCCATTTCTTAAAACGAAACCCATTGAAAATCGACTCAAAAAGCCTATAATGGTTTAACTTTATCTGTAAAGGAGAAAATATGAATCGGTATATTATTGAGTCGGCCCACGCTGTCGAAAAATGCGACCAGGTGATTCACGATCTGTTCGCCGCAGGCTACCTCCATCATTTTGAATGGGGATGCAAGGACAACGACCATACAGGCTGGGCCGTCGTTGAAGCGGAAAGCTTCGAAGATGCGAGGCAAATTGTGCCGTGGTATTTAAGAGATCACGCGCGCATCGTACGGCTGGTGAAATTCGATCTCGCCACAGACGAACACAGCAAGCAGACAGGCGGTTAATGAAAACAGCCTTCAAAGACGAAACGCTTTGAAGGTCGTTTATTTTTTACTGCCCTGCTCCACGCGGGGAGCGTCAGGGTCTCGTTATGGTTCTGCCGTGAGATAGGTAAACAACGCGGTCAGGTCATCGTCTGTCATCATCGAAGCGCTTTTCCACGGCATCCCCGCAGTGAATGCCGCGCCGCTGGGGCGGATACCCGTCCGCATGGTGTGGATGAATTCATCGAGAGTCAATGTGCCAACGAAGGGACGCGGGTTCGGCGTGGCAGGAGCGAATCCGCCTGCAGGAGTCCCCGTCATGTCCGAGCCGTGACAGCCGCGGCAATCTGCCAGCGTCGCCACGTACTTTCCATATTCAGGAGTCGCGCCCGCGGGGATCGCGGCCACTGCGCCCTCCACGGGCGCCGCGCCAGGGACAAGACCCGACCCGAAGAGGAGCATCCCAGGGAAGGTTAATTCGTCGCCGCCCGCACCAGACCCAGGGTCGGCGGGAAGCGAGCGCAGGTAGGCGATGATCGCTTCGATATCATCGTCGCTCAATTGGCTGTAAGACAGGAAGGACATGAAGGCCAGTTTGCGCCCGTCCTTGTCTACGCTTTTGCGGATGGCGCGGAAGATTTCGCCGTCGGTGTAGTCGGTCAGGTCGCCGCTGGGGGTCAGGTTGGCGGTGACGATTTTGCCAGCGAAGCCGAAGCCTTCTGCGGCGGCCATATCCACGCCGCCTGTGAGGGGAAGCGCCTCCGAGCCGTTCGCGCCGTGACAGCCGATGCATCCGAGGCTGACGATGTATTCGCCGCGCGCGATCTGTTCAGATGTGCCCGCAACGGTGAGATCGGGCGCGGCTCCCCCGCCCGCGAAATAGACGCCGAAAAAGCCTTTGACGCCGAGGAAGGAAACGGCGACGAAGATGAGAGCGAGCAACCCCGCTCCCAGCCCGCCGAGGATTTTGACCCACATCCGCTGGGCTTTGATTGCGCGGTAGGTGAGCCTGACAAAGAAAACAGTGATGGCGATGACGATGAGTAGAACGAGCAAGTTTACGAACATGATTTTTCTCCTTTGGCAAAACCGTGTAGTGGCGACTTTAGTCGCACCTGGCAGAACGACTGAAGTCGTTACTACATGGGAAACATTCAGATCGCTTCCGAACCGAGAACCTTGTTGAACAAACTGGCAACGACCAGCACGATCCCGCCCGCGAGCAAGCCGACGATGGCGGCGAATCCGCAGAGGATGTATGAGAGAACTTCGAGAATCTTTTTCATATTGCGCCGTAGGTCGGATTGGCAATCCGACTTACTCCTCCAGCGCTTTCTTCAACGCTTCCAGATTCCCTTCAAACTGCTTCTCCATCTGACTCTTGATCATCCCCTCGGCCAGTTTGAAAAAGCCGCCAGGTTCCGCGTCCGCAAAGACGGTGACCAGCGTGCCGCTTTCGTCCGCCTGGAATTTCATGCCGCCTGCCATTGGAAACGGGGATTTGGTCGCTTTCCATTCATAAGCGGAGGGCGGATTCCAGACTGTCACCTCGCCGCGCGTTTCCATCGTCTGACCGAGGGCTTTGGCTGTCCACGCGTAGGTTGTGCCAACACCTGGCTCTCCTTCGGATGTGACCTTGGCTTCGATGACACCCGTCTGCCAGGAGGCTGCCTTGTTGAAATCCGTTGCCAGCGTAAAGGCTTGTTCGGGCGTACAGTTGACCTTGATGGATTGTTCGATTCTTGCCATGATATTTTCTCCTTTTTTGTAGTGCGAGATTTATCTCGCTGGTGAATGTGAAAATGCAAAATGAATTTCCCTGGCACCGCCCGCCAGGGCAGGTGTGCGGTACTACTTTGCCTGAAATAGCGTGACCTGCATTCCATCGGGGTCTTGAAGGCGCACATTGGTATCGCCCCACGGAGTCTGGACAGGTGGATGAACGAGGGTCGCGCCGTTGTCGAGCAGTCGCTTCATCGCGGACGGGAGGTCTGGCACCTGCAACGCGAAGCGGATCTGCCCGCTGACGCGTTTCCCCGCTTCGAGTTGGTCTATCACTTCCGCCTGACGCTCGTCGAACAGTTCGAGCGTGGCTTGACCCATTTCGAGCATGAGCGCGCGCCCGCCGTCGTTGTTCCAGATGGCAGCAGGTTCGAGACCGAGTCCGTCGCAGTAGAATTTGACGAGGCGTTCATAGTCGCTGGCAGTGATGGCGACGCGCAGTTGAAGGATGGGGGGATTGGTCATGATTATCCTTTTGCGTTTCGTAACCAGATGCGCCCGAGCCAGAACGCCCAAATGGGATAAGCAATGACGGCTAGCGCGCCGCCGATATACGTCAGCGGGTGATTCTCTCCGCCGAGGAGGAAGCCCGTGATCACCAGCACGTAGCCGATGCCAGCGGCGATGCCCCACACCGCCAGTTTTCGCGGAAAAGACGCATGGGCATAAGCCAGATAGTTGAACGCAATCAGCGACAATCCCACCACGCCATACGCCGATGGAACGGTGACGGCAGTCTGCTCGAACGTGATGATTTTGAGAACAAGCAGAGTCTGCAAACCTGCCGCAACAAGCATGGCGATGGCGCCAACGATGAGCGCTCCGAGGCTTGCTGCTGGCGCACGGGAACGATGCAGTTGATGCAACGCAAACAGAATTGGGATGATTACCAGCGAGCCAATGACGCTGGTCACGTCATTGATTACTCCAAACGGGGCACCTACGCTGAAAAAGAGCATCAGCGTCACAGCGCCGGCAATCGTCGCGACTGCGCTCAGGTACGCAGACCAGCCTGCAAGACGATTCAGATTGTTCATGATGTTTTCTCCTTTGGTAATTTCATGACGAAACGCCCCAGCCAGACGCTCCAGATGGGAAGGAGCATCCAGCCCAAAGCGCCGACCATGCTGAGGCTCGTCAACCAGGACGCGTCGGCGGGAGAGTCGATGCGATTCAGGATTCCTGGAATGTTTAAAAATCCCAGCATCAAGGTTGCGCCCGCGATCTGTCCCAGGCGGATCAGTCCGCGGGGCAAACGATCATGGAGACGGGCATGGCGATTGAACGCGAACAACCAGACGGCAAGCAGGGCATAGCCCAGGCTCGTGATCAAGATCGCGAGAAACCAGCCTGTGATACTCAACATGACGCCTGCCGAACCGAGGGAGGCAATCAGACCGCCGAGGATGGCAGCCGCCAGCGTGCCCCGACTCAGTTGGGGCGCTTGACTGCGAAAGGCGGGGTGCAACATCCATGCCAGCGCCGCCACCAGGAGCGCCTCCAACGCGATGGACAGGTCGTTGAGCGGTCCCCAAATTCCTCCAACGCTGAAGAACAGGGTGGCGGCGATCAATCCGCCGACCGTCACAATGCCGATCGCGGCGGTCAGCCTTCCGATTGCGCGTGAGTTAAGATTTTCCATTAAGGTTACTCCTCCAGCGCCTTTTTCAACGCTTCCAGATTTCCTTCAAACTGCTTCTCCATCTGGCCTTTGATCATCCCCTCAGCCAGTTTGAAAAAGCCGCCAGGTTCCGCGTCTGCAAAGATGGTGACGAGTGTGCCGCTTCCATCCGCCTGGAATTTCATCCCGCCTGCCAGCGGAAACGGGGATTTGGTCGCCTTCCACTCGTACGCAGAGGGCGGATTCCAAACCGTCACTTCGCCGCGCGTCTCCATCGTCTGGCCCATGGCTTTCTGGTTCCAGGCGTAAGTGGTACCTACGCCCCACTCTCCTGCGGAGGTGACCTTTGCTTCGAGGATGCCAGCCTGCCATGCGGCCGCCTTGCTAATATCTGTCCCCAGGGTAAAGGCCTGTTCGGGAGTGCAATTAATCTGAATGGATTTTTCCATGTGTGTCATGAGTTTTTCTCCTTTTTTGATTTTGAATTTAGAACGGCTTTGCCATCATCAACCACGCGATGAGCGCGAACCCACCGTAGCCGATGACCGTGAGCAGGGTGAGGATGGCAACGGTCAACGCAGACCAACCTGCGAGGCGAAAGAGATTTTTGTTCATTGGGATTCTTCTTTGGCAATTCTCATTTGGACGTTGGTTTTTCATTGAAGAACCGCTTGGCGTTGTTCTTCATGAAATCCTCACCGCTATTGGCATGGGGAAAAGGCGCGGATGGAATCGGCACGCCCAGGAAACGGCAGAGTGGCTCCCACCCCTCTTTCACCTCAAAGACCAGCAGGCGATCTGGCGGCACGGTGCGCTGCACGTCCTCATTCCAGGCGTTGAAAATCGCTTTGGTGTGATCCCGGTCATCGGTACGACCTTCAAAAAAACGATTATTAACCACTTCTTTGGCAAAGACGAGGGTTGGTAGGGCAGCGCGCGCACCCTTTGAAAACAAGCCCATGAACCGAATGAACGCTAATATAGGGGCGGGCACGCCCCTGAAAATAGTTTTCGAGGCGCTGTCGTACCATTTGTCGGCGTCCCGCACGGTCAGCACTACCTTCGCCTGCGGGTATTGTGCCGTGAACTCCCGATAGAACATGCAGGCTGGGAAGTCGGCGGTGGACTGGTAGCCGTCGAAAAGAAATTCGTAGTTCGGCTTTTCGCCTGCGACCAGTTTTTCCCATTCTGGCAGATGCTCAGGGTGTTTCATCGTCAGTTCGAACATGTGATAGCAAGCGCCAAAGCCGAGTATCTCCAAGGCTTGCTTCAACGACTCGGTGCCAGTGCGTCCCAGCCCAGCGCCGATGACTTTTAACTGACTTGTGTTCATTGTGTTTCTCCTATTGTGTTTTTCAACCAGATGCGGCTGATCCAAAACAACCAAACCACGTTGAGCAGGTAGACCAAGCCGCCGATCCACACGAGAGGATGATCTTGTGAGATGAGGCTCGCCGCGCTTGCAACAGCCCCGCCCGCGTTGCCAATGATGCCGATAAGCGTCAAGCCGTTTGGCAGAGATTGGCTCTGCCGCGCCTGCCAGTTGTAGGCAATATAGACGAGGGTGAGGATAACGGTGCAAACAGAGGCAGGGAGGGTGGTGACATCCGCAATGCCGCCCACGAACAAAACCTGCACAATCCCGATGACAAGCGCCGCAAGGATTCCAAGCCACAGTTGCACGGGACGCGGTTTGAGGAATTTATCCAAGCCCAACAGGATGGGAATATGCAGGAAGTACATCATGATCGCAGCGATGTCGTTGGGAAGACCCACCTTGTCCCATCCAACGCTAATGCCAATGGCAAATGTAACGATGGTGAAGGCGGTGACAAGGGCGGCGGTCAATGCAGACCAGCCTGCGAGACGATATGGATTTGTGTTCATTGCATTCACCTTTAGAATGGCTTGGCAACCATCAGCCACGCGATGACGGCGAAGCCGCCGTAGCCGATGACCGTGAGCAGAATGGGATTTGTCTTCGCCAGAATCGCGAAGACTTCTTCGTCGCTTTTGGCTGGTTCGGGCGGGAACCACTTCCCTTTGACGTTGTAGCGAATCCCCGCAGCTTTGCGGGCTTCGCCGTAAAGTCCACCGCCGAAGACCATCATCAACACGACGATGAGGATCAGCAAAACAATCGAGACCCACATCCAGCCGCGACCCCACCATCCGCCCATGAAACCCGCGATGATGCCAGAGATGAAGAAGGCATAAAGCGAGATGAACATCGTCGGATATGAAGCCGCCGAAAGGTCCAGCAAGGCGCGGACTCTTTGAATGTCGCGTTCCTTTTTCAGGGCAAACGAAACCGTCGCCGAGACGCCGTGCGCCAGCAGGTATCCAAAAACGAAGATGATGTGCAGGAAGACAACGAGTTGATAAAGCATTGAGTTTCTCCTTTGGTAAAAATTTAATTACTGCGCCTTCTTTTGCCTGAGTTGCAGCATCAGCGCCACGCCCGCCAGCAGGCCGAGAATCAGATTCAGCACGTTCGCTGTGTTGATGGCGGAATTGGAACACCAGCCAGGGCAGTAGAACAATGGCGTGGCGACGGCAATTCCCAGCCAGAACAGCGCGTTGAGCGTGAAGGCCGCCATCAACCCGCCGCGGCTGCCGCGTGAGGCGGAATGCATGGCATACGCCCAGCCCGCGAGAACGGCCGTGTAGGCCAACGTGAATATCACCAGCAAACTGCCTTCAGTTGCATTTGAATGGAATCCCTGGGTGGCGTCAATCAGAGTCCGCCATAATTGGCTGAGCCAAGCCAGGGCGGTAAGCGCAAGAGCGCCGTTGAGGGAAGTGAACCAGTTTTTCATTTTGTTTCTCCTTTTCGTGAAAAAAATAGATATAGTCTGGCAAGCGATTGACTGCCAGGTATCAACGCGCAATCCGCGTCCGCCGCCACCAGAGGAACAGGGCGGGAATCAGAAAAGCTGTTGCCATCGCCAGCGAACCACCCACGAACGGAAGAATTCGGGGGTCCGTTGCGAGCCGCCCCGAGATGAGCATTTGGATCGGTTGGTAAAGGAAGAAATACTTCGCGGCGTCGCCGTTCAGAGCCAGCCCGATGCCAGTCACCAGGATGACGATCAGCATCCCCTCTGTCGGCTTGGGAAGAAGCGTGCCGACGAGCAGACCAAAGCCCGCGGCGATGAGTCCCGCCATGAAGTTCGCCAGCCAGACCACTTCGGGATGGAGGGAGGTCGTCACCAGCGTGTAGGGAATCATCCCCGCCACAGCCAGCGGCACGGACGCGCCAACGAGAATCCCCAAACGCGCCAGCAGAATTTCCCACGAACGATAGCCGCTGAGGATCAGGCGGCGGTCGCGTTGCAGGTTGCCCATCACCGAGAAAAAGGCGATGGTCGAAACGCCCCACGCGACGCCGAGAATGCCAATGCCCATCGACCAGTTCTCGCGCGGCTCGATCATCACTTCAACCGTCTCGTTGAGTTCTGGCACTTGAATCGGCATGAGGTTTCCGCCCGTCGGGGAAGAATAGAAACTTGCGGAGAAAAAGATCACGGGCAGCACCAGCACAATGAAGAGCAAGAGACCACGGTCGCGGTACTCGCGGGCTTGCATCTGCAACGAGGTGAGCAGGCGCGAGGCTGGGCGCGAGATGGATTTGGTTTGGCTAGTCATGGACGGTTCTCCCTTCCTGCATTTTGTAGATTCGCGAAAGTTGGTTGTGGTCGTGAACCATGTGGCTGACCACCAGCGCCGAGCGCCCCGCCTGCGCCATTTCCTTGACCAGGTCCAGGAAGATGAGGTAGGACTCGTAGTCGAAGCCCTGATACGGCTCGTCGAGGAATAGCAGATCGGGATCGCACAGCAGGGAGATGATGAGATTCAACTTCTGACGCGTTCCGCCGCTTAATTGACCTGCGGGTTGGCTCTCGAACTTTCGGCAGTTCAGCCGCTCGAGCAGGGCTTCGCCGCGCGCCAGTCCCTCCTGCGCAGAGAGTCCGTATGCCGCGCTGAAATAAATGATGTTCTCCTTCATCGTCAGCCCGTCGAAGACCAGCGCGTCCTGTGGACAATAGGCGTACTGACAGTTAACTTGCACACTGCCGCCATCCTGCCGCAGTAAACCAACAAGGATGTTCATGAACGTGGACTTGCCCGAGCCGTTCTCGCCAACCAGTCCCACGATCTCGCCCGGGTTGATGGTGAGAGATGCGCCGCGTAGGACAGGTATGCGTCCATAATGTTTTTGAACGTTCTGGGCTTGGAGTAATGTATTGATCATTTCATTTCTCCTTTTATTATCTTCCCGCAAGTTTCATCAATCCTGCGGGAAGATTTCATTGTTACTCCGCCTTCGTCTGCCGCAGGAACACGATGCCTGTGACGCCGAAGATCAGGTGCAAAATGAGGAACGAAATCTCGACACTCGAAAACAAAGTTCGGTGCAGAAACGCAACCACATTGTAGGGAATCCATTGGAAGAACTCCAACACGACAATAGCCAGAACGAAAAATCTGGCGCGCCCAGGCTCGCGGGCGGCGATGAACATCATCACGCCAAGCGCTGCCATGCCAAGCCCAACAATGAGGTTTGTATCTGCAATCACCCCAACCGCCAATTCATCGGTAATAGTCCCGTACGTTGCGGCGAGAGCCTGGGGATTGAATAGCGCAAAGTAAACGTTTGGTACACCCAGGAGCAGATAGAACCCACCGACGATCCGCAACCACCATTTCAGTTTATTCATTTTGTCATCTCCTTTTTGTCATCGTCCCGCAGGCATTGTCCTGAGCCTGTCGAAGGGCTCATGCGATTAGAACCTGCGGGATGTTTTAATAACCTAACTCGTACTGGCAGACATGCTGGTTTTACCAGCCATAAAAAAACCGACCGCGATCAAAGCCTGTACAGCAGCCATCACCCAGTGTGTGGATATGGATGTATCGGTAAACTGACCGTACAGGCTGGTCAAGGCGTGCAGGGCGAAAAAGATGGTCAAGCCGAGCGTCACGCCATCCCGAGCCTTTGAAGGTTCGGAATTGCGGACAAACCAGGCGATCAGTCCCAGCCCGATGTAGGCGACACCCCAAAACCGCACGATCATGAACAACATGCCTGGCATACCGTCGGTGAGCGTCCCTGCGGAGGCGGCGGCTGGGGCGACCAAAGTAAACAGCCCGAGGAATATTCCATAAACAGCCGTGATGACAAACATAACGTTGAGTTTCATTTCATTTCTCCTTTGGTGAAAAACCATTTGAGTCATCGTCGGACGAATTCTTCATCCATCCTTCGAGAAAAGCGGTGAGTTCCTCGAGATTTTTGAATCCGATACGCGCCTCCTGTTGCGAATCCTGCAAACTAAAGCGCCAGGTTACGTGCTGTCCGTCCGCGCCGCGTTCCTCCCACACGAGCAGGACGAAGTGGTGATAACGGGGCGGGCGCGTTTCCAACAAAATTGGCATCTGGTAATCCATTTCCTTATTTGTTATTCCTGCCCCATTGTATAAAACCATCATTTAGAAATCATTTATTGGCAAGGGCATGTCGTTGCGAGGAGAGCGGTGGCGGGACTTAAAATTCACAGGGAGATTGGATTAACGACTTTGCTCTCTTCGAGCTGGATATAAAAACGCTTCCCCCTTTAATCTGAAATTTGCTTCTGTTATTCTGACAAAATCTCCCACTCTTTGGCGCGCCTTTCAGGCTGATTCAGCGCAGGCGATGCCGTTCGTGGTGAATCAGCCCCGGGTGAGAAAGAGGCGCAAAACGTCCCGAAGGTTTGTCAAGAAAATTCGATCCTTCTTGGCAGTCTTCGGGACGTTTTCATTACGATGTTCCCTGGCAGACTTCTCTACCGTACATCCGTCATTGCGAGCCGCCGATCTTGCCTTTTGGCGGCGAAGCAATCTCAAAATTGTGGCCGAGATTGCTTCGGGCAAGAGCAAAAACGCCCTCGCAATGACGGGAAATGGTGGTTTGTACGGTAGAGAATCCGTTATTATTTTACAGGGAAGGTTTGGAGGTAGGCAATCACGTCGGCAATATCCTGCAACGACCAGCCGAAATTCAAACCTGCCGGCATAGTCTTGCCAGGCTGGCCCACAGACCCCTTGTGGAGCGCCTCCCATGGATTGTCATTCGCGACCGTACCGAGAAACTCGGGTTCCGTTTCGTCGCCGAAGTTAATATCCTTGCCTTCCGTTCCATGACAGCGGATACATACGGCGATGTAAAGGGTTTCGCCATGTTCGGCATCGCCCTTAACGGACTTATCCGCGTTGATGTAGGGGTCCCTGTCCACCAGGCCTTTCTGAATGAAAGTCACCAGCATGTTAATCTGGGCTTCTTCCATGTAAGCAGAGAAATCATGGTCTGGGTTCTTTCCGCCGTTAAGCCAGGCTGTCAATTCTGCGGCAGACATGCCTGCTGAATCCATCACGCCGGGGAAGCCAGTCAAGTGTGACCCAGAGCCATAGACGCCATCCTTGCCTTTGTAATCCCAACCATGGCATTCTTTGCAGCGCCAGGTATCGCCGCCGGTGCGGGTGTTTGTGGTTTGAGTTGCCCATAATGGGTGGTTTCCAGCGGGGGGTTCTTCCATTCCCATCGCCGCCCACCATTTGTCATACAGGCGCCCGCCCTCGGTTAATGGTGAATCAGTCGGCAAGGTTTGCACATAAGCTAACAGGTCGATGTACTCCTGGGTTTGCCTGCTCATACTGACGCCAGCCGGCATAATTCCGATTCCAGGCTGACCGAAACGCGCCTTATGCACAAATTCCCACGGATTATCTACTGCGATCGTGCCTTGATATTCCGGTGCGCTGTCATTGTCAAAGTTAATGGCAGTCCCGTTAGGTCCATGACAGGTGGCACAAAGCGCAAAGATTGTTTTCCCTGCTTCTGCGTTGCCGCTGGCCTGTGGACTCTTGTCGTCCTTGACGATGGCGGCATCATCGATCAAGCCCTGGTTTAGGAACAACGCCAGGTCTGTGAGCGCCTGCTCGTCCATCACCGCTGAAAAATCGTGATCGGGATTGCTGGATCCCTTCAGGATGCCGAGAATTTCATTGGGATCCTTCCCGTCCATCTTCATCACCCCGATGAACCCAGTGAGGTGTGAGCCGGAACCGTATACGCCGTCTGCACCTTTGTAGTCCCAGCCGTGACATTCTTTACAGCGCCAGGTATCACTGCCGGAGCGGGTGTTGGTAGTCTGGGTTGCCCATAACGGCTGATCTCCAACGGGGGCATCTGTACCCAGGACGGCCCACCACTGGTCATATAACTGGCCACCGCGGGCAGAGTTGCCTGTCAGAGCTGGTTGTTTTGGCGCGCAGGCAGCCACGATGAGCGCCAGTACACCGAGCGTAAACAAAACGATCGAAAAAATCTTTCTCTTATGCATTTTCATTCTCCTCTTTAGCTATTATTTTGAAATGCGAGTATTTTCCCTTTGGCAAGAAGGGAACAAAACAACTTCAAGATACTCCCAATCATTATGACTTTGGAGAATCGAATTGACAACGGCCGGGAAGGCCTATTTTTCGAGACTACCGTCGCGCAAAAAAGAGCCGATGGTCTATTTCCCCACAGGACAATAGGGACTACAATGGTTTTACAGGAGGCGCCGATGACTGCTTTTACACGACTGAGCCTTACCCGTCAGTTCATGCTGGCGAGCTTTATCATTCTATTCAGCGGGATGTTGATCATCGGCACATGGGTTGGGAAGCAAATCGAAATTGGTGTAATACATCGTACCGCCGCGGTAACAGCGTTATATGTGGACAGTTTGATTTCCCACCATTTGCAGTATCTGATGAACCCGGATGCTCCGAATGATTCTCATGAAGCTGAGGTGGATGCCGTCCTGACAACAACGCCGCTCGGTCAACGTATTGTGGCTTTCAAAGTCTGGGGGGCCGATGGACGTATTCTCTACAGCGCCAATCCAGCTCTTGTTGGGCTTCAATTTCCAATAAATAAAGGGCTGAAAATAGCCTTTGATGGTGAAGTGTATACAGAAATCAGCGATTTAAACAGGGAAGAAAATTTCTACGAACAACAAAGGTGGTCGCGGCTAATTGAGACCTATACTCCAGTGAGGGTCAACGGCGAAAGCAAAGTAATTGCAGTCATCGAGTTCTATCAAACGATGGATGAGCTGGAAGGTGAAATCCAAGCCGCCCAGCAGCGGAGTTGGGTGGTAGTAGGCATATCGACCATTGTCATATATCTATTGCAGGCCGGGTTGGTCAACCGGGCCAGCAACACGATCCTGTCCCAACAGAATGAACTGCAGGAAAAAGTGGCTCAACTCACAAACCTGCTGACTCAGAACGAACACCTGCACAACCGCGTAACGCGCGCCGCATCCCGCACCACTGCGCTAAACGAACGATTTTTACTCCGCATTGCATCGGACATGCACGACGGCCCCGGCCAAAATTTGA
>CXWL01001046.1_pt1 | contig 20136 bp, 21 predicted proteins | sample 590931 | NCBI WGS metagenome assembly CXWL01 (sample SAMEA3498368, study PRJEB10139) | groundwater metagenome | biome: water well; material: biofilm material | place: Germany | collected 2015-04-27 | reverse complement strand
TGAAGATACCGATGAGGCTTTTCTTCTTGGTCTGACTGTCTTCGATGACTTGGTCGCACACCAAGAAGGCTTGTACGCTGGGGGTGGGGATGTCCGGCATGAATGTCATTCTACGAGATGAGGGAAGATTCTCCAAGGACTCTTCCAAATTGCGGAAGAGTTGCTGTGGAGCCAGACCTTGAGATGTGCGCTGTTTTGACTCGATGGGGGGAGGAAATTGATCCGCGCAACGTCAGCCGAGCACCACGGTCCCGCCTTTGTTTTCACTGACATCGCCGAAGAGAGTCGTGCCGGAGCCAATGCGGCAGTAATGGGGCGTGATGTCCACGAGCATCCCTTTGTGCGAATAGAATTTCCCCAGCGCTACCTGGATTTTCTTGTGAGCCACGACGCAGGCTTCCAGCACCGTCTGGCCGGTGGATTGATCGGTCACGCGGACCCACGGAAGGTCGGCGGTCCCGCTGTCGTCCGCACGATGCACATCCACGCTGAACTGATCGGTCGGATTCAACACCAGGACATTGCGGCGAAGATGGCCGATGTGTGTACCCGTGTCACCATATAGATCGATCGTGACGAGAAGTAAGCCCTGCTCCGGTTTCGATTCCAAAAACAGCTGTTCTTTCCCCTGGATCCGAACCACTCCGTTCGTGTTGCGAAACTTATTTGAACCGATGAGCAGTTCGAGGCCCTGCTTCGAGGATTCTGTCTCGATTGGATCGGGTGTGGAGGCGCCGATTGTGCGTTGTGGGGCAAGAGATTCTGACATCGTGATCCTCGTTCCGGTATGTCCTTGAGCGGGCGTATGTGCATCCTGATCGGAAGGTGAGAGGCTAGGCTTTGGGCGCCCTCTCTGTCAAGGCTTTCCATAGGAAAATGGGAGGAATATGGGCGGCGCGGCTCGAATCGGGTGATGCCTCAGTCGGCTCCGAAGAATGGAGCCGCCCTCCCCCTGGCGGGGTACTTTCATCGGGCGGCATGTGAGCGTGGATGCGCCGGGTACGTTTGCAAACCAGAAAGTCTCTGTGATACCGTTCCACCCTCGATTTGGCAGTCCTGCAGACTCGTGTTGTATCAGGAGCGTGCAGGAGGGCTGATTATGTCCCGGATGGTCCCATCGTCTAGCCTGGCCTAGGACGGAGCCCTCTCAAGGCTTAAACACGGGTTCAAATCCCGTTGGGACCACCACCTTGATTTTATTGAAGTTTTAGACTCCGTGTTTGAGGAACATACGAATGTTCCTCGAACATGGAATTCTTGTCACTCCGAAAACTCGCCAACATCTGCCGCGCCGACTCCTCGTAAAACGAGACGGCTTGTTTCAGCTGTGCCGGACGAATCATCGTATAGATCTGCGTGGTATCGATGCGCGCATGTCCAAGCAGCGCGCGCACCTGCTCCAGGTCGTGCCGCTGTTCCAGCACTTCCATGGCAACGCCATGGCGGAGATCATGCGGCTTTAACATAGGATAGCCGATCATCCGTCCATAGAGTTTGCACAACCGCCAGATGTTTTTTCCGGTCATCGGTGCTCGCTGTTTTCCGAGTGACCGTCGTCCCCACACAGACCAAAAGAGCGGCGTCTCCGGTGTGATCGTCGTGACAGACGGTGTGACCACCTGCGCGACATAGGCATGCAGATACCGCATGACGGGTTCAGGCAGCGGAATGTCTCTCGTATGACCGCCCTTGACCCGAACCCGGCGCAATCCCCACAGCGCATCCAGGTGTCTCGCTTGAAGAGTGGCCACGGACTCTCGACGCATGCCAGTAAAGCGCAGGATCAGAAAGACAGCCACATCACGAGGCCGCTGTCGGCTTCTGGCTGCTTCAATCAGCGCATCCATCAGTGCCGGTGTCGGCACCTGTTTGGGAGGCTCGATCCGATGCGGAGGCCGATCCATACCGGCAATGGGATTCGCCTGCAACGCTTCTCGCTTCACCAGCCAGCTACAAAAGCTGGAGAGCGCCGATTGGCGACTCCTGATCGTGCCGAGTGTGAGATCGCGTGCGGCCATCTCATCCATCCAGTCCTGGATCACTGCCTTTGACAAGTCTGAGAGCCGTGCCACTCGTCCGAAGCGCGCGCGCCCGAACACTAAGAACTGCTCTAACACCCAGCGATAGGCCTGCACCCCTCCTTCCGTCTTCCCTCGCTGTTTGAGTTGGTACTGACAAAACTGCTCCACCAATTCTACTAAGGGTCGTGTCATGACAGTGCCTTTCCGGTCCCCGCCACAACTACGACTTCGCCGGGAGGAAGTATGCGGAGGCACCAGCCAGCCGTCAAGCTGTGTCGGAGGCCTTTGGGCCTTGTCAGGGACGATCAGCTCCGTATCCATGCTCCCGTTCTCACAACGATCAAATCGGGGGAGTCTTGCGACACCCCCGTACCCCCCAGATGCGCCCGCGAGTCCGCCGGCGCCGGAAGGGGTGGCTGGGCGGCCCTCAGAGCATCGGCCTGGCCTTCCTGCAGTCCTTCACGCCTGCCCGCTGCACAAAGTGCTGCCCAGCAACCTCAGAATTGTCCCTGCCCCGGATTGTGGCGGGGGGCAGGGAACTGTATGTTTATCGAACTAGCGCTTTCAGTTGGTCCTTATCCAATCGTGTCCCGAATTCCCGTTCCACTCGTTCGGCCATCTCGTGCCAGGTTCGCCCGGCCGCTTTCATCTCTTTGAGGACATCGAGCGCTTTTACTAATGAGTGGTCCGCCAGGCCCCCGGATTCGGGTTGGCTTATGCCCAATGCCTTGGCCAGATCTTTCCGTAACGAGTCTTGGAGGGCCGCTCGATTGATTGACGCGACGACGGGAGGGGGAGCCGTTTTGAGTTTGCGCGGACGATCCCAATAGGGACTCTTGCAGCCAGGGCAGCGAAGCGGCTTCAGTGGGCGACGGGGCCACCAGATGTTCGCGCACCGCAGACAGGTTTGCTGTTGGAGCACCGGTGAGTCGGGTTTTCCCGATGCGAGTACTCGCTTGATAGCAGCGTCGGCTTGTAATTTGTTGAAATACCTCATCCTACGTCCCTGGAATTAGCGCCCCCGTTTTACAAGTCGGGGGCTTTCTGCCCGCCGGGCGCAGCCGGCGGGGCAGCAGGTCTCGCTCAGTCCATCGCTGGTTTGGCCTTCAGCCGGCGACTCAGGGCATCCATCGCCTTCATCCCGATCGTGCGCCCGACGATCCGTAAGGCTTGCATCTCCCCATCCACGACCATTTCCATCAGCATGCAGGCCCGGATGTACTCCGAGACGGTCAACCCGGCTTTTTTCGCACACTTCTCGATCAGCGCCTTTTCCTCCTCGTTCACGCGAAACTGCATCATTTGGGTTTTCATAAGCCCTCCGGTGTATGTCAGGCTGCACGACAGAACTGTACGTCAGTATGAATGACAGATGCAAGAGTTGACTGGACAGTCGTAAGACGGTACTATGATCGATGCGATAAACGTAAGGAGGCAGGTATGGCGACAACGACGATCTCGTCCAAGTTCCAAGTCGTGATCCCGAAGGAAGTTCGGGACAAGCTCCATCTCACCCCCAGCCAGCGCTTGCAGGTGGTGGAAAAAGGCGGCGTCATTACGCTGGTGCCCGAAGTGCCGCTGAAATCGCTGAAGGGTGCGCTCAAGGGCATGTCCGCGACAGGTCTCCGCGAGAAGAAGGACCGGGTGTGAAAGTCTTATTGGATTCCAGCGGATGGATTGAATTCTTCACCGATGGTCCTCTGGCCGACCGCTATGCGGCCTATCTCACCCCTCGGTATCAGCTCATCACGCCGACTATCGTGTTGTATGAGGTCTACAAGAAGATTAAACGAGAGCGGGGCGAAGAGTCTGCGTTATTGTTTGCGGGCCGGCTCAATGCCACCGAGGTCATTCAACTGACAGAATCGATCGCCCTCCTTGCCGCTGATGTGAGTTTGCGGCACGGGTTAGCCATGGCCGACGCGATTGTCTACGCGACGGCAAGAGATCAGGAAGCTGAAGTTGTTACGGGGGATGCGGATCTGAAGGATCTACCAGGAGTTGTGTACGTCAGGTAGGAGCCATCATTTTCCTCTCTTTCAGATGCCCATGCCGCCGGTCAACTCGCCACAGTCGTCTTTCACGCGAGTCCGGGATAACTCTGCCGACGCCGACTATGACCGGCTATGAGTTACCTGACTGTCAGATTAAGTTCTAGCTTCTGCACCTCACGTATCACGTACCTCGTAAGGGGTATAGCGTGGTAGCCACCCTCATGCTACTCAATACCTTGTCCCACACCAGAGGAAACCTCCATGTTACCGCTCTTACTGTTTATTGGACTTGCACTCGCGAGTTGTGGGGGTGGCGGAGAATCTCAGCCCGTTACCGTGCCAGGGCCAGCCGCACCGATCGCTGGCCCTGTTATCGATGTGCAGAACGCCTTTGAGAATTTTGTTCACACTGGGTACGACTTGCCTATAACCATTGAGGTTGCACGGTTTGCCCTGACCCCCTTCGGTCCTGGGGATATCGTGGGGTATGACACGAGCACTGGCCGCGCAAGCGCCACAGCAGGAGTCAGTTCCTCATTCTGCACCAACGCCCAAGCGCCGCCGTGCCCTGAGACGTGGCAGGTCATTAAATCGCACACCGGATCCAGCGATACACAATGGGAGTATCTCAAGGATACCTACACTGTCGTCATGACGAAACTCGCGAACCCTGGAGCATATTATGAAGCGTTCGTCGTTTTTGCCCCGCACACCTACACTAAGACCATCCAAGCGGGTGACACTGGAGACGTTCGGAATGGCATCCAATGGGATGCCGAGGGCGGATACCGAGGAGAGCGCTCCACGCTAGGGTTGGTGACCGTCGCGTACAGTGTGGAGAGTGACGGACCAGAGACACTGTTGGTGACGTTTACTGAATACAACAGAACCGAGCACTATGACGAGCAGGAATTCATTTCGATTTACCGCGTAGATATCACTGGCCGCGTAACCCCAGTTTCCATCACCATTCGCAGATTCCAAGCACAACAGACGCACTTTTTATCAATCATCACCTTCTAAATGGATATTATCTTGACCTTGACACCACGCTATAGGTGTCAAGGTTTACGGGAGCGGCGAGATGCCGATGGAAGCCAGTCCCAGTTGTATCGGTTCGATCTGGATTAGCGACTTAAGACATTCCGAGACCGCGAAGTATATTGGACAGAACCTAGTCTGCTCCAGTGCATCCCTCAAGCCTTCGTGTTTTAGTCGTATCCATTTCTGACCTGTGTGAAATCATCGAAGCTCGCAAAATTAAAGGGCGAAGTCGTAGTCATCTTTAAACACGGGTTCAAATCCCGTTGGGACCACCACCCCGAGCTTGCATGGCGGGAGCCGCTCCCTGCGGCGATCCGCGAAATCCTGAACATCCTCTGTCTTCTCCTCTCTCCCATAGTTCACGCGCCGCTGTCCCCGAGAGTAGCGTGCGGAGAAAGTATTCGTGATCTCTCGCTCCTTCCACCGCATGCGGGTTGCCCCGATCGGGAGCTATTCTTGATGGCTCTTGGCGATCGGATATTGCACTGCGAGAGGGTATTCCTTCCCTCGTTTGTGCCGCATGTTTCTCTTCCCTGTTTGTGTGCGCAGAATTTCTATCTGTGTCGCGTGATGTGAATTGCATGCAGTCGTGTCCGGTGCACGCTTCATTGACGCCTCTAGCACCGGTTGTGTATAAGGAATGCGCCTTTTGTAATCATATTTTTGGACGGTGACGGGTTATGGCGACACGTGAATTTCATGACGGCGGGAAAGACGGCTTAGAAGCGCTGGAGCCGCTCGACCCGGACAAAATCGGTTCGTTCAACGAGCTGCTGGTTGCGATGGGGAAGACGGCATTCGGCGGCCGGCGGTTGGGCGAAGCGTTCGAAGTCCTTGATGCGATGATCGAGGATGCCGACTGCAAGGTTGTGTTGACGCTCTCAGGAGCCATGACCATCGCCAAGATGGGCAAGATCATCAGCACGATGGTGGACCGTGGCATGGTCCACTGTATTATCTCCACCGGCGCGCTGATCGCCCATGGTTTGAGCGAGTCAATTGGAAAGACGCATTATCGTGTCAATCCAGCGATGTCCGATGAGGAGTTGTTCGAGAAGGGCTACAACCGCGTCTACGATACGCTGGAGATGGAATCCAATCTCAACTATGTCGAGCAGGTGGTTTCGCAGACGCTGAAGCGCGTGAACTATGATACGCCGCTCTCTTCTGAAATCCTGACACGTGAACTGGGTAAAACGCTGGCTGAAGAGTACGAAGGGGACGGGATTCTCAAGAGCGCCTATCTGAAGAAGGTCCCGGTCTATATCCCGGCGTACACCGATTCTGAAATGGGATTGGATGTAGGAACCTGGGCCATGGGACGGGCGATTGCCCAGGCCCGTTCTCAAGCCAAGCCCGGAGACGATCTGGCAGTGTTGCGCAGCATCCATCAGTCCCTCCCGTCCTTCAATCCCTACCTTGACCTCAATAGCTATGCCGGTCAGATTTTGTCCGCCAAGAAGATCGGGATTTTTACGATCGGCGGCGGGGTGCCGCGAAATTGGGCGCAACAAGTCGGGCCTTACATCGAAATCGGCAACCATCGGCTGGGGCTCAATGTGAAGCCGCCGCGTTTCCAGTACGGCGTGCGGATCTGTCCCGAACCGGATTACTGGGGCGGCCTGAGCGGCTGCACCTATCAAGAAGGCATCTCGTGGGGCAAGTTTGTTCCTCCTGCCGATGGTGGACGGTTTGCCGAAGTGCTCAGCGATGCCACGGTGGTGTGGCCTTTGCTGATGATGGGTTTGCTGGAGCGGCAGCGGGCGCGGGACAAGCGACCGTCATGAACACCCCGCGGCATGGCATGACGACGGCGGGCTTGCTGGTGATGGTGTGTCTCGCTCTATTCTCGCTTGAGGCTGGCGCCAAGGACGAGCCCGGCCAAGCCGATAACCGCATGAGGGGCCAGGCCAACGCACCGGTGACGCTGATCGAGTATTCGGACTTCACCTGCGGCTACTGTTTGAAATTTTTTCGCGAGACCTGGCCGAGAATCCAAGCCCGTTATGTGGATACCGGCAAAGTGAAGTTTCTCTACCGCGACTATCCGCGTGCTGACCAGGGGCCTGGCCTTGATGCGGCGTTGGCGGCGCGTTGTGCCGGGGTCCAGGGAAAGTATTGGGCGATGCACGATCGCCTGTTTGCAGAGGGTGGGCGGTTGGATCAAGCGGTCATTCTGCGGCACGCCGTCGCCATCGGGTTAGCCCAGCCAGCGTTTGAACGCTGCCTCAAAGAAAAGTCTCACGTCGCGTCGATTTTTGAAGACCGGGAAGAGGCCAATCGCTGGGGATTTCACGGAACCCCTGGATTCATTCTGATGCGGACGGCGAGCGGCCCTACGGAGAAAGAACCTGCGATCGCGATCCCCGGAGCGTTTCCGTTCGAGATGTTCGCCGAAGAAATCGATCGACTGCTCGCGAGTGCTCCGCATTCACGCGGAGGGACAGAGCGCGAGTCTCTCATCCGACCAGTGCGGTCCGTTGAAGGCTCGACGCCGCTTGTTCGTGATCCACACGTGCCATAACGTAGGAGTAACTATGGCTTCCACGCAATCATTCTGGTCGGTGCCTCAGCATGAGGGGACGGCTGAGTTTTGGGTTTGTATGTCTTGTCTGGGAGAAGTGTTTTACCGAAAAGTGCCGATGCCGGACTGTCCGTCCTGCCACGGGGTGTCCACGTATGAAAGCTTTACGTTGGACGCTGTGCGTGATTGGGGAACGGACGAACTCATTGCCAAGGCGGTTGCTGAGCAGCAGGCAGCCGAGGCGGCTCAAGCGACATCGGCTCCTACCGCCTCCTAGAGGGAGATCGCACGTTTGCAGGAAGCACGTTCGTTTCTCGTCCACGGAGTCTGGAAGCGCAGCGCCACCACAGTTGGCGTGACGAATCCATTCACGGGAAACGTCATTGCGGAAGTCTGTCAGGCCGGTGAGAGCGACGTTGAAGAGGCCATCGCCTCCTCAGTGGCTGCCGCGCCCGTCATGGCGAAGCTGGCATCCCATGCCCGCTATAATATTCTGCAGGATATGGCGGCCCTGCTCTATCGCCGCCGGGATGAATTTGCCCAAACGATCACGGCAGAAGCCGGCAAGCCGATCGCCGACGCGAAACGCGAGGTCAATCGCGCGGTGCAGACGTTGACGATCGCGGCTGAAGAGGCCAAGCGTATCCCCGGCGAAGTCGTCCCGCTCGATTGGACACCGCAGACCGAATCGTATCTTGGGATGGTTCGCCGGTTTCCGCTGGGTCCGATCGTCGGTATCACGCCATTTAATTTCCCGCTCAATCTGGTCGTTCACAAGGTCGCGCCGGCGCTGGCCGCCGGCAATCCGATCCTGATCAAGCCGGCACCGCAGACCCCGCTCACCTCGTTACTCCTGGGTGAAGTGGCTTTGGAGGCCGGACTCCCTGCCGGCGGGCTGAACGTGGTGCCGTGTAATAATGCGCTCGCGGAACGGCTAGTGATCGATCCTCGCTTCAAATTGCTGAGTTTTACCGGCAGTGCCCCGGTCGGTTGGATGCTGAAAGCCAAGTGCGGCAAGAAGAAGGTGACGCTCGAACTCGGGGGCAATGCCGGCGTGATTATCGAGCCGGATGCCGATCTTGATCTGGCGGCCAAACGGTGCGCCAGCGGCGGGTTTGGCTATGCAGGGCAAACGTGCATTTCGGTTCAGCGCATCCTCGTGCATCATTCGGTGGCCGACACGTTTACGACCAAACTGCTGCTGCAAGTCGCCAGGCTGAAGGCCGGTGATCCGACGGATGAGACGACGACCGTTGGTCCGTTGATCGATCCTGTGGCCACGCAGCGTGTCGAGGGATGGATTGAAGAGGCCGTGTCACAAGGAGCCCGGGTGTTGCTCGGTGGAAAGCGTTTGGGAACGGTCTTGGAAGCCACGGTGCTCACGAATGTGAAGCCGGAGATGAAAGTGTCCTGCCAGGAAGTGTTTGGCCCTGTGGTCACGGTGTCGTCCTATCGGCAGTTCAGTGATGCCATCGCGGCATTGAATCAATCCGACTACGGCTTGCAGGCAGGCGTATTCACACAGGATATCAATAAGGTCTTTCATGCCTTTCGGCATTTAGAAGTGGGCGCTGTGTTAGCCAACGAGATCCCCACGTTTCGAGCGGATCACATGCCCTATGGGGGTGTGAAGGATTCCGGGTTGGGGAGAGAAGGCGTGCGAGCGGCTATTGAGGATATGACCGAGCCGCGGTTGTTGGTTCTAAATCTGAAAGAACCGGTCGGGGGATCGTAGAATAATCCTGTGAGGATATTGCGAACCCCGGACAATCTTGGTACAACAGCGGCCCAATACAACTTTTCGTGAATGTAGCGCGGTCAGCCTGCGGATAGACAAGGGAGAAGACGACGATGGTACCTACACAGATGTTCCTGACAAGAGGAGTGGGGGTTCACAAGGAGAAGCTGGCTTCTTTTGAGCAAGCCCTTCGCAGTGCCGGTGTGGCCTACTGCAATCTTGTGACGGTCTCGTCGATCCTTCCGCCCAATTGCAAAATTATTCCGCGCAAGCGGGGTGAAAAACTGCTGAACCCTGGCGAAATCACCTTCTGCGTCATGGCCCGATCGGAGACCAATGAACGCAACCGCCTCGTGTCCGCATCCATCGGACTCGCCATTCCAACGGATCGTCAGACTTACGGCTATCTCTCCGAGCACCATGCCCACGGCGAAACCGACGAGGAGACCGGCGAATATACCGAAGACCTTGCCGCACAGATGCTGGCTACCACCTTGGGGGTGGAGTTCGATCCGAATATCGCCTGGAAAGAGCGCGAGCAGGTCTTCAAGATGGCCGGACAAATCGTGCGCACGTTGAATATCACCCAGTCGGCGGTCGGCAAACCGGACAGATGGACGACGGTCATCGCCTTGGCCGTCTTTATTCCCGAAGAAAATATCCCCAAGCGCTCTCGTCGCTAATCAGCGTGAGCATGTTGTCCTGCAGCACGCACACCATGCCAGCCTCTATGGTGGAACAGGTATGACACTTCCTGCCGGGTGGGAAGGCTCTGACCACAACTTCCTGGGGATTGATGAGCCCTGGTGCCATCCTGACCAGGCCGGTGTCTATGTCCTGCCGGCTCCGTACGAACACACGTCCAGCTATATTCTCGGATCAGACCGCGGACCTTCCGCCATTCTTGAAGCCTCCGCTCAGGTGGAGTTTTACGATGAGCAGCTCGGACGTGAGCCGTTCCGTGAATGGGGCGGCATCGCGACCGCGACCACGCTCGATCTGCAAGGGCGTGTGGACGGGCAGGCCGTCGATGCGATCCAATCGTTTGTCGCCCCGCATGTCGGAACCGGGCGGTTTCTCGTCACGCTGACGGGTGAACATACGGGTGCGCTCGGGGCGATCCGGGCCCACGCGAAACGGTATCCCGATTTGTGCGTGGTGCAAATCGACGCGCATGGCGATTTGCGCCAGGCCTATGGGGGAAATCCGTTCAGCCACGCCAGTGTGATGGCCCGAGTTGTTGATGACGGACATCGACTTGTTCAGGTCGGGATCCGGTCGATCTGTCCGGAAGAAATTCAACGGATCAAGACGACCAAGAGCATTTCCACGTTTTTTGCCGCGTCGATTCTCGATCCATCCGGCCCCTATGAAGGACGGGCGGCACGATGGGTGCCTGAGGTTGTGGCGGCCTGTACCGGACCTGTGTATCTGACGTTCGATTGCGACGGGTTGGACAGCGCCATTATTCCGGCGTTGGGGACACCGGAACCAGGCGGACTCGGCTGGTACGATACCCTGCATCTGGTCACGGCGTTGGCTAACGGTCCGGGAATTGTCGGCATGGATATCAGTGAGATTGCTCCGATCGACGGGTTCGTCGCGCCGCAATTTGCCATCGCCCGCCTGATCTATCGCATGCTCGGCCGGATCAAAGCCGGCCGCCGGGTTCATTAAGGCATTCGCCACGATGATGCGCGACGTTCAGCCCGCGCCTTCTTCTCCAATCCGCATCAATAAGTTTTTTACCGAGCATGGCATTTGTTCCAGGCGCGAGGCGGATCATCGCGTCGAAGCGGGACGGGTGACCATCAATGGGGTGGTCGCCACACTGGGTGACCGGGTGAGTCGGACGGATGTCGTCGCCTGTGACGGGACGGTCATTCCATGGGGGCAGGCCTTCATTTACATCAAGTACCACAAACCGGTCGGGGTGACGACGACGAGCGAGTCGCACGTGCCTCGGAATATCATTGCCGAAATCGGCCATCATGAGCGCATTTTCCCGATCGGACGGTTGGATAAGGATTCATCCGGTCTGATTCTGCTCACGAACGACGGAAACATCGTGAACGAAATTCTGCGGGTTGAGTTCGGCCATGAACGGGAATATGTGGTGGATGTTGATCGACCGTTCGACGAGGCGTTTCTCACGCACATGGTGGAGGGCGTTGTTATTCTCGGCAGCCAGACAAGGCCTTGCCGCATGGAGCGAGTGCGGCCGAACCGGTTTCGTATCATCTTGACGGAGGGGCGCAACCGCCAGATCCGCCGTATGTGCCAGGCGTTGGGCTATCGGGTGACCGGGCTGCACCGAGTCAGGATCATGCACATTGGAATCGCCGGATTGGGAGCAGGGAGTTGGAAAGAACTCTCGGCCGACGAACGGGCTGAACTTCTTCGGGCAGTCGGGCGGATGCCTACCTAGTGGGTCTCGCTCGGGATGGGCGTAGCGGATGGTCCGCCGACAGGCTCTCGACTCGTCGTGGCAGAAGGGAGATCGTCGGGCGCGTCGAAGTCGTCATCAACCGGTTTTCTGCGTTGGCGCAGGAATAGGTTGAGCAACGCAATAAAGAAACTCCCACCCACTAACGTCATGCTGCTGGCCTGAATCGTCTTGGTTCCCTCATCGCGCATATCCTTTGCCACATCGGCGACGGTGTCCAACAAATGGTCGAGGGCCAAGCTCACCTGAATCATTTTGGGGCCGGCATTGTCGGAGGCATGCTCTTCCGCTTTTCGACGCAGGGATTCTCGTTCGGACGGAGAGGTCGCCGTCCATTCCTGGGTCAGGAGCTGAACGGTGGTGCTGGCTGCGGAGAAGTACTGATCGAGGCTGCGTCGAACGGATTCAATGTCCTCCGGTTCGCTCCGTCCGCTTCGGGAGACGCGCAGGCCTGCCGCCGCGTACCGGTCGATGGCATGCTGAATCTTTGCCCGCTGAACGGGGAGCGATTCCGTGATGCGCTCGAAGTCCTTCTGACTGTCGGCTTCCAGGGCTCGAATAATCGTATTGCGGTAGCGCATCGTGTCGGCGGAAATATGCGCGAGGTCGGTCGCGCCGAGCGTGTATTCCGTATACATGATGCGCAGGTCCTGGTCGACCTGGCTCAGGGTTTGTCCGCTGTACCAGCCGATTCCGGCAATGAGGACACTGATCAGAAGCTGGGTGCCGGTTGGCTTTGGAATGGGAAGGCGATCAAGAAGTCCCACAGCAGTGTCCTTGGTTAATCGATGATGATCCGGCGGTCGACGTGGGGTGTCAGGTTGGGATCGTTGGAAACAAACACCACTGACCAGGGCTCATCTTTCGAGCAGAGGCGCCGGAGAATCGTCTCCCGCATCGTCGGGTGCATGTTGTGAATGATTCCGTCAAAAATGAGAATCTGCGGCCTGGCGAGGATGGCGCGTGCGAGCAGGATTCTCATAATATGGGTCGGGGCGAGCACTTTGCCGGGTGTACGTACGTGGGACTTGATGCCTTGTGGTAAGGCATCGATCTCTTCTTCCAGCTCTGCAAAACGGAGCGCCCAGCGGACATCGCTGTAAGGCACATAGGCCCGGCCTAACACGATGTTTTCTTCGATTGTGCCTTCGAACAGGGTGAGTTGGGAGTCGAGCATGAATCCACGGCAGCGGTTGACGGTCGTTCGATCCAGGTGCCGGAGATCCACCCCGTTGTAGCGGAGGACGCCATGTGTCGGGGCTTCCAGCCCGGCGAGGACGCGGGCCAGGGCGGTCTTCGCGACGGTTGTACTGGCATAGATGCCGACTTTTTCACCCGGCATGATCTCCAGGTCGAAGTTCGAAAAAATGGACGGCGCGCCGGGATGCGCGACCGCCAGGTCTTTGCAGGTCAGGCGAATCCCGTGGATGGTGGGATCTGGCAACGGAACGGACAGTGTTGCTGACTCCTGATCTTTGGGAAGCGCAAAGAACTGGTCGAGTTCTGTCAAGGCGGTCATAAAGTAATAGACATGACCCATCCGCTTGACGACGGCGTCGAAGCTATTGAGTAGCCCTGCTACGACCACTTCGGCTGCCACCAACTGTCCGATCGTCAATTGACCGATGGAAAGGAGCCATCCGGCGGTGGCAATAAGGCTGCTGTGGCCAATAGCCTGCCATCCGACTGCTCCGAGATATTGGCGCGCGAGGACGGCAAAGCGCGCTCGCCTGGTCGCGACATAGTTGTCGACCAACTTATCGGATTTTTGCATGAGCAGTGGCTGACTATCGGTCGCCTTGAAATGCAGTAAGTTGTAGGAGATTTCCTGGATCCAGTGCAGCGTCTCGTATTTGGCATGGGAGACCTCAATGGTGGTCCGAAGTCCACCATGCGACAGGAGAAAGAACACCACATTGAACCCTGTGAACAGCAATGCGTCGTACAGCAAGAAATACGGGTGGTAGAAGACGAGGATGGACATTCCCACGGCGCCGCCAACGACAATGTTGATCATGTCGACAAGCAACACCGAGAGCGCTCGTTGTATCAGCACGGTTTCGAGAAAAAAGTTCGCGAAGCGGGGTTTGAAGCTCTGATACTGCATGAGCGGCAACTGCTGTGTCATGGCGAGCGTCACGCGAGCGAACACCCGCCGTTCCAGTACCTCGACGGCGTAGTACTGGAGGGTTTTGAAGACTCCGACAAAGGCCAGGGCCGACGCCATGATGACGGCGAGGGTCACGATGGTGATGGGCTGAATTGCGAAGGCGAAGGTGTTGACGAGTTCCTGAACCGTCAATGGCACGATCAGCGAGAAGAGTCCGATGGCAAGCGAATAGGAGAAGATGAGCCCGAGGACCTTCTTCTCTAACTGGAAGAGGAGTCCCAGGTGTCCCAGCATGGCCCGGAAGAGATTCGGCTGTGTGTCAGAATGGCCTTGGGCCATGTCTTTCAGATCCTTACGCTAAATCGCCGAGGCGCGGTGCAGAGAGGAATCTCGTCACGAGGCACACTCGTGACGTTACTGGATCAACAGTGATACGGTCACCCTAGCAAATATCCGCTGTAAATTCCACGTTTACACGGACTTAGTCGCGAGCCCGGTAATTGACCGGAACCGCACTCGGGTTGCTCTTGGCCCAGGCGCCAATGGCCCATTGATAGAGAGCCTGGGCTTTCTGGTAATCGGCTTTGGCGCGAATAACCTGGGCTTCGGAGTCCACTGAATTGCGCTCGCGGAGATTGACGAAGAGTACGCTGGTTGCGCCCAACCCAAAACGGAATCGCTCGCCTTCTTCGAGAGTTTTGGCGAGGCGCAAGGATTGGACGGCAGCCTCCATCCGTTCCTTGGCTCGCTCGATCGCCGAGAGGGCGTTATCGACATCGACCACCACTTGCTGTTCACGGAACTTTTGGACCATGACAAAGCGGTCTGCTTTGCCCTGAGCCTCGAGCACTTCGCCTCGGCTTCGACGCTGGAGAATGGGGATCCTCAGTTCAAGGCCAAAGCGGTAGCCGAGGCCGAGTACGAATTTCTCCGGCGCGCGGGCCGGTGCGGCTTCGGCGTCCAGGCTCGGGAGTAAGTTGTTTTTGGCAAGTTCTAGATCGATATCGTTCATTTTCGCTTCAATTCCGATTTCTCTAATTTCAGGCCGTTCGGCTTTCGCTTGAACTTTATGGGCCTTGACGGCGTCAGGCGTCGGAGAAAGCATCTGTGCCGGAAAGTCCGGGACCCGGTCGAGGGCGGGAAGCGATGGAACGTTGTTCTCCCACAGGAACATCGAAAGCTTGAACTGCTCCTGCTCCACCTGGCGTTGCGCGGCAATGGAGACTTCTCGCCGGCGCTGGACTTCCTGGTTGGCTTCGACGACGTCTAGCGGCGCGACGGCTCCCGCCTTTGCCCGCCCTTCCACCTGCTTAAACCGGTCCTCTGCCACTTTGAGGGCTTTGCGCTGAACGTCGACGTAGCGAACGGCTGCGACCCAATCCCAGAATTGGGTCGCGGCCGCGAGGAATAAATCCTGGCGGGTTTGCGCGATGCGGATATCCGCTCGGGGATCGGCCAGCTCCGACCGCTGCAGTTCGGCATTTTCAGGGTTGACCATCAAGCCCTTCAGGAGGGGAAAGAATCCTCCTAAAAGGACCTGCTGGTTTCCGTTTCCAAAAGAAAGGTCAGGAATCTTGGCATCGCCAATGGCTTGGCGGACACCTGCGCTATACCGGAATCCCATGGGATTCCGGGCTTCGATGAGCGTGTCATTGAAGCCCACCGATTGGGTGCCGAATTTGTCCTTGGAGACAAACCGTTCGATTTCGGTGTCATTGATGAGGACAGGCTCAAAGGCTCCAAGGGCTTTGAGCATTCGGCCGCGTGCCATCACCTTCTCGGTCCCGGCGCCTTTTAACAACGGGTGTGAGCGATCGATCCAGGCGTGGATTTCATCCACGCTCAAGGGAATTGCGGGAAGCCCTTTTGCCGCGTCTCCCTCGGCTGCGGCGGTATTGAACGGAACTGATGTCACAGATAGAACGAGCGCCCCAAGCACGAGGCCGAACCGTAACAGCATCATGGCTACTCCTTTGCTCTCCTGGATATGAGCACGTTGTCGCCCGCCGTCTCGCGGGCATATGGCTGAACGGATGTGTGCTGGAGAGGCGATTCAGCAAGAAAACGAAACTGGTCGGAGCGGTTACTTCGCACCTCGTCCCGCTTTCGGTAAGAGCGTGTCGATGAGGCTGGGCGGACGCTCTTGGTAATCAGGCGGGAAGAGGTTAAAGCGCCGCCAGAGCTCATACCAGAGCGGGACACGATTGAGGATGACCCAGCCCATGACTTTAGTGCCCTGCCGCACATGGCTTTGCTCCGGCCATGTCCGGTCTTCAGGATCCGGCACCACCCAGAAACGGAAATTGCCCTTGCCGTCGTCCACTTGGTCGATGACCTTGATCACACCGGTATAGGTGCCCGCCATCACTTCAGGCCAGGCGGGAAGCGGAATAGCCGGAATGCCGTAGAAGAGAATTTTGACTTTCCGCCCGACGTTGAGGAGTGGCGCGTCGATGCCGTCAGCGGTCATTTCAATGGCTTTATCGAGACTGTTGGGTGAAATGCGGACGATCTTGTCGCCTTGGCGAACCGTTTCACCTGCTCCTGCTTCCGCCATCTTGACGACCGTTCCATCGATGGGAGCCAGAACTTTGCTGGCACTCCGTCGTTGGGTGGCATTCGACATGCGGAGGGAGACATCGGCCAATTGATCCGCAGCTTTGGCGGCCTCGCCTACAGAGGCATCCCGCGCCGCTTCAGCGTCCAATAACCGTTGTAACACTTCGGCGCTGATCTGCTCTCGTCCAAAGCTGAGGGCTTTCATCGATTGCCCGGCTGCCCTCAAGTTGGCCTGCGCCCCTTCCAGATCGGCCTTACTGGCGATCGCGGATTGGATGGTCAACTCCAATTCCCGTTGGGACACCAGGCCCTGTTCGGCCAGTTGTTTGTGACGATCAACATTTAACTCTGCTGTCGTCACGCCAATCTTGGCTGATTCCACTTTCTGGTAGGCCTCGCGCACTTTATTCTCGGCTTCGACGACGCGGGCCTGGGCCGAGGGAACGGCGGCTTTTACCAGGTTCTGCATTTCCTTGATGCGTTTGTCAAGTTGGTCCGCTCGTGACAAGGCGGCCTGGCGGGTTTGTTCGAGTGCTTTTTTGCGTTGGTCGAGGAACGACAAGAGGTCCGGGGCCATGAAGTTCGGATCGTAATCCTCCAACTCCAGGATGAGGTCCCCTTTTTTCACTCGGACACCTTCGAGGACATGCCATTTTTGGATACGCCCCGTGATCTGGGCTTCAATATCTTGTGGCCGCTCATAGGGCGAATAGGCGGAGAGTTGACCAGTGACGGTGATCGTCTGTGTCCAAGGAACAAAGGCAATGATGAGGAGAAACAGGATGACAAGCTTAATGGCCAGCCGGGAAGAAAACTTCAACCGTTCCGGGATTTGAACCGCTTCCCACGACTGGAGTTTGCTGGATGTGGCAAGGTCATCGATCGAAATCTCGCTCAGGCCGCTGTCCCTCGCGATGAGCGAACGGACTTTGTTTTTCAGACCTGAACCAAGGCGAGCCACGACGGTGATCTCCTCAGGCGATGGCAGTATAGAAACCGTACATCGCACATCATATGAGAAACATTGGGCGGAGGTCAATTTGAAGTGTAGAACTGGCATACGTGGAGGTGCGTACGGTGAGAGGGTTCACCTTGACCCGTTCCGGCAGAATCGCTAAGGTGGCGTTCTGTTTTTCAGGCTGTGGTGGCTGTGGGAAGAAGGAAGGGGTGCGCTGGTATGGCTGGAACAGGACGATCATCTCGCCGGATAAACAAGGCACAGGGTCCGCTCATCGGGATTCTCGGGGGCAGCAAATCCGATTTTCCGATTCTGGAGAAAGCCGGCGCGCTCCTCTCGGAATTTGAGATTCCCTACGAGTTATTAGTGGTGTCGGCTCACCGGACGCCGGACCGCCTGTTTGAGTATGCCGAGACCGCGCCGGGACGAGGAATCGAAATTATCATTGCGGGCGCCGGCGGGGCGGCCCATCTTCCAGGCATGCTGGCGGCCAAGACCCATTTGCCCGTCATCGGTGTTCCCATTCCTACGGAGAATCTTCGAGGATTGGACTCGTTGCTGTCTATCGTTCAGATGCCGAAAGGCATTCCTGTGGCGACTGTCGCCATCGGAGGGGCGGAAAATGCCGCCTTGCTGGCTGCCCAAATCCTGGCAGGCCGGTATCCCTGGATTGCTGATCGCGTGAAGGCGTTCCGTATGTCCCAAACTGAAAGTGTTCTCAATTCTCCGGAGGCCCAGGGAACCAGTGTGGGTAGTCTCCAAGCGGATCGGACGAGTCAGCGGTCGTGACCATGCAGCCCCTCGGACCCGGTGCGACCCTCGGAGTATTGGGTGGCGGGCAGCTCGGCGCGATGTTCACCCGTGCGGGGCTGCGGCTTGGTTATCAGGTCGTCGTCTGGGATCCGGATCCCGATGCGCCGGCGCATGGTTTCGCGAGCCGGTCTTTCTCTGCTGCTTTTACAGATCCTTCTGCCTACCGTGAATTCAGCCAACTGGTGTCTGCCGTCACGTTCGAATGGGAAAATGTGCCGGCATCGCTCTGTGAACAGTTGAGCCATATCTGCCCTGTTCGTCCGTCTGGTGCCGTGCTTCAAGTCATCCAAGATCGGATCGATCAAAAGCAATTTTTGCAGGCGCAGGGACTTCCGGTTCCGTCGTTTTCGGTGGTGACGAATCCCGCTGAACTTGCCGGCATTGTTCAAGTCTTCGGGTGTGCCGTGATCTGCAAAACGGCTACAGCGGGATACGACGGGAAGGGCCAGTGGACCATCAGGCAGCCGGCCGACATCGCGGAGGTGGAGGTGGCACTTCGGACAATGGTGCCGACGGGTGCGCGGTGGATTGTCGAGTCCATGGTGGATTATGTGCGGGAGTTATCGGTGCTGGTCGTTCGGGGTGCGAATGGGGAGCATCGCCTGTATCCGGTCGTTGAAAACCGACATGAGGTAGGGATTCTTCGGATGACAGTGGTGCCGGCTATGGTTTCTCCCGAGGTTGTTACACAGGCGAAGGATCTGGCTCTTCGTGCCGTAGAAGCGCTCGGTGGTATCGGGGTGTTTTGTGTTGAGCTGTTTCAGCTTCGTGGGGATCGTCTGTTGATCAACGAAATCGCGCCGCGTCCGCATAATTCCGGACACTACACGTTGGACGCGTGCACCGTGTCACAATTCGAGCAGCAGGTGCGGGCATTGTGTGGAATGCCGCTTGGAGAAGTCAGACCGTTGAGTCCTGCCGCCATGGTGAACCTGATCGGCCATGACGTTGAGAAGATCGCGAGTTCTACCGGATGCAGAGACCTCCTGGCCATTCCAGGGGCCAAGCTCCATCTGTACGGAAAGCGCAAGGTCAGGCCCGGCCGCAAAATGGGACATGTCACATTCCTTGCAGAGTCTGGCGACGAGGCGACGGGCCGCGCCAGCCAGTTCATGAAGTTACTGGCGTTGTAAGTTTGGGCAAGAAAATCGGTACCGCCCGACTCGCTCGAGTTAGCGACTCACCCACACGCGCATGGATTCCTCACCAATGGGGCACAATCGATAGACCCTCTTGTGAACTCCCGGCAGCCGTTCGATTTTGTATGGACCGTAGGGTCCATTCTTCGTGCTGAGTCACGGAAAGATCTCCGGATTACTATGCCAATCGACAGATTTTGATCCCTCAATAGGGGTACAGAAGTTGCTGTCCTTACGCGTGGTCTATCGGGAGGACTATCCTGTGAATACAACGGCGGCAACAGCGTCAACTCCAGCCAACAGTCGATTTCACCAATTTCTCACGCATCCCCGCTCACGGCTGATTCTGCTGCAATGCCTGGTGAGTGTGATCCTGTCCTATGAGCTGCTCTTTGGAACGGAGTCGGTCATCAGCCGTTTGAAAAGCGACGGGATGGTCGTCGGAATGTGGGCATTCGTGGGAGCGCTCGTCTTATTACCGGGTGCCTGGTTCGAGTTAGCCTGGGTCAATGGCGCGCTCGTGGCCGTTGATACGGTGCTGGTGACANNGGTGACAGGGACGATCTATCTTTCAGGGAACGCGCGCCCAGATCTCTATACCGCATACTTTGTTTTGATGCTGGTGGCGGCCTCGGTACGGCGGATGAGTCACATGATGGGGCTGTGCCTCCTTCTCTGTGCCGGGTACGCCGCATTGTTGTATGAGGGTATTGTCCACAGTGAAACCGTCGCGGTTGGCCATTTGCTTGGCGTGCCAGTGCTCCTTGTGATGGCGGTATTCTATGGGTTG